>JAAGOD010011048.1_pt1 | contig 18175 bp, 29 predicted proteins | sample 8389681 | NCBI WGS metagenome assembly JAAGOD01 (sample SAMN13964374, study PRJNA552185) | sponge metagenome | biome: deep-sea hydrothermal vent fields; feature: spots directly above weak diffusing fluid; material: seawater and sediment | host: Tedaniidae sp. KZ-2020 ... | reverse complement strand
TCGACAGCCAACTGCACCTGTATAACATAATAGCCGGTGGGATACAGTGAACGCCCTCTAGTCTGGATGCGTGTATTACGGCCACCGTCCAGTTTCACAAGGGTGGCCATGACCTCTGTCACAACTCGACGCACATTACTGGGTGGCCTGAACCACAATCAACCATTTGCAGTCAAGACATGACAGTGGCTGTGAAAAACTGCCCACTAATTGCTCAATCACCAGACTGGGGTCTCAGCTCAGCTGTGCTCTCATGGAGGTTTCCATGGCAACATACATACTCTCTCCACACCCCCACAAAATCATCCGCATAATAGACACGTGGTACTTTGCTAAGTGGGCTTCGCAGGTCTACAACACACAAAGCAGCTTATTGTAACAGCTCCCCTTTACCATTTCCAAGGCCCCTCTGATGACCCCACAAATGACATTGGAGTAGAGCAAGTTCGGATGATCCTCTGGCAGTTCTACAAAGTCCGTCAGAGGATTTTGGTCTAAAATAAGTGAAAATTCATCCCCCTTGGCATTCCAGTTGGCCACAGTGGGCACGACTCCTAGAAAGTTCTTGAACCCAACCTGAAAAACAAAACACCACACCAGAGTTGTTGCTGTTGCGCCTCTCATTTTCAGTCTCACTTTGGCTAAAATTTCCGCTGTCTCCTTCAGTTCATAGCACCTCCCTTGCTGCGTTCTTGATAGGAAATCTTCTATAAGACGCACACCTATGTTGTAACCCCTAATACGAGAAAACACTAAGTTTAAAAAGGGTCCACTCTTTGTGGGGTAGAAAGCCCTTTACATCTTGTCCAGCTGCTTGTTGATCTCTTCATCTTGTTCATAGTCTCTCACCAGCTGGGCTACCATGGCTCCATACGTGAGAGAGAACAGCTCCCCACTCTGTTTAAAAGCACATAAAAATGTCAGAGAGTCCACACACACAGTGAGCTAGGTAGCTGAAGACAAACTCTTACACTCACAACTTTTTTATCTTGTGACTTGCTACTTGCAAACTGCTTTGACATCCCTAGCTCAACCTGGGTGTGAATAACAGAAGCTAGCACCAAGCTGAGATGCTTTCAAAAACTGAAAGCAGACTGCCAGAGATGTTGTTCATTCATTCCAAATAAAGAGCACCCCAGGCATAATTCAATTTATCAGGGCGCGCCAAAAAAGATGCCTCCTAAAAAGAAGAGAAAGGCTCTCAAGAATGTCCCCTCTGATGCTGATTCTGGAGGCCCCTCAGACTCTGACGCTCGCAAAGACACGGCCAAACGACAGGGAGAAGCAGCTGCAGCTCCTCTCCCTCCAGCCACCACCTCCTCTTCCTCCTCCTCCACCACCACCACTCAAGACAACCAGCCTGAGCAACAAATCAAAGGCTTCATATCCCAGCAAGAACTAGCAAAGCATGCCATCACTCTGGGGCTGAAGAGGGTGATGCTAGCTGACCTCCATCAGCAGAGTGACCTGACTGGGGGGTACATTGGTGGCCAGGTCATGGGCCACTGCTCCCTCCCACTTAACCAAGGTCACGACCTCCACGTCTTCATTCAGGACGAGTCCACAACCGAAGGCTCTCAGTCCAAGCACCTGAAGGTTATCATACGTGATGAGCTGGCAGAGAAAATGCCAATTTTGGATGATGCGAAACTGTTTCTGTACAAACCGATGGTGCAAGACGATGCCATTGAAGTCAGTCAGGATCACGGGAAAAGTCTACTGGTGAATGGGACAAAGACTCACATCTGGATTGTGCACAAAAATGCTCGTAAGCCGTCCTTTTTTTCCGAGAAATCGTGCGGGAGGAAGTGGTGGGGGAGAACAAAGAGAAGACGGGAAAAGATACAGGCCATGTGGTAAGTTGTGAAATTTGAGGTAAGTATCTCATGCAAGAGTGCTTTTTTTAAATTGCATGTCAGGTCTGCTGAAAGTGCAAGCGTTGGTGGAAATCTTAAGGAACCTTCCATGGCTGCCAAAAGTGGACCGAGTGCTGGACCTAGCACGGACCAAAAGTAGTTTCTCTATCGTCTCTAAGCATTTGTAATTTATAGCCTCGTTATTGTATTTTGTCCAGAGGGGATGCTGTGGATGATAGTTTGAGCCAAAGTTCAACCTTCCCGGACAATTCTGATTTCCCGGATTCTGCCTTCAATGATGGGAACACCAGCGATACCTCTATTCCCAGTGACAGTAGCTCTAATGCTTCCGAAGACTCAGACAGGGAATGGACAGAGAGACAGCAGCACAACACTGGGGCAACTGGGAGAGCGTATACGTACAAGAAGCTGGCAGATCTCAAGATTGGGGACATGAAAGTGAATGTCATTGGCGTGGTGAAGGAGTTCAAGCCACCGGCATTGACCCGTGGTTCGGACTACTACAGCACCCTGACACTGCTGGATGAGAGCGAACCTAACGTGGGGATCAAGTGCATCATCTTCAACAAGAACCCGGAAAAGCATCCGCAGTTGAAGCAGGTTGGAGACATCGTGTGTCTTCATCGTGTCAACGTTGTTGGCTACAGTGGCATGACCCAGCTGCAGGGGCTGAGGTACTGCAGTGCTATTCGATTCAGCGGTTACGTGGGAAGAAAGCTCTCCCCTACAACAGGGTCTGTGTCCTTCACATGCACCCTAGTGGAGCGAAGGCGCGTGAGGGGCCTCCAGGAGTGGGCTAGGAGCCAGAGGAGGGAGAAATCGCTGAAATCCCTGGAGGCCGTGGGTCCCGGTTTGTACTTTGACCTCGCCTGTCAGATTGTGTCCGTGACTGTCAGCAAGGTCCCGAGGTGTGTCATTCTCGGTGTTTGGGATGGGAGTCCTCACACTCTCAACTGCAGGAAGCTGAGTCTGGAGAAGTGGTACGAAGAAGGCTACCCCATTGTCAAGGACGACGCTGAGCTCTTGGAAGACACCTATGGCTACGAAACACACATTGTTGTCTACAACAAAAAGTGCATGAGAAAAGCTTCTGAATTGGCTCCGAGGCAGTTTGTGTACTTACAGAGTTTGCACTCGGCCAGGGTGAGTGGTGGAGGCGGAAATCTCTTGGAGATAAGCATGAAAAGAGAAGACGAACAGCTACTTGACAACCTACCTGCTCGGATTGAAGTCCTAGATAGGCACGATGCACTTTTCACAGGCCTGGAGGAGAGAATTGAGCGGGCCATGACCGTGGTCACCACCACACGTCACCACCGCCAGCCACTGTGCACGGTGGCCGAGATTACAAGCCACACCCAGCCGCTTCCAGCAAAGTTTCACTGCAGGGCAAGAGTCCTGAGGGTTGAAACGCCTACTGTGGAGGAGATGGTGTTGGTGCATTGCAGCGAATGCAACCACACTGAGTTTGCCTCCAAAGTGAAGCAGATGGACCCAGATGGCCTGGCCACTGAACCATGTTCTAACTGTGTCTGTTTGGGCAAGGACACTGCTGAACCCCCTCGCCCCGCATGCCTCTTCTACTTCAAGATGACTGTGGGGGACAGGTCGGGCGAAATGGAGGTCGAGATTGCAAATGAAGAGGCCATCTATCTCTTCAACAACCTCAAGCCTAACAACTTGTACCAGTACCAGGAGGTGCGGTATAGCCTCATGCAGAAACTCTACATCCTCACTGGTGGCAATACTCCTTTTGGTGACGCCAATATGGCGGCATCTTCCCAGGTCAGTCCCAGGCCTTGGGCTGATTTCTGTATTCTTGCCGCTGAGCACAACCAAAAGGTCTATTACTGCTTGCTCGACACAAAACTGAAACAGCCATAGCTAGCTTATTGCCCTTTTTGCCACTAAAATTAAAATGAAGTCCTTTTTTGTAGACCAGCAATGTGCCCTGGAAAATCTGTATTTTCCCCTCCCTCCCTCCTCCCCTCCCCTCTGCCTGAGTCAACTAATAGCTGGGATCAAAACAATGAAACAAAAAATAGTTGGTTGAGCTGAGATAGAAATTACCTACCTAGTATGTGGTATGAAAATAAAACTAAAATTGAGCTGAAATCAATCTGTGATGGTATTGTATGCAATGCAGTGTCACGTGTGTATGTGGGTTATGTATGACAGTAACCTGTGCCTTTTAGTTGAGTTTGCATGACTCGTAAGTGGGGACCATGTATTTGATGTTGATGAAGGCATCTGGGCCTCCTTGCTTCTCAAATGCCTCCAGAGTCTCTTGGATTAAGTCCCCGATGTTTTCACGCTTCTGCTGGTTGTAATCAATGCCATCCCCACTGTTCACTGTGCAAAAAAAAGTTTTGCTACAACGTTACAATGGTAGTGATTTTTTTCCTTACAGTTGCAGTTCTTGAAGATGTTGAATACTGGGAGTATTTGTCTGTAGTAGGGTACCAGTGCCTCCCCTACCATGTCTGCTGACACCACAAGATGCTGGAGCACCTTTAGAGTCGTGCACATCACCTTGTCATTGCGTGTATTCAGGGCATCTAGAACAAAGGAAATTGGAGAGGGAAAGAGAGAAAGTAGGGGGGGACTAGCTAAATACTGACTAAAACTTCTCACTTTTGATTGGGATGATGAGTTGAGGGACAACTGGTAGGATTTTTGCACCGCCATGCTCCAGCATATCATGGACGCCTTGCCTCGCAAAGAACTCGTACGGATGTTTGGTTTCACACAGGCCGTCAAAGAAAAGCGGCAGGTAATGATGGTAATCCAATTTCTCAATTTCAACCTGTGAGTGATGGGAAAAATCAAGAGCATATCATGGATGCATCGGATGTCTCACCTTCCATGCTATCTTGTTGCCTTTGGTGTCGTGTTCCAAAGCTATCGGAAAGTCCCCTCTTTCGTAGAACTTCCTAAAGGCTGTAGGTTTGGACGGTCTTTCCTCTGTGGCACCTGCTCTTGGAGGGTTGACCACCTAACATGGAGATGAAACTCTTGGCACCTTAGCTAGCTATCTCAGCCATATCTTTGCCTACCTTGACATTTTTCATGCCAGCTCTGGTAGTGAATGCATCGACTTTGAACCTAGTTGGTGATCCCACTTCTGTGGCAGTTTTTACTGGGCTGCAGCTGGCTTGGAGAGCCGTGGCCATTCTGTTGTAAACACCAAACTTAACCCCAGTCCTCTGGCTGCGATCAATGTTTACTTGGGAATGGTTACCTAGCGACACGTAGATACGATCATCACGTGCAAATCGCGTGACACCGCATCACGGACGCATGCGCATTGGAGTAATAGTACTTTTTTCTTGTTGTCTTCAAAAATATTTTTATGAAGTGTAAATATAATGCAGTGCATAAATATAATGCTTTACAGCACAAAAATATAGGAGAGCTACAATACAGGATCATATGTCAATGTTTCTCTTTGTGTAAAATACTAGAAGCAGTTGGCTACTTGAAAGTCTGGATGGCAGCAAAGAAGAGGAAGATAAAACTAATTACGAATGGTTGTTTAAAGTGAACTCACCTCTAAATTTACATGTTTTCGAACTGTTCGACTCTGTTCTTTGTGTTTCCTTGGCGGATCTGTCGAAGAGTCTTGTACTTGTCACGGCCCTGCTTTACATTTTCCAAATGGAGGAGATCCAGTCGAGTCTGCTTGGCATCATCACGGGAGGTGGCCAGGTCGGAGGTCAAGGACTGAATATTGGATTTAAAAACACATGACACCTTGTGCAAATGGCCAGATGAAGTAGCCTTACCTTCAGTTTGGCAGCCATGGCCTTGTTCTTCTCGGCAATGTGGACCCTGTCCATTTCCGAGCCAACATTGGATACACCCTCCAAGTTGAGCTCGGTGGTTCCCTCCTTCTGTCCCTCCTCCTGGTCATCAGTGGCCCCCTCCTTCAACAGGGAAGCGGATGGGGTGGTCAGGTTAGAGAACTTCTTCTCATGCCTTTCAGTGTTGCTAGCAAGCTAAAAAACAGATTTTAGATTTAGCCAGACAAAATCATCAGCAAAGATCCGACTAACCTCCTTTTTCAAGCGGCTAACTTCCAACTTCTTTTCTTCAGCTTCCTTGGACATTCTGGCTGCTCGAGCCTCTGCTTCCCGAGCCTTCCTTCTCTGAAGGACGGAAAAAATTATCTCTCTCGATAGCTGTGATGGATTGGATTAGAAAGACTAACCTCTTCTTCTGTTTGCTTCTGTTGCGATTCTGCAGCAGCTGCTATCCTGGCCTTCTCCGCTTCGACCTTCTTTTGCTCCAGTCTGAGGGCCTCAGCCTCCTGGTCTGCCTTGCGAAGCTTAGCCTCCAGCTGAGCGGCAGCCTCCATATCACGCTTCATTTCTATCAACACAAGTATGTAATTATAGCCCCAGTCTGCTAAATGCAAAAGATGAAATACCTCCTTCAGCCTTCTTCCTCTCCACTTCGTACTGCTTCATGCGTTCTTCCATCTGCTTCTTCTCCTTCTCGGCTTCTTCCCGAGCTTGCTTCTCCTTGGCCAGCTGTGCCCGCTCCATCTGCTTGGAATGTTTCTCCTCCTTGGCCTGCGACTTCATCTGCTGCACCTCGATGGTATCAGGTTTCCTGCGACGCATGTACAGCTCGTGGTTTCCCATGCACAGGGCCAGGATACGCTTGTTGATGCGGAGACGAGGAGCAAAGAAAACAAAGTCCTGGAAACAAAGAGATTCACTTTCATTGCATGAGAAAAGACATTACTCTTGAACACTTCATAGAAAATAAAAACTTACAGGAGCTTTCTTGTCGATAGGCTTGATGACAAACTTCTTGTCGTTGAAAGAGATGTTTCGAATCTCAGACCAAGGGAAGCCAATCTTTGGGGTGAGCTGGTCGTCCTTCTCGTAGACGTTGAGGCCCAGGGCGTCCACACCTAGCCACAGCTCCGTGCCCTTCTTGTTCTTGATGCTGAAGTAGTTGACACCATACATCTCCAAGTCCTGGGCGATCTTCAGGTACTCCATCATTGCATCCTCTCTGGGTCGATAAGATGAAAGTTCAAAGTGGAAAGTTCAAGGTTCATAAAGTATCGGAAAACATAAATGGATCTTGTAGTATGCAGACAAGAATCTCTACTACTGGAATTTTAAAATTCCAACTCCCAATAAGTGCTTGTGTATGCATGACTAACCTGAGGATGGACTTGTGCTCTGCCCACCAGTTAGTGATCCTCTCCTCCCACTGCTCCGAAGACATTTTATGCTGCTCCATGACCCTATCGCATGATGGTACAGTTGTCAGTCACAGTAGGTACAGTGTCATCAACAAGCTACACACCACCTCACCAAGCATGCCCAACCAACCAACTAACCTTGGTGGAAGGATCTTCTCCTTGGTCAGGCAGCCTGGTTTGTGGAGGTCCTTGTTGTGATCACCAAACTTGGCTTGGATCTGTGGAAACACTAAATCGTACAATTCATTCTCTTCTCTCTGCTCTAGCTCTCAAGGGCAATCACAAGGCAAAGTACGATTGCAACGGTGCTCTTTTCTCTAAAGATTTCTCTAAGCGCTTCAAACCTAGCTCAACCTCTGAACTTACAGCATAGGAAGAGAGCAGAACTCCTGTTTCAGGAGGGCAGTAGATATCTTCCGATAGAATAGCATCTTTGACCTACAATGCACAGTACACAATCAACTTCGTAGTAAATTTGTTGTGGAAAGGAAAGTGCTGACCTGTAGGAAGAATAGCCTCTGGGTGATCTCCTGAATCAGCTCCTCTGACACGTCCTCTGGGAAGAACTTGACTCGGAACTTGAACTGCAGTGGCGACTCCTTGCGGACGTCTTGTTGAAGGACCTGAACAAGGACAAACAGAAATGTAGTGGTTTAGTCTTTGGGAGACAAGATGTCTCCCTCAGCAACAGCAAGAGTCTAGCAAGAGAATGTGTTTTACGACACAGCATCCCACTTGATAGTTCCCAAAAGAGAGAAAAATGTGTGCAACTATGGAGCTAGGCTGGGCCTGACCTTCTTGTTGAGCTTCAGCCAGGTGGAGAGACCTTTCTCGTCCACATACTGGAGCCCAAAGAACCAGACTTCCCTCAGCCCAATGGTCTTCACCACCTAGCCAGCATATAGAGAGAATTCAATAAATGAAACACTGTGGTTTGACAATTGCACACCAAATCCCTTTGAAACACAAACATAACTGTGCATTGGGATACTGTTTATTATGCTGAAAAACTCAGCCTAAAGTAAACTTTCAGTCAATGGAACTCTATCCAAGAGAAAGACCTACAACTCAAAACTTTCTTTTGAAGCAACCTGATGAGCTCACACCAGCTAATAAGGGTGGGTTTAAGGTATCATGTGTCACACTCAATTTCACAATAATAGGCAAGCCACCTGTGAAACTGCCCGCTGCCTCCCACTAGAAAGTTATAATTGAAACAATTTTCAGTGCGTGAATTCTTCCATGCAACAGTATCAGGCCAGAGAATGGAATGAAGTGAATGGATTGAGCATTGATTTGCTGCAATCCTCAGAGCAGGAAAAAAAGGGGTGTGTGTACCTCTCTTCCCCCAGACCATACAAAGGGGTGTGTCAGTGAGTTCAAAAAAAAAAGTAGGGGGTGTAACCACACACTGATAACTACACTGCTACACTTCATGTATAATGCATATTGAGGGAATTCCATGCCTACAGCCTCCATCCACATCATCAGGGGGAATTTCGAAAAATTGCAGACTTGCCTGGTCGAAGAGCTGCTTCCCTGTGGTGCCAGGCTGGATGGCAAACTCCAGCTCTGCATCCATGGTGGTCACACGAATGTTCACCTGCATGAGGCATAAGGAGCAAGTTGTAAAAAATAAAAAGGGGGTGTGCCTCCCCCATGAGCTCATGGAGGCGTGGCATGTTAGCCACATTTTCACTACACACACTCCATTATTTTACTATCTGGAACAGATGTTCACTCTAATGGCTCTAGATTACACATTAGAAACTGCACTTACCGGCTTAGGCATTTTGAGGTGCTCTGCTCAAAGACTTTGGAAGACCAAACAAACTTCCTGCAAAAAATGGAAGCAAATCAGGGTCGTCAAACTATGCCAGTGAAGGGATCTCACTCTCTAAGGTGCTGATTACAGCTCACTGCATGGAATAGATAGCACTTACAATCAGTGCAAAACGCCTCCTTCACAAAATGACCACCCACCGCTTGGAGACAACAGCAAGATGGTGGGGGCCACGCCCTAAAGTTTGGACAAAAACACGCATCGCGCATGCCCTTCTCAGTTGCCTTGACAACAAAGAAAATTACGTCATGTCAAACAAAATGTGCCAAAAGCAAGAGAAACTTGGGCTTGGGGCTACATGTGAGGCTGTTTGCTGAAGTGCTGAGCTGAGCTATCCAGAGCACTCTTTAGTCTTGATGTACCAGAAGCAACCACCATGGGACTATTTGACAGCTTTATGACGTGGCTGGGGTTGAAGAAAAGGGAAGTCAAGGTGATCTGTGTTGGACTGGACAACAGTGGAAAGACTACCATCCTTAACAGACTCAAGCCAGAAGGAGTAAGTGTAGGGATTGTTGACTACCTTCTTGATTATCTCTCTGTGTGTGTGTTTCCAGTCAAGTGTACGGAATGTCGTGCCCACCATTGGATTCAACGTAGAAGTATTCTCAAATGACAAGTAGGCCTTTTTGTACTGCAGACGAATCTTACCCACATTAACATTATCAATAGCATCAACTTCTCCACCTTTGATATGTCAGGTATGGGGAGATATCGTAACTTGTGGGAGCATTACTACAAGTAAGCTTGCTCGCTCCTCTGAACTTCATTCTGTTTGATTCATCACATCAACATAATGGTCTCTCTCTCTTTAATGCACAGGGAAGTGAAGGCTGTCATATTTGTGATTGATAGCAGCGATAAGCTGAGAATACCAGTAGCCAAGGATGAATTGTGTCGTCTTCTACAGCACCCTGGTATGGGACGAGTTTACTTTGCTAAATGTTTTTTTTACATCTTGGTCTCAATACTTTAGACATCAAGCAAAGAAACACACCAATACTATTTTTAGCCAATAAAATGGACTTAGCAGAATCATTGACAGCTGTCAAGGTATGTTCTGACTTGTATCAGTGGACTCCTTCTTCTGACCACCCACTGACGTGTCCTGAATTAGAGGGGTGGCCTCATTTTGGGGGAGGGGGGGAGGGAATCTTCGCTGGACTGCCATGATAGCATTTTGTACACAGTGTTCCACTCTCTTGGGTCTGGAGGCAATCAGAGACAGATCCTACCACATCTGGTGAGGGAAATCAAAATAGCTAATTCTATTCACTGTTTCTGCTGCCACGTGTTGCGTTTCTTAGGCGTGGCCTTGTTTACTGTTCTAGAGGATTCTATGAATATTGAAGAAAAATTCAGATGCCATGAATTTTTTTTTGCACTAGCTCCACCAATGCCCTGACTGGGGATGGACTACAGGAGGCCATCGATTGGTTGACAGGTGAACTTTCTAATGGGGAATCTTGCCCCCAAGTTATTGAATTCTTTCTTCCATAGATCAAGTGAAGAGAGATCTACTAGACCAAAAATAATCATTATTGTTGCCTAGTCATTGTGAAATGTAACAAAATTGATACAAAATTTGTGCCACAAAAGTTGCTGCAGAAACAAGCACGTATTATATACAAATAGTGCTAGCTTTAGATGAACTGATCAAATCAGTCTCCTTGGGATTTGAGCTTGATGAGTCTGATTTTTCTCTTGCTGTAGGGGGGAGGTGGAAATCGAAGTCTGACTTTGATTTTGTCCCGGATGGAGATGGCCAGGAGAAACGACCGCCCCACCAGGTCATCAAAGGCCACACCCAGGTCATTCCCGTTGCAGAAGAAAATGACCTTTCCTTCGCTGAGATCCAAGAGCACCCCAATGCGATCCCCGACCTGGAGCATGAGGTTTTCCCCATAAGGAACCCCCTCCTTTGCGATGGTGTGGGACTTGAGGACGCCCGAGATGGGCAGGAAGGACCAAGAAGACGACCCCTCCCCCCCCCACTCTCCAATGGGGCTCTTGCTGTTCTGCCAATCCACTGCAGCAGCACCTTCCTTCCCGCACCCCACCACGCCAATGGCAAGCTTCTCCTTGGACGACTTGTGCTTCCCAAGGCTCACAATCTCAATTTCGGCATAGTGCTGACTGCTCCTCTCGAAGAGCTTGTCGGCTGCGAAGGTTGCCCAGTGGCCACTGCTACTTCCGATCCAGGACGCCTCCAGCAGGTCCTCAGAGAGGTCCACTTTGACACTCCTCCAGTTCCTGTGCCAACGCATGCCTGAAGCACAGCAGACAAGCCATAGAGTAACAATAGTGACAGGAAGCAGGAACAAGAAAACATGTCACACTATCAGAGAATACCCCCAATTAAGATGGAGTCTTACTGGCTGGAACTGAAAGGTCAAAGAACTGGGACCTTCCCTCAAGTGCCAGGGAGGAATGATTTCAAGGTGCAAAGGATAACATAATTTCACCCAGTGTACCTGGCCTGCATACAGTATTGTACAGCTTCCCAGTCCTGTGACTGATTACAACAGAATGACTTACCAGGTTCAGCTCTCCTCGCTTCCTTGGGTTGAGACCAGTTTCCTACTCCCTCCGTTGTCCGAACTTGCAATCTGAACCTGAAGCAAAACAAAAATCGCTCAACAGAATCCAGAAAAGTGAAATTTTTAGTGCAGTAATGAAGGCTTTTGAGAGCCAACTTTTTCACCACCCAAAAGGCCAAATATTTTGGAATTTGATTAGCTAGTTCAGCCATAAAGGTAGGAGCTACTGTAATGGAACATGTGACTAACTTGTAAGAGATGTCAGGTTGAAAGTCCAACTTCCAAGTGTACTTTGTGGCTGATCCTCTGTAAATGATGATGTAGTTTTTATCTCCCCTGGCTGCCTGCAGGTGATATGAAATGGCCAGATTGTCTGCAAAGTTCTGCTCCGGCCACGATATCCGAAATCCATCGTGATACGACTTGATGTTGATTCTGGAGCTGTCGATGGTCACAACATCTGGGAGAGGGGGAAAAGATTTTATCAAAACAGTCTCTGGATGATTTGGTGGAGTTGCAAAGCTAAACTAACTGGCTCAGGGCCATTAATGCATACGTGAACTGACCAAGGAGTTTTGTTTTTACTCTATTATAGATACACAAACATCAACGTACCTGGAGTGATCGTACTCGCTCTTCCAATGCTGTCAGCCACCTCCTCCTTCACGTCAGTCTGAAACGTACATTTCAGGTCATTTATTGCACTGGGAAGAACGGGGGGTGGATTGGTAAAGACTCCTTCGATTAAGTCCAGCGTCAACTTTGCCTCTCTCAGCAGCACAAAGTCATCTGCGTGCAGCAGCTCGTCAGTCCTACTGTACACAACTTCAGATCTTTCCACGCAGTTCCGCAGCTCCCTAGAAATAGAAAATCATTTTTTTAACTGATTGTGTGACTTTTTGTAATGTAAACAGCCTCAAGAAATCATATTACGATTTTCTTATTTACTTTGTCTGTTCCACAAGTGATTTCACTCTCAGCTGTGTCCTCATTCGAATATCAGTCTTCACAGTCAGCCTCTTCTCGTTGATAAGAGCCACCAGATCCCCAAAGAACTCGTCCACCTCGTCTTCCATCTTCCCTCCCTCCTCCTGCACAGCCTTGCACGCCTCCTCCACATTCAAGACAGCCACTTTCATCTTCTGCTTCTGCTTGAACACCGCCACGTTGAGATCCTTGAGCCTCGTCCGCTCCATCAGGGCTGCTTCGCTCAGGAACTTTGTCGGGTGTCCCCTGTGGCTCCCGTAGAGTTCACATGAGCTGCAGACCAAGGTTTTGCACTTCATGCAGTAGCTTCGGAGGTAGTCGTCGTGTTCCGGGCACTGTGGGGGCTGCAGGGAGGCCATTGGAGAGCCGTCCCTGGTGGTGTGGGAGATCTTCCTCCCCTGCTGCGTGGTCTCCCTGACAATTTCCATGAGAGGGTAGTTCTTGGGGAGGCTGCTCACCAAGTTATTCTCGACGATGGTCACACAGCTGCACATTGGACAGTCCACTTGGCATGCGCGCAGAAGCTTCTCAAGGCAACCTACGAAATGCACATGTGTCTATGTTGGAGTCATTGCTAACAGAAGCCTTCGCAATCCCTGGTCCCCACAATGACATACAAACAACTACAAATTTGGGGCATTTAGGCCAATGTTAATGACATTCATGTTTCTGGTCAAGATTTTCCGAATTTTTGATGAGGGAGGGAGGTCTTCATTAACCATTATCCCATTATCTTCGCCAGTGAAAATACAGGTCTGTGACTCTTTTCTGCATCACTGAGTAGCTAATTAAAATGTACAAAGGGAGTCCCACTACTGACTGCTCTACAGCCATCCTATCATAATTCAGCAGTACACTCAGAGGGGAATTAAAGCTAAGTGATATCCGAACAACATATCTTATCAAAGAGCATTAAAGGGCATTGAAACGAAAGATGAGGGTCAGATTTCACAAGCAATTCTTACCTGTGCAGTAGGCGTGACCACATTGAAGGTTTCTAGGAGTTTTCGAGCTCTCCTCTTCAAAACGCTGGAAGCAGATGACGCACTCCAGCACCGTCTCTCCCTCATCAGAGCTGGACCACTCTCCAGCACTGTGAGTCATCCCCAGCAGGTTTTCGGCACTGTGGGCGTGGGGGAACCCTGGTCCTGGGGCTGGCTGAGAGTGCTGCTCTAACTGGCGCTGGATACGACGTTGGAGCTGGGGAGACTGGTGGTAGCGAGGTGCAGCACTGTAAGCTGCTATGGCTGATGTATCAGAGCGAGAATGAAGAACCTCCGGATCACTATCATCATCATTTCCACCTACGCTGATGACTATTCCCCCTCGGGCATCTTTTCTGTCGTAGAGTGTTGCAGATCTCCCAGTTTCTGCAAGCTTCGGTGGTGGCCTACGATGATTCCAGTCGTGTCTTCCAACCTCCATACTCATCCTTTCTTTCTCTCGGCGGTATGCATTAGTCTCGCGGGCCAGAGCCCCAAACCCAGGATGCATGGGGGGGGGTCTACCCTCTCTCTATTTCCTCTCAGGAAGTGGGTGTTGCGGAAGAAGGGGGAGGGGCTTGTTTTTGCCTAACGTCGCGCATGCTTATTGTGCTCATATCCGCAAGATAATTTTTGTTGCTGCCCTAGCTAGCAGCTCTAGTTCGGTTTCACTGCCTGCTATCTATTATGGCAACTCCTTGGGTGAATCAAGAGTTTGTTGGACTGCGGGGTCTACCACCAGCCGAGTCCAGGCAGGCTCCAGAGTGCTCCATCTGCAGCGAGAAGTATGATGATTCAGATGAAGACTTGATTCCACGAAATCTTGCCTGTGGACATTCAATGTGCTCAAGTAAGTCGCTATCGTGCATGCTATATATCAATACTATTACTGCACAGTGCATTCATAAGTAGTAGCTAGACCTCACCACATCGATCATCACCATCACTCATTGCAGAGTGCATCTTTCGCTGCATGTACATCAATGGACAGCCTACAGAAGGTGGCACACTGGTATCATGTCCAAGCAAGTGTGCCACCGTGACTCTAGTACCAAACAGTTCAATCCAGAATTTGCCCAAGAACTTTGCAGTGATGGAGATCATCCAGGATGTGCACACCAGGGAGAGGAGCTGTTCACTGGTGCTGGGAGGCAGAGGCCGTTCTCCATCCCTGCAGATGCAGTCTGGGGCTGCTCACTATGGGAGCAACAACACGGATTTATCAAACTGCAGCAACATCAGCGAGGAGTACAAATGCGATGTTTGTGAGACGAGAGAGGCTACGATTGTTTGCCCAAGCTGTGCGGTGTGTCTCTGCGAGTCTTGCTCGGGGGACATCCACTCCCGAAAGGGCTACGACATCCATCACCTCATGTCCGTCACTGAATACATGAGCTCCTCAGAAAGCCTTCCATCCAGCACGGGAAGCTTTGTGCAGAGAACAAACTCCGAATCTGACATTCTCTCCAGCGAAGAAAGGATGTGTAAGCATCACAGCAGCGAGCTCACTGAGTATGCTTGCGAGACATGCTGTGAAGAGATCTGCAAAGTGTGTCTTTTAAGTGGGGAGCACAGGAACCACGAAACAAGGCTGCAGGCAGACATTGCCGCTGACAAGAAGGAAGCTCTGAAGAGGGCAATGAACGATATAGAGGATTGCCACAGCCTGTGGAACAAGGGATTTGACGAGTGCCACTTGCTGCGGGAGCATTTGTACGACCAAAGCCGAAAGGTGGAAACCGACATCAAGACTCGCTTTCATGCCGTCCACTCCATCCTGCATGCAAAGGAAGAGAGCCTTTTGACACAGCTGAGAGATGAGGTCGAGTCTCGTGTCAAGAGCCTCAAATCACAAGCAGAGTAAGTTTGTAAATGAATATTAAGCTAGGGTAACCACCAGAGAGAAGTCAGTGGTTGCCACACTAATTTCCTTGCTGTCTGTCTGTCTGTGTGTGTGTGTGTGTGTGGCACGGTGGGAACTGGGGGGGGGAGGGGGAGTGAGAGGTAGAGTACCAAAATCTAGCAGTCCCTTCTTCTTTAGATTCCAAAACCACTTTTACCTTCCACTCCATACATGCAGCCACCTCGCCAAAGTCTGTGCGATTGCAAAGGACCTGGAGGACGAGTGTGAGAGACTCTGGCACTACGGCACCACCTCCGAAATTGTGAGGGGAGCGGACAAAGTTTTGGTGCAGGTCCACCAGTACATCCGCTCCGAGCAAGACATCACGCCTGTGGTGGCCTGCTCCATGGATGTGGACTTCAGCAGCGAGGGAGAGCTCCTGGAGCTGGTCCACTCTCTGGGGGGGCTGCTAGTCGGTTAGTGATTTTAGCATGTTGTTAAAATAGCTGTGCATTTTCCTTGTCTATTCAAGGGTAGGAAAGCTATGATGCTCTGTGTGTTGGTCTGGTTTCTTTTCTCTGCTTGGGTGTCTGTTGCCAGTGAGAGGGAGATGAAAAGATCTTCTCTGTGGACACAGCTAGAGAGCTCTTCCATGCTTGTTTAGAGAGGGATGGATAGACACAAATAACACAAAATAGGCTGGGCAGTTCACTCTAGTTGGAAAATGCTTTTATTTTGGAAATGTGTAGAGCATTTTATCATAAGGAATTTCTAGTTAATGTTGCTATTTGACCTAGGAATTAGGGGGGCACTTGGTATGTCATTACACCTCTGAGCAGTTATGCTAAGGATCCTGTTAGCAGATGTTCCACCAACCTCACCCAGATACATACCATACGTAATCCTTCAGCATGGCTGCCACGCACTAGAGTAGTTCTAGCTAGGAGTATTGACCTATAGCTGTTGCTTATCAGCAAAGATATTATTACTTTCTACAATGCCATAAAAAGTCGCTTGTTTGTTCTTATTGTGTACATTGGACATCTGGACGATAAGATTATTTTCCTTCAGAGCTGTTATTTTCTATTCTGTGGATGCACATGCACACACGTGCACACACACGCGCACACACACACATGCATGCACATGTGTATGCAAACAGCTCCCAACAGAGTCCGAGACCTCAAGGTGGTGTCCACCATGTCCAGTATCTCCGAGGTGAGCCTATCCTGGAGTCCTCCTGTAGTATCTCCCCCGATGAAGGAAGACTCACTCTCGTACATTGTGGAACATTCCACAGGAGGAGGAGCCTTCAAGTAAACAACAACAACAACAACAACAATGACAACAATAGGAACAGCAGTAAAGAGGGAGGGAGGACAGAGGGAGGGAGGGAGGGAGAGAGGGAGAACGTTTCAACAATCAAGCTATGCTAGTTAAATTTTGGACCCTATTAACTCCTCAAGGTACCGGAGTTAACTGTGATTAATTTAGGAAGTTGCCATGGTTGTCAACATCCTAGTGCCATGAGGTCACTGCCATTGGATCTGTTGACAGTTTCATTATTCATGCATGAAATGAGGCCACCCCCTCTAATCAGGACACTTCTGTTTGATCGTAAGAGGTGACCGTATTTGAAGGCATCTGCTTCTGGAATGGAAGGAATCTGCTGCTGGAATGAGGCCACCCCTTCTGACTTCGTACCAAGGATATAATGTAGCAGCCAGATTAGAGGCAGCCTAGCAACAGTAGCTACAGTCATGACAACTTACATGAGAACATTGGACTTAGAAAAACATTACATCAAAAAACAAACTTTCAATTTACTGACATTTTAAGCATAGCAACAGAGAAGTTACCCATTCAGCTGTGTTGATATTTTTATTTTTTGTTGCTGGTGCTAGGAGCATCTACGAGGGCAACCTCTGCGAGTTTGTGCTGGAGGATTTCATCATCAACGAGGACACGGTCCACACGTTTCGTGTTGCAGCTGTGAGTGACGTCGGGCAGGGTCCCTACTGCATGCCCGTCAATCTCACCAAGACTAAGGCTTGTAAGTGCGAGGCTCGTGGGGCCTTAGAGTGCCAGAGTGTGCAGGAGCCACTACTTCACGGCTGCCATTATTGCGTGCTGAGTGTAGTCAAATCCGCTGAGCTTTAAAATAGTGTTATTGCACAGCGGCAGTTGTTTGCAAATACTCCTCACCACATGTGGGTACATAATGTGGACAGTTATCACTCGAATCCAGTTGAAATCGAGTCCCCTTCCCACCTCCCCCCCTTCCAGGTTTCCTTTACAGGGAGTTTTTTTTAAGGTTGCAACACTATATATAGCTAATCCAGGTAGTTGGACTCCAATCACTGAAGCGTTGTACATGCCTTTCCCTCTTGGGGAAAGATTCGAGTTGGCCACGGCTAGACTCTATACTTACTATGCGTATAATTGAGTTACAGACTTAAAGTGGAATCTGTCTCAATGGTCACCCCCGGGCCCACAAAAAGTGGCTGTTATAGAGAGGTGACTTGCTAACACAGGCTGAAACGTCATGACCATGGTATATAAGCTGACCTGTTCCCATGTTGCAGCATTTCTGTGGAACAGCAAGTTGAAGCATCCTAAGGCTCGTCTCTCCAACAATGGCTACTCTGTCAGCATCGGGGAGAACGTGACGTGGGTGAGCGTAGGGGCAGACACGGTCCTCTCCCATGGCCGGCACTACTGGGAGGTGGTGCTGGACCGCTACGGCTCTCCCTCCCTCTCCAGGAAGGTAGTGGTGGGTGTGGTCTCCAGCGACTTCAGCCAGTGGCATCGGTAAGTTGAATCAAGCCATTCAGTTTCAAGAACCCTTAGCTGTCTGGGGGGGGGGGGGGGTTGTTTGTTT
>JAAGOD010062199.1_pt1 | contig 18328 bp, 24 predicted proteins | sample 8389681 | NCBI WGS metagenome assembly JAAGOD01 (sample SAMN13964374, study PRJNA552185) | sponge metagenome | biome: deep-sea hydrothermal vent fields; feature: spots directly above weak diffusing fluid; material: seawater and sediment | host: Tedaniidae sp. KZ-2020 ... | reverse complement strand
GGAGGAGGAGGAAGGAGGGGAGGAGTGGAGTCCCAAGATAGTGCCGACACCATGGGGGAACACTGACGACATTGTCACCCTGGTTAATGGCGACTCCTACTACTTCTTCAAGATCCCTCACAAAGTGCGTTGGTTGTTGTAATGGACTCCATCTAGTCTGGTGTGGTGAAGTGTCTTATCGGGGGACGAGTCCACTTTATTTTTGCCATGCTGAAGTGTTCCTCATAATATATTTTTCTTGGCATCAGGATGGGTCTGAAGCAAACTGTGGGAACCCACTCTCCAAGGACTACCTCTCCAAGGTGGAGGACGGGACTCTGACCTCTGGCGCAGGTCAGCTGGGTCACCGTGTCCTCGTCCTCAACACTGTCATCTCCTTCTGGCGCAGTGCACGGAGCAGGATACTGTAAGAATGGTGGATTTGAACTTAATCATCTGAATGTGCTTTCTTCTTCACAACAAGGGAACAGTTTATTGTGAGTTTGAAGGAAAACCCTGCTGCTGCTGCTACTACTACTACTACTACTACTGGTCCTGTTCGTGATGGTGGTGACAGCACTTTGGGCGGGTCACATGCTATTGTTCCCCTCCTCCAAGTTGCTGGCACAGTGACGCGACGGGCTGTTGAACCCACATGGCTGACGGCAAGCAATGCCAAGGTCAGGGCAACCTCTCTCCTCCTCTCCCCTCCCTCCCTCCCTCCCTCCCTTCCTCCCCTCATTCATCTTTGGCACCTTCTGCCATTGCAGGAGAGTCGCGTGGGTTCGGAGCTGAAAGCCATGGTGAGGGCGCCTCCAGGCTACCACTTGGTGGGAGCCGACGTCGACAGCCAGGAGCTCTGGATAGCAGCTGTGCTGGGAGACATGCACTTCACTGGCATCCACGGCAGCACTGGCATCGGCTGGATGATTCTCCAGGGCTCCAAAGCCGACGGGACGGACGTCCACAGCAACACTGCCAGAACCGTGGGGATCAGTCGCGACCATGCCAAGATCCTCAACTATGGCCGCATCTACGGGGCTGGGAAGCCCTTCATGGAACTGCTCCTGGGGAAGTTCAACCCAACCCTCTCCAGCAGGGAGGTGAAGAGCAATGCCAGCACCCTCTATGTGGCCACAAAGGGGGAGAGAATGTTAGAAATGACCCGGCTCGTCAGTTGACGCAGTGTAACTTGGTGTCACCTCCTCCATCCAGGTACAAGCTGAACAAGAAAGGTGTGGAGTTGGCAGCAGAGATGGAGATTCCTGTCCGGAACAGCTGCGTCCCTCACGAGCTTTGGAAGCTGATCGTTAGCGCAATGGGTTACTACAGGTGGGCATGGGTGTGACTCCTTGCTCTCTGCTTGGTGTGTGCGTGTGTGTGTGTGTGTGTGCAAAGTTATGGAGACTATTTGCTCCAGATCCAAAGACTACCTGGTGGAGAGGACGTGGGTTGGAGGAACAGAATCCCATCTCTTCAATAAGCTGGAGAGCATCGCTACCTCGGCAATGCCTCGCACGCCGGTCCTTGGCTGCTGCATCTCAAAGGCTCTGGAACCCAAATATGTTGGTGGCAGTGTGAGTTTTAGTGATATCCATCCCCCATCGAATTGTCTGTTTATTTGTGAATTTGTTTGTTGTTTGTTTGTTTGTTTGTTTGTGAATTTGTTTTTGTTTGTGTGTTGTTTGTATTTTTTATCTGTTGTTTGTGTGTCTTGTTTGTTTGTTTGTTTGTGTTTGTTTGTGTGTGTGTGTGTGTGTGTGTCTTGTTTGTTTGTTTGTTTGTTTGTTTGTTTGTGTGTCTTGTTTGTTTGTTTGTTTGTTTGTGTGTTGTCCTCTAGTATCAGCCAAGCAAGATTAACTGGGTGGTGCAATCTTCAGCTGTGGACTATCTTCATTTGATGCTGGTCTGCACTCAGTGGCTGTTCAAGAAATACAGCATTGATGGCCGTTTCTGTATCAGTATTCATGACGAGGTAAATTACAATTGGAGGTCACGTGACCATCACGTGATTATCATGTGATTTGCAGGTGAGGTATCTGGTGAGGAGTGAGGACAGATATCGTGCAGCACTTGCCCTACAGACTGCAAACCTTTTAACTCGAGCCATGTTCGCACATCAGCTAAGGCTGCACGACTTGCCTCAGGTATATATGTGCGGATGTGCCTAAGGGTTGTGTGGATGCGTTATTGACGTGGAGACGAGTTTTGTGTTGTCTTTCTGCAGTCGGTTGCTTTCTTCAGTGCAGTGGACGTGGACAGAGTCCTTCGCAAGGAGCCCACTATGGACTGTGTCACTCCGTCCAACCCCCTGGGGCTGGAGAAGGGTCATGGCATTCCACCAGGTGAGGAAACCAGCTGCACCCATCATTCCTGCCTATTCCTGCTTTGAAAGGTTATTCTTCTTCCTCAGGGGAGGCTCTGGACATCAACCAACTGTTGGAGAAAACTGGCAGCTCTCTGTCACGAGAGGGAAAGTGATGTGAGCTGTTATCTGTGCAGTCAGAACTACAGGTATCCACGTAGCTATGTACTTTAGAATTATATTTTCACAATCAGAAATCATGTCACAGCACTTCACACAGTTTCACACCAAATCAAGTGATACTTTGCCATTGTTGTGTAGTTTCACACCAAGTGATGTCGGGTCAGTCTCTAGTCTAGTACTTAATGGTCTCCCATCCCATCTGGGCCCTAATCTTCATCTTGTGTCTGTTGGTCATGTCCACGAGTGCCTCCAGAGCCTGCCTGAGGGCCGGGACGTCTCTGCTCGAGCACCCTTCCACCTTGTATTCCCTCCCCCTACACAGCTCCTGGATGTGCAGCTCCTCGGAGATCTGAAAACAATGTTTTGAAAAACCACTCGTGGAGAAAGAAGGGGCCCTTTTTGAAGACCGACTGTCATGTAAGATTTTGTGTGGGGAGGGAGGGGGGATCTTCTTTCCTGGGTAAATAAACTGAAGGGCAACCTTCTGTTGGGTAATTGAGACCTACTTATGGTTGTTATGTTGCTATCTTTGTAGGTTTCCAGTTTTGCTTTCTTGCTTGGTTGGTTACCTTCTGTGGCGTCCTGGCAGTGTCTAGGTCCTGTTTGTTGCAGAGCACCAGGAGAGGCAGCTCCTGGAGGGTGGGGTCGCTCAGACACCCCTGCAGACACACCCTCGTCTCCTCCAGCCCCTCAGGGGAGCAGCTGCTCTCCACGACAAACATCTACGAGGAAAGAGGTCAGTCTGAAAGGGGAAAATTTCCACTTTGTGAAGACATAATTTGTCTTTCTGTAGGTGCTAAAAAACACGTTCACGAAAAAAACAAATTTCGTGACAATCTGTTGATTTGCATTGGGCCGACTTCCTAAGCTGCATTGGCTCACTATTGCATCTTGTCCAGTGTAGTACTTGTTCCAGTATGGCTGTATTCTCTCGTCCCCTCCCAGTTCCTTGAAGCGGAGGGACGCAGATGGAGAGATGAATGCCTTGATGGCGAACCCCATGGTGGGCTGGGGGTGGTCCTCAACTTCTTCACCTGCCAGGAGCCCCAGGAGGGTGGTCTTGCCTGAGGCGTGGAGCCCCAGGCACAGCACAGACAGCTCTGGCTTGTGGGGAGGGGGGCTGGGGTGGCAGCAGGGGCATAGGACTCTCGAACACTGGGTGTATAGCATTGTTTAGCTTGAGGTAGAAATCACTGTTGCTCAGTATAGAAGCTTACTGAAAAGCAGAAGATTTTGATGGCTGCACAGGTTAAGGAACAGCAGAGGCACCTTCCAGTCGCCCTTGGTATCTCTCCTTCTGCAGACATCACTACAGCATTATACAGATCTGCAAGTAGGGAGAGGAAGGGGGCGGGGTCACGGAAGCAACAAAAGTGGGTGTGGTGTTGAGATTGACGGTGGTTGGTGGTGGTGTGAAGTGGTGCTAGCCTCGTTACTGAGAAGACTTCAGAGTTGTTTGAGCACGTCGTGAATAAGTCTCTATCGTTGTCAGGAACATTTATCTTAGGTGAGCTGCTTGAGCTTGCTAGCTAAAATGTCTTACTGGAAAGCCTGGCTAGTTTAGTAGCTATATAAACAAAACTGTTTGCCCCCTGGTTTCTGAAATGTCAACAGGCTCCCTGGTTTGCAAGCTGCATTAGTGTAGCTATAGGAGGTGTTGTGACATTGGCTACACATTGGCTTGTTCTTAAACCACCAGAAGAAAATGTCCAGCTTTTCTGTGTGGACATTTTGATTCTAGAATTGGCCATTATTGTGATTTCTTGACTAATTTGTTTGTGAAGCTTTCATTATGCCGTGTAGAAACCAGTTATTCTGGTCTGGTGGTACACCTCTAGAATGGCCCTGTAATGGATTTCATTCCTCTGGTGGGTATCCCTCCATCTTATAACTGTCTGTCTGAGTGATGGGTGCATGGGGTGCTCATGTGACACCACCTGCTTTCACATAACATCCTCAGCTTATTATTAGTGATTTACTCTTTAGATGGGAGGGGAATTTTTTAATAGGGGGTACTGGGGAGAGGAATTTAATAGAGGGGTTATGTCACCGACATTCTGTCTATCCAGCTAGCTTCCAAGGAAGCTATAACCATTGAGGAGGGGGGATTGATTATGTCTGATTATATTCATCTATCCAGCTAGCCAGTCAGGGAGGAAGGTGACCAAGATGTCTTTGGGAGGCATGAAAAAGCAGTACAATAAATTTACTCAGGTATGTATGTATGCTATGTTTTTGAAAGTAGCAACTAAAAATGATGGAGGTATAAAATTATTACACTTGTCTTCTTCCTCTCCTTTCCCTGGTTAGTATATGACTGAGAAGATAGGGAAGGATGAGGGAACTCAAATGGAAGAGGACTTCAAGGTCATGGAGAAGGTATGTTGGCTAGCCGCTGAGCTAGTGGTTCAGTACTCCATCCACTGTTGCTATGTTAACAGTACCTGTTCACTTATTATCACCAGAGAAAAGGCCAATTAATGATTTTATTGAGCCTCTAATGGCTGTTTTGAAAATCTTATTGAGCCTAATGGCAGTTTTGAAAATCTTAGTAGCATTAGATATTCATTCTTCGGTCCCATGTGAGGGAGGGAAGTCCATGATTCCAATTCTGCCATTACATGCTGTGCAGTATAATTTTGTTGTGTCTATATTTGGTGAGATCTAGCATGCTTCATGAATGGCCTAGAATGACAATAATGGTGAGGTGTTTGGGGAGAGCAAGCATAACTTAGCATAATGAGGGGAATACTTCCAGATCCAGGTGGTTTAGTCATGTGATGAGCATTTAGGTATCCCTGGTTGTAGTGTCTCAGTGTCTGTATTGTAAACAGGAACCATCTGCATACACTGCACTGTATTACTTGCACTCTGTCATACACTGCACTGTCATACTTGCACTCTGTCATGCTCACTGGAGTCAGTCTCCCTTTCTGTCTCTTGACCCTACCTGCCTCCCCCTCCCTCTTGACCCCACACCCTCCTACAGCAAGTCGACGCCACTGCCAGTGTGGTGGAAACCACCATCCAGAAGACCAAAGAGTTCCTCCAGCCTAATCCAAGTAAGAATCTGGCTCTCTCTTTTGTGACATGATGTCGACGCCCATGCATTCACATGTGCACGTGATGTAACTACAGTTAGAATGGTAGTTTGGTGGAGTGCTAGTTTGGCACGCTTTGACTGACACTTCCTTGTAGCGTGACAAGGCCAGGCCTGTTCCGGTACTATAATGGAGGAAGCTGGGGTCATCAATGAGCATATTGGTGGCATCGTGTTGACTCAGCACCTTAGGTGTTCTACACTATACAGAGCACTTAGTTATTAATGAGCTAACTTCATCCCAAACTGTCCTGATAGCTTCGGGAAGGGAGTACCAGACATGCTGGATGGTGTTTATCTTTGTTGGCATGTTTTTCCAGCTTCCAGGATGAGATTAGCCATGAAGAGCAAGTCTGCATCGTACCCACAGCCCGAGGGCTCTCTGGGGGATGCTATGCTGAAGGGCGCTGGTCCCTTAGAGGGAACCACCTTTGGTGAGTCCGAGAAGCCAAGGTTTTGTGGGTGAGATCTGATCTCTGGTGTCTTTGTATATATGCAGGTGGTTCTCTGTGTGATGTTGGAGAGGGGATGAAGCAACTGGCTGAGATTAAAGATGCCTTGGTACATCTTCATTTGTGTGTTTCATGCTGCTGATGTTGGCTGTATGTGTTTGTGTGGCGAGTATGTATGAGGCATGTAATGGCGTGTTGACATAGCTGGAGTACATGTCTGAAGAAGCATGTCCAGAGTGTGCATACTTTTCATGGTTTCTTATGAACCAAAAAAGCTACTCATCAGCAGATTAAGTCATGCCATACTTAATCGCATTGTAACCTTGGCAATAGCGGAAATTGGTTTTCACTTTTTGTTCAGCAGAAACCAAGTTAGCCAAGTGATGTGTGTTAAAGTGCTGTTTTTACCAGGATCTCAACGTGAAAGCGAACTTCATCGATCCCCTCAACCAGCTGCTGAGTCGAGACGTGAAGGAGATCTTGCACCACCGCAAGAAGATGAGCGGGCGCAGGCTGGACTATGATGCCAAGAAGAGGAGACAGGCCAAAGGCGCCAACATCACCGAAGATGAGATCCTCATGGCGCTTGAGAAGTTTGAGGAGTCGAAGGAGCTGGCGGAGAATGGAATGGCTAACCTCTTGGACAGTGAGGTGGGTTGGTGGGCACTTATTGGAGTTTTACGATGCTGGGAAGGGTGGAGCGGGAGGAAAGGATCATCTTTTGTAACCTCTCGTCTCCAGGTAGAGCAAGTGACCCAGCTTGATGCCTTCATCGAGGCTCTTCTGGAGTACCATCGCCAGTGCACTGATGTTCTGGAGGGGATCCACTCCAGCGTACAGGACAGCATCGCCCAGTCCTCAAACAGGCCACCTCGGGAGAAAGCTGTGGCAGCGCCCAGAAGGTTGGCTAACCTCTTTCGAACAAGGCTATAGCAAATGCTGAGTGTGTTAGACTGAACCGAAAGTGCGGACATTTTGGCAACCAGTGAAAATGCATTCCTGATTAGAGAGGCATTCCTCATTTCAGGGTGTGCTGGGAGAGAAGGGAGCTGTGATTCATTATATTTTTGGTACTTTCAGGTTCAATGCAGCACCGGATTCTGATGAGGACACCAACCCTCCTCCCCCATACAGCCCCCCACAACCTGCCGCCAACTCCTCCCAGCCCTCTGCCAAGGCCGTCTACGACTTTGATCCTGAGAACGAGGGGGAGCTTGGCTTCAACGAGGGGGACATTATAACTCTGACCAACGAAATTGATGAGAACTGGCTGGAGGGGGAGGTGAATGGCAACGCTGGTTTCTTCCCTAGGAACTATGTGGAAATTCTCGTGCCACTGTAAATCACTCCCCACCCCCACGATTAAATCCACTACTACTACTACTACTACTACTTTATCAGTGGGCGTGGTTATGGGTGTGGCTAGCTTTTATGAGGTGGGCCACTCTTTGCACTACTCGTGTAGCTTCTCTTGAGTTCTTTGCGGTAATTCTTATGTTTGGTAGTGATTGTTTTGGTAGTCGTCGGGAAACTTCGAAAAAAAATTGTGTTAATTAGATTCTTGCTCTTGCTACAGAAAATGCCAATTAAAAAAAAAGTCAAGTTTTAATGACTAGTCTGTCCTGCGGGTTTTTGTTGTTGATGAGGAAGAACTCGCACTGCTGAAGGAGAGTTTTTGTCTTCTGGTTGTTTGTCGAGCTCTCTTCCTTCTTAAGGATGTGGCAGATCACCTCCAGGAGATCCGGCATGCAGTAGGTGAGGGACACGAGACGAAGCTTGTTCAGCTCCTAGATAGAAAGATGAAAATAAGATCAGAAGGAAAAAAAAATGAGGATGGAAAGGGTAGCTCAGCACTATTTTAGAAATGTGGATTGCAATGCCACAGACAAAACAGCTGCTTTAGTAGTCATGTCACATGCCTTGATCAAAGACGACTCCTTGTCTGGTAATTTTCTGCTGTACCTGATCACCTTTGAGACATCGGTCTACATGCAAGAATCAATGCCTGTCAAAGCATACACACAGAGAGTACTGTATGAATGAATTATGAATGAATGAAGTACCTGAAGGACAGACTCCTTAGCCCAGAGCAAGCTGCTGGGTGTGTGGAAACTGGGGAGGTGTGGAGGACTCGCTGGGAAGGGGTTTGCCTTGGAGCTGGTGGTACCCTGAAGACGAGGGTCGATACTGCCACCACTGCTGCCGTCCGTCTTGGCCCTGGGCCCAAGGTAGGCCATCTGCCCCAGCCACGGCAGCTCGCTGTTGGGGTAGAGGACGCACAGAACCAGGTTGGCTTTCTTGGTGGAAGAGCTTTGGGAGAAAAGGAGGCCATACCACTTCTCACTGCAAAAGAGATGGATAATCATCTTGGGGAGTAGAAATTGCTACTGTACAAAGTTGCAGAGGATAATGAGTTTAGATCATACAAACTTTCACTATTTCTAGTGAAGCATGCATAACCATAACATGAAACAAAAGCTACTCCCAATAATGTGAGAACTTATGGATGCACTCTGTAATCATCAATGTGATCAACTCACCCCAGCTTCACAAGAGCTGATTTCGATTCACACTTGAGACTGCCGTGTAGGAGGATTCGAAACGAGGGTTTCTGAGCTTCCTCGGCCACCGCTGCCTGCCTCTCCTTCTCGCTGCTCTCGGTAAGGGGTGGAGCCAGGAGAGTAGGAGACCTCAGTTCCAGGGCTTTCTCGTCCATCTCTGGATCCAGGACGAAGTGGCGAGAGTAGTGGGGGGGAGCTGGAAGGCAGGTGTGGTCCAGAAACCCACATATCTCCATCTCCCTCGGGAACTGCATCTTCCCAAGGCTCTCATCAAGTTTCGGAAATCTGTGGTCGGCGTTAATGACGATATCGCAGTTTGCTTGGTACATGGTCGGGGAAGGGGCGAGGTTGACTTGGGAGTGAAGATGGCCACACTTTAGCCTGCTCGTGAAAGGGAGAAAGCAAGCTCTGGCCAGGTCCTTGAATGCTCGCTTTACAGATTCGACGTTAAGCGGCCCTCCTGGCACAAATATCTCCGAAGGAGTGATGTCGGCTGTCTCACAAAGTCGCTCCATGCTGGATTTTGAGTATAACGATTTCACCAGTTCTTCTCTGGTGGCAACGCACACCACGCTAAGCTGGCAGGAGAAAGGCAGGCTCGTCACCTGCCTGTGATGAATGGCATCTTGGTGTCGAACACCAGGTGATCCATCGGTAACCACGACAACCTGACAGGGAGCGAAAGTTCCCCATTCAGCCACCACTACCTCAACCACAGTGGCCAGCGCTGAGTGCAGGTCTGTTCGGTCCTGGAAGGGAATGTCGGAAAGCTTGGTCTTGAGTTCTTTGTAGTCTCTTGTGAATGCTGCCAGTGTCTCACAGCCTGAGGAAAAGGTGAAGAAAGAAGTATATTCATAGGGGAAGGACTTGTTGAGGTAGGTGAAAAACCAGTCCAGGCCCTTGCAGGCGAGGCTGTGTCTGGTCTCTTCCTCGTGGCTCCCCTTGGAAGCAGGCCGCCTCATGGAGAGGGACGTATCTAGCAGAACAACGGTGGGCATCTTCCTCCAACACGAACTCTAATTAACGCGCACCCAAGATGATATCTTGCCCAACCCCATGAGAAGAAGTGTTTGAGTGTTGTTCACATCAAAATAAGTGCACAAAATATAACACAGTGAGACATTCTTTTGCATCCACTACGTGATTTTCTAACTTCATACTAAAATAAAACTGGTGCCGTCAAACACCACAGGAAGGACCAGGATGGGGGAGGGGGAGGGGACGGGACAGAATAAGGGGTGTGCAACACAGAGAGAACAAACACGTTTCATGATGAAGAGCCAGTAGCTCCTGTGGAGGTGGTGACAGAAGAACCAACTTCCTGGTTAATAAACCGTCTCAGGCGGTCTAAGTATTGGCCATACAATTCTACATCGTTGTGTCCTGCCCCTTCCACCCAGAGAGGGTCGGCTGTATTTGGCGCTCTCTCGTAAATGGCCAACCCGTGCGAAAAATCTATGACTTCGTCTTCGGTCCCATGAATGACAAGCACCTTGGATCGGACTTGCTGCACCTTCTCAATACTGCAACACAAAAAGGAAGGAAAAGGTTAACTAGAAAGACGATCTTTATCTAGATAACATCTACCTCCTACACATGCTGTCATATCAGGTAATGGCAATTGAATAGCTATTTAGCTGCAGGCTTCCTAATCCACAGGAAATGTCAAGATAGTGTTCCAAGAGGTGTAACCTGTCTGGGGTACTCAAATTATTAGCACCCTAAGCTATAAAGCACTCCAAATGCTTCAGATGCACATTTAGCAGTCTCTCTTGAGTCTAGCTGCCCCCATTTGGCCAACATTAACCAGATAACAAAACAGGAAATTAAATAATCCACTTACTTTGGGAAGGGGTCAAAGAACCAAGTCCTTCTTGTGTCTGGAAAGGCCACCCTCATTCCTGACATCAGAGGGGAGTGGAGAATCACCCCTCCAACCTCGTAGCGTGTGCCAAGATCTACAGCTGCCACCGTACCTATGCTCTGGCCGTAGAGGATGATCTGGTGAGGAGCAAGACTGTATTTCTCTCTCAGAGCCCTCCACGCTGCCTCGGCATCGGCATACACGTTCTTCTCGGATGGCTTCCCCGTGCTTGCACCGTAACCCGAGTAGTCAAATGCAAAGATGTTGCAGTTAATCCTGGAGCCTAACCCGACAAAAAAACTAGACATTTGGCCCAAATCAACTGCATTTCCGTGTGTGAACAGGATGGTGAATTTCGGATTTTCAGTGTTCTTGACATACATGCAGGCTATTGTGTTATTTCGACTTGTCGTTATCTTGAATACTTCTATATTGTCTAATTCACGTAACGTGTACTGCCATTCTGACCTTTCTGTCAGATGTAGGGAATACGTCCCATCAGCTTCATTGTCAAAAGTGTAAGTGGGTTCTGGTGGGAGAAAGGCTAGCTTTGCTGCTATTCTTGAGGGAAAAGGTGGACAGCAGAAGAGGTAACAAAGTTCTGGCAATGACAGCCCGTTCATTGTCGAGAGGGAAAATCTGCCCAACTTTGGTATCCAGGCAGATTCTATGGAATAATCATCCAGGGGTAGCCAATGAGCTACAGTATCTTAGCCTCTATTGTAGACAACTCACAGCTCTTACTCTCCTTCAGTTCAGGGCACAGCGAAGTCAATACTTACAACAGCAGTGTTGAAAAACGCGTCTCTTGAAAATCTCAAGAAGCGTGGGTGGAATTGCTTGGTCAGCAAAAGATCAAAAGACTTGATATCAAAAAAAATGGAAGAAGTATTAGTGATTGTTGAAAGGGCGTGGACTAAGAAAGAAGCCATGCTAAATCTCAGTCATAGGGACATCAGAGTCATCCCTGCAGACATTGCAAAGCTGACCTTCACCAAGGTGCTGCTGCTCAACAATAATAAGATTTTGATGCCACCTGAGGAGATCAGCCATCTGCAGCAGTTGGAGGCTATTTCTCTGGAGCACAACCAACTCACTGTACTTCCTTCTGGAATAGCTCAGCTCAGCCCCTCCCTCCAGTTTCTGAACCTCAGCCACAATCCATTGACTTACCTCTCCCCTGCAGTAGGTATGCTGGAGAATTTGAGATCGCTGTGGTTGGGACACACTGGGTTGCTCAGTTTCCCCGATGAAGTCTGCGCTCTGTGCAGACTCACTCATTTGTCTCTGGAGGGGAACCAGATTGCAAACATTCCAAGTACGGCTCCTGTAAGCAGTTTAAAGGAACTGCAATGGTTGTCGTTGGCTAAAAACAAGATCGTATCTGTTTCGTTTTCCTTGCCTTGCTTGAGTACACTCAATCTGAGCGAGAATTGCTTGACAGAAATCCCAGAAAGCATCTCTTGTCCCAAACTAACCAGTCTGAATTTGAGAGGGAACAGGATCTTTCATTTACCTGAAAAAGCTCAAGGAGTGCTTGACCAAAAACTTGAATTGGATATCAGAGATAATCCATTCACTGATGTTACTACTGCAGCCCTTTCTTGGACAAAACTGGAGAATGTGAAGCTGTACTGATCATGAATGGTGGCTAATGGCTCTGGCTTGGTGTTACTGTATGTGGTCTGGTATTATACTAACTATGACACCTGCAGGGGGCACGTCTGCTTCGTGACCTTTGCAGCCACAACTCAAGTGGATGCTTTGATAGAGAGAAGTGCAGACTCAAGTGGGTATGATGAGGTGTGAAATTATTAACTTATCACACAATAGCTTTCTTATAGAAAATTAGTAAAAAGAAATGAAGACACAGTCCCTAAGAGCATGAGTTTATGAATAAAACAGTGTAGCATAGGAGAAATAGCTCTAGCAATAGAATCTATAGTGTACACAAATAATGAAGGTACGTAATACAGGTGTGTGGAGTATGCATGAGAGTTTGTATAAACCTAATTGCAGGGATTTAAAAATTACTTTCTCTCCCCATGTGTGGTGATCATACTTGCTCTTCTCCCCCTAGCTAGTCGGTTCAACAAATTTAACTAGCTTGGTCAGTGTGGTGTCATCCAGTTTACATAGGTCAAAGTCAAAAGTGGATGCGGTGAGGTTGTATAGTCCTGTCTGTTCGATGATGTTGACGATCTCTTGCAGCTGTTGGGGATCTTGCAGTGAATTGAGCTGCTTGTGCAGTCGTTTGAGGTCACCCGTGTCCCAGGTGTTTGGTGAGCTTTTCTTGTTCTTCTTCACAGGCGCCTCGTCCGCTCCAACACTGTCGCTGTCGCTACTCGAGTCAGAATCACTCGAATCGCTGCTGCTTGAACCTGCTTTCTTCTTCCTCTTTTCACCCTTTCCCTTCTCTGCTCTTTTCTTCTTCTTGGGCAATTCGGAATCCATCCCACTTCCCGGTCTTTTCTGTGTCTTAATGCTTGCAGGTGGGGCAAGTTGAGCCTTCTTGTCCATATCTCCGGGTGGACCCCCACTGATAACCCCTCCAGCTTTCAACAACTTCTGCCGAAACTCTTCGCTGGGGTTTTGGAAGGTGAGGCATTCGCTTCGTATTTGGTTGATCGGAGGATCGTTGAGATTTGGGAGGAGAAGATCATACTCAAATCTCACTTTCTTTGGCTCGTCTTTGTTTCGGAAGTACACCTCCACGGGGAGCATAAAGCTACCATATCCCGACTCTGCCACTTGGAAAGGTGGGTCCTTGGCCACTGAAATTACAGAAACAAATAACCACAACTTTCACTATGAACTTTCACTATGAACTTTCACTCAGCCACTCATTATTTAAAGCACACCATCACTATGATTTTCTTTTCCGTGCAAGCAAAACATCTTGCTATCGCACACCTCTTTTTGGCTTAGGGAAGCTCTCGTGAAGATAGAAGACCACCTTCTCCACGAAGTGTCGGATGTCCTGTCCTTCTTCGCCTCTGACCAGGACTGTCCAATCATGCGTATAGCCCTCCGGTGTTGGCCGCTTACGCCATGATGCAGAATGACCAAGGACTAGCTTGATCTGAACGGACTGTTGCAGAAATGAGGGGGGAAAATTACATAACTACAGGCTTGTCTTGACTATCAATTTGGCCATATCATCTTACAAACCTGTTACACAGCTTAGAGAATACTCACCCTACCAATATTGACACTACACTAGTCAGTACAATACATTTACTAGGCTTCAAATTGTATTCGAATTCGTCCCCACCTTACCTGTGCTGCCATGTGAAAAATTCAAATTTTTAGCCTGGGAACACCTCCAAAAGGTATAGAATAAAGCTTTTGCGAAGTTCTTGGCCTTCTATGGATTAGTAGTAGAGTCTTTAACGACTTAGCGCAGTTCTTTGCCGGTTGCAAGCTGCAAAATAGGCTCACAAGTACAACAGAGGAGCCACTCTCACCAAGGCGCCATTTTCCAAAATATCTGTAAAACATTGCACATTGACCGTTCAGGTAACATTAGTATCCGGAGGGCGGGAAGTTTGAAAACTTAAAGATTCAGAGAGGGTAACTGCTGAACATCTGTTCACTGATGTCTACAGTCTTTTGAATGTTATCTGAAGCAAGCAGTGCAGAGAGCTCTGTCCTCTTGCTAAACTTCTCTATGACTTTTATTCTTTCCTGCAAATGAAGACCATTTTTGTTCCAACTGAACACAGACACCAGAGCTACCTAATACCTTTTCTGCAACCTCATCGGCCCAAGGTGTGGGAGAGAAGGAAACAGAATTAAGAAGTGGATATATCTGCTGAAGGAGCACAGAGTCGAGCTGTTCTGAAACAAACCCTATATTCTTGTGCTGCATGACACATGTAAATTTCCCACCAGTATTATTATAATAAGTCAAAGTACAAATTGTCGACATACCTTACTCCCTCTTTTTGCCAATTTTAACCTCTCCTGTAGTAGGCCCTGTTAGTAACATGTTAGTAACAAGCCACCAGGCAAATTTCAAGGAGTCAGCACTCTCAATTAATATCTACATACCAAGGTACTGTCCATGACATCTGGTTGGTCAACAGCTTTCAAAAATACATTCAGTGCAGGTTTGACTACACTGGCTGAAACACAACACAACTTCATCTCATTGTGATGTTGGAATGGACTCTGGAATGCTTACTTTGCAAAGGAAGACCCAGCCTGCCCCTCAGACAGGACACGCCCACCGAATGCCTGAAGCAAGCGATGGCCTGGGCATAGGTGGAGGGAGTGATGAGTGTGGGTGGGAGGAGGGCATAGAGGGCTTTGCGAGACCGAGAAGGAGTCCCTAGCCTCACATAGAGTCGAGGATTCTGCCTTGATTGGATCATGGACGGCAAGAGACCACCACCAGATGCTATCAAGAAAAAGGGCTGCAGTTTGTCCAGTTTCAATAAGATTATTGCACTACCTTTGATGTTGGATGCATCCAGGTCCACGCCACTTTCAAAAGGAGTTCCACCATGTACTTTCAATTCATATGTCCTATGCAAAAATTACATTTTTACATTTTACATTACACTGGAACGAGAAAATACTGAAGTTCTAACTTGCTGACGGTGGGGTTGCCCGTCTGGTCGTACAGAGGTAGTGAGCTCCACCCACAGCTAATCTCACCCTTCTCGCCAGTTTTCTAAGACATCAAAATGGTGACGTGAAAATAGTTTTCGCAAAGCCGACAGCTCAAGAAAACTTACCACTCTTTGAAAAGTAATTCCCAGCTCCAAGAGCAACTCTAAAGAATGAAAAGAAAGACGTTGAAAAGTTTTTATTTCAGCAGCTCTGCAGTTTACCTAGGTTAGTGTCATAGGAATCAACTCGGACAGTGCAGGTTTGATGGTACAGGCTGTTGGTGGCTGTCTGAGACTTGGAGGAAAACTTCCAGGTCTTTTCGTCTTGAGGAGACCACACAGCTCTCACCGTGTGGATATTGCTGAGAATCTTTCAAAAAAAGGCAGTAAGTTGAAATGGTTTCTGGAAAATGAAAATGACCTTACATCATTTTTATTGAATACTGCGACTCGGATGTGCCTTGACACAATATTGATACCTAAACAGCAAGAAATGAGAGTCAAAATCATCCCCAGGGGACGAGGCAGCTACCACCTTTCCCAGGCAGAGGGATCTTCCTGGCCAAAAGAATGGATACCTCGTGGCAGATCTTGGTAGGTGTGGGCAGGAGATGGTCTCCAGCATGATGCCACTTGAGATCCTTAAAGGCCACTCCCGTGGAGGAGGGGTGTGGCACAATCCATGAAGACGTCAAGTAAGAAGCTACAAAAACATGGAGACTCAAATTGCTGACATTGGTTGGCTGAGACAGACTTACAGGAGTCTTTGAGCAAGTTTGCCATGGTTGAATCCCTGAATCCAGAGGGGATAGCTCCCAGAGCATTCAGGACATCAGCTAAGGTGGTCTGCTTTACTGTCTGCCGTAACTTGGACCAGAGTTCCCGGCCTCGTCGTGGAGTGACAGAAGGATCTGGATTTACAGGCTATGAGATATGTACCTTCTTGGCCTATGAACATACCTGCTGGAGATACAGCCCGTGATGGTTTCTCCAAGGCAGAGAGTTGCTGAAACAGCAGGGGATGCAGAAAGTAGTACTTAGCCTTCTTTGCTAACAGATTCTACCTTGACATAGTTGCTTGGCACCAATCCCCTCTCTCCCAAAGCATTCTGGGCCAGCAGCCACCCGTCATCTCTGTCAGACTCGAGAATGGTGAGAATCTCTCTTTCTTTAAAGCTCAAATCCCCGTCCTCCTCCGCCTGGAAATTCCCAAGGGCCTGGGCTTCAAAGAGAACCTGGGAGATGGCGAATTGTACAGGGGAAACGATTCGGTTTTAGAGTTTAAATCTTACTTTTTGGCTCAGTACGCTTTCTTTGTCTTCCTCTTCGTACAGAGTTGCATTCCTCAAGCTAGAGCATTCACTCACAAACTCACTGTAGGGGCAAAGGACACTCAGAAACTCACAGCTCCTCCTCATCTTCACTAATCTCCTCCTCCTCTTCTTCACTCTGAACTCCAGCATCCCCTGGGTGGTGATTCCCAGAAGCCCCCCCAGCCCTGGGCAAAGATTCCAGCCCCTTCCTAGACTCTGCTGTGGAGTGTATGTCAGTCACGAGCCTGGAGAGGCGAGAACTGCCACCTTTCTGCAAACCACCACCCCAAGAAGCCATGACATGAGATGTTGCTATGCAACTTCAAAAAAAAAAAAATAGGTGTGCTCTAATTAAAACTAGCTACATTCTTGAGGGGGGTGGAGCTCATAGATTTGCATCCTTAGCATGGTCTCTCTTGTGTTTCAGAATGTCTATTGCTGTCAGTTGGAGGGTCTTTCCACACTGGGTGCAATAATAGTCTTTCAGCAGGGCAGGGTCTTGTGACGAAGACAGCTTAGCACTCTTGTCCATGGCCTCCTCCAGCTCCTTCTTGCAGCTGGCTTGGTGCATCAGTTGCTTGGCAACATTCACAGCCATCTTGACCTGACACAGGGGGCACGTCCACACCCTACTGATATAGGAACCTTCCGAAGATGAATCAAAGTCTATCTCATCCACTAAGCTGCAATAAAAAAATTTCGCGGAAAAATTTTTTTCGCAAACATTTTGTTATTAGCTATACTCACCAGTCATACGTTAAATAGTCCGTAATGCACCAGCCTCCCTTGACTGGGTGAGGCTTAGTGCCTTTGCCCGCCAGAGATGTAGAAGTTCCTTCATCAGATTCTACAGTTACATCACAACATTTTAGCTCTAGTTAGCCCTTTTTTTGAGCACTGTTGGAAAAGGTACTGCGACATACGTTTAGAAGGTCCTTTGTAAAGGTGGGTCTGAGCAGTGCTAGAAAGCTTGGTAAGTGCATAGAAGAAAGTAGAATCGAGGTACTCTGCAAGTTTAGTGGCCAGAAGATCCTCCAGAGCAGATATTTTGCCTGTGCTGTCCTCTTCCGAGTCGTCATAGTAACTGTCACCACTATTGTAATGCCCTGTAAAACATAGCTGATTAGTAGAATGATTTGCTTGTGCTTATATATTGAATAGCATACTCTTGGAAGCTTCCAATTTCAGCCCGAGGAGGTGTGACCACGTGTTTCGCAGTGTCTGCAGGGCAGCCAGCACTTGCTGTCCCTCTTCACTCGCCTGCAGCTTCACCTCCACCCAGCCATCAACCACCAGTCTGCACAGATGAATGAGGGGATCAATGGACGAATATTATGCAGCTGCTAGCTATGTGGAGTGCAAAACTATAAAGATTCTGCATAGGAGCATGCACCTGGTGCAGTCTGCATTGGTGTCCAGGTTTTGGGAGAAGAGGGTGACAGTTTGGAGAGCTGGGGTCCTCATGACATTCACAAGATACGGCTTGTTCGTTTCCAAAAGATCACTATACATAACACACCAAAATGTTACCAATTCCCAGCAGCTAGGAAAATTGCTTACACATAGGCCAGGAGCTCATGCCCAGCCTTCTTATCCTAATCAGACGGAGGTATATAATGTTTATATGCATTGCAACGTAATAATCTTATACCTGAGGCTGAAGGTACTCTGGATTAGTGGCAAAAACACTGGTGGGATGAAGTACAATAAATGCTTTGGACTAGAATTCAGTAGAGGGTGGTAATAACACAGCCATGCATGCATTAGCAATCGAGTAGCTACCTTGGTGTGGAAGACTTGGCTGGAGTCTCTGCGGTAGGAGTTGCAATCGTCAGCAATGGCCAACTGAGGGTACAAGCCACTGTAAAGGAAGAAGGGTTTACATGGAGGGTTTGATTTGAATTCACTGCATAATACCTGCATAGGACTATCTTGAGAACATTGATATCTCTGTG
>JAAGOD010060137.1_pt1 | contig 18375 bp, 26 predicted proteins | sample 8389681 | NCBI WGS metagenome assembly JAAGOD01 (sample SAMN13964374, study PRJNA552185) | sponge metagenome | biome: deep-sea hydrothermal vent fields; feature: spots directly above weak diffusing fluid; material: seawater and sediment | host: Tedaniidae sp. KZ-2020 ... | reverse complement strand
GCCGATGGTTACAGCGCCGTTCAGGTTACAACTGGCGCGAAAATTAACAAAAAAGGCGAGCCGATAGGAGCTGATTGAGGAGGCACTGAGCACACCGGATAGCACCATAGAGCTCCCCCCCTCTACAACAGCAACAGACAGCAGCAGGGGCTCCAACAAAGTCCAAGTTCCACCTCCCCCCACCTCCCCTTCCCCCACCGTTCAAGCTCCACCCCTATCGTCTCGTCAGCAAGCGGGGAAGCGATACTCGGATGTTGTTCCTACGAACCCTGACCCCAGCAAGGCTGGAGGAGTGAAGCGACCTCCTGCTGTGTCTAAGGAACAAGTCAGACCAGTTTCGACAGCAGGTTTGACGAGTGCTAGTGACTCGCACACTGTGGTCTCTGCCACGTCAGCGCGTCCCACCGCGTCAGCATGGACCAACTTGTCCAGCACATTTGCGTCCATTGCAGCGGCCACGCCCTCTCCCACTCTGCAGGCATCCGCCTCCAACTCCCCCACCCTCCTGGAGTGCCCACCCCCCACCACCTCCCTGCCGTCCTCGCCGGACACTGACGAGGACCGGACAGCGCTGAGTCCCGGCCCTGGTACCGTTACAGCCATGGGGACAGGGGGGATTCCCCTCCCCCCAGAGCAGTCCACGCTCTCCCTGGACAGGAACCGTGTTGCGGAGGTGAATGTGATGGATTTCCCTCCACTTGGTGTCCCCCACTCTCGCTCCCAGTCTGACCCCGTCGTGACCCCCCTCCCGGCAAAGCAGCCCTCCTCCTCCTCCCGCGAGCCGTCCAGCACCAGTGGCGGGGAGGGGGTGGGCGGGGAAACTCACAGTTCCTCTCAGCCGGTGTCCCCTCCCCTGCTGTCCTCCGTGACCAGTTCGTGGCCCCTTGGCTCCCCCCCTTCCGTCCCCGAGGACCAGCCCGCCACCTCCTCTCTCACCTCTGCTCAAATACGCTCCGAGAAGCTGCCCTTTGTACCTGCCTCAAAGGCATCATCTGTTGCTGACACAGCAAGTGGTGATGTCATTGCTGAGGGACACACCTCCAGGGGAACCCCCTCAACAAGCAGCACTGGTGAGGTGGGCGTGGCATCATCACTGGCTGTGGGAACACGCCCACCGAAGAGTGTAGCTGTCATTTCGCCCACTCAGCTAGTAAGTATCATACAATGCACACACTTGGTCTTTCCTGGTAGTCCATGTTTCCACTTTGTCGTGTCCACTGTGTTGTCCTTCAGCAGCAACAAACATCACTGCCGGAGAAGCTCCCTGCCGCCAGCCAGTCCAGTTCTACTCCCGACCTGACCTCCATCTCTTCCCCGTCCTCCTCCACCACCACTGCTCCTCCAGCTCCTTCCAACCCCCCCTCCTCCTCCACGGCCCGAGGGGGCAACTATGGAGCCATCGGCCCCCCAACCAAAGACCGCAGGACCAGTCTCCCCACGGCCCCTCCCCACAGGAACCTAAGGAAGTACTCCTATGGTAAGGCCATTACTCCATTTGAAGGCTGATTCTTGACGCATTTCTTTCTTCTTGTCTGTAGCTGGTTTTTACAATACGCTGGGTGATGTGCGGGAGAACGACTCCCTCAACCCGATGCCCTTTGCACCCACGCCAAACTCCACCCGTGTCTTGAGTGGTTGGCCTGGGGATAAGCGCAGGAGCACCAGCCTCACAGGACAGCATGTAAGTCAAACTTCCACGGGGGGAAAATTCTTCTTTGAGTTATCGATTTCTTTGATTTCCAGCCTTTTCCCCAGAATGGTCCGTTTCCTCGTGAGAATGCTCCATTCAAGCCTCCGTCCAACCCGCCGGCTGCCTTAGGCCAATCTGACGACCCGCTACCTCCCCCTGGCACGCCAGACACCCCCCATGGAGAGAGCCACCCTATGAGCGACCAGGATTTCTCTGCCCCTGGGGGCGTGTATGGAGCCATCGGCAGCAACATCAGCAGTGGGGCTGGCTCGGTGTCCTCTCGGACCATCCCTTCCTCCATAGCCGTCAGACCCGCCTACAGCACCTCCCCCCTCTCCTCCCCACGCCTGCCACACCTCCCTCCCCCTCACCCCGGAGGAAACATCAAGATGCACCCATCCGATATCTGGATTCCCCCGTATGGGGGGAACGGCCCCAGAATGCATCATGTGACCCAGGTCATCCCTTCAGTCCCGGCATTTGGACTTCCACCTTTCCCACCCCAGCACCCGCCCACTCACCACACCTCTTTTCCTCGTATGGTGCCCCCCGGACACAAGCCAAGCTCGGAGCAGGCCCACATGATGCAGAGGGGAGGGGCCATTTCACACCAGCAGAAGCTGCTGGGTGACATGGGAATGAGACATGGGGAGTCTGGTGGTTCCGGAATGGGGAATGGAAATGGAGCACAACCGTCCAAGCGTTGGTCCGTCCCTAGTTTCCCCCACGGTGGCCCCCCAGTGTACGTCCCTGGCCCCCACCAGGGTCAAGGGGTCGGCGACGCCCACCATCACCACCACGCCCACCCCCCCATGCAGCAGCAGCAGCAGCAGCAGCAGCAGCAGCCACCATGGGGGGGCTGGCCCAAGCATGGGGGCAAGGCAGTGGGCAGTGACGTCAATGGCCAGTACATGGGATTCAGTGACAACAGAAGCTTCAGGAACAAAGTCGCGGGGAACGCCCTCTCTCTTAGTGACCCCTGGTCCTCCCCACACTGGGCGGCCCCCCCGGCCGGTGGGGGGGGAGGGGGAGGGGGGTTCCCCAGCCCCCAGCCCACACACTACAACGGCCTTGCTCTCCCCGTGAGCTCGCAGCAGTCCCAGGAGGACACTGGCACGGGCAGTGGTGGCAACAGCAGCAGGGTCAAGACTGGACGCAGTGTGTCTTGTGTGACAGAGCCCTCCTGGAGTTCCCTTGCCTCGCGGGAGGTGGGGGAGGAAGTGGGAGGGGCTGCAATAGGGGGGACGGACCTGGTCCAACTCATGAAGAGTCTGGACATCAGCTCAGAGCACATGCAGTCTCTCAAGGTATGTACATGCATGAGTGCAAGTGTACATGTGCCTGTAGTTACTGACAACTCTTGTCTAGGCTCGCAAGCTGAGTTTGCAACAGCTACACTCCATGTCTGAAGAGGAGTGGAGGAGCCTCAAACTCCCTGTGGTGAGTATACTAGACTCAACTGTGTTTATACTGGAGTGTGCTGTGGGTACTGACTCTGCTGGTTTTGGTAGTCTTGTGTACACATTAGAAGGTGTTTACAAATACCTGCATGCTGCAGAAACCGCTGGCCCCAAAACACCCACAAAGTTTAGGACAAGTGGATTTTTGTCCCCTCACCCCCTCCCTAGCCTGGCACGTACGGTATCTGATGCTGTAATGATGTAATCTTGTGTACAGGGCCCCAGAGTGAAGCTGATGAACGCTATTTCAAACATCCATCGTGAGTTCTTCCCCCAGCCTAAATATTTTGATTATTAATTGGAAGCCCCTACCCCCAAGTCTAAATGATCTGGATTTAGTTTTGTTCGTTCTTGATGTGGTAGGCGTAATGTCTCCATTCTGTTGGCAGTGGTGATGCATTGAGAGTTATGCTGGCTAGAACGTGGCAATTAGCTAATGGGATTTGGTCTGGCAGGGTAGGGGGGGCAGACAATGTGGAGTTGTTGGAGTTGTTGGCCCGTGTTATGTCATTCTCGTGTGTGTGTGCTCAAGAATTTCTCCGGCCAGACTCAATTCTTTTTATTTTCAGTTTCGGTGCAGGAGAGACAATTAGGCTGTAGCTAGATGAGAGATGCTAATGAGGTGTTTCAATTTTAGGGGAGGGGGGGGGGGGCTTGCCTAGATTTCAACCATGGAACAGACATGAAAGTATAGGGGGCAGAAATTAAAAATTGAGTGTCCTTCATTTTTGATTTCACTGTATAAATTGATGGAGGGAATTTGATGCTTGTAGGTAAGGGAGAGGCCGCCAGCCAGAGTTTGGACAACCTGAGTGGTTCGGAGTCGACCTCCTTCCCTACCGATACCACCATGCCAAGCCTCGCCTCCTGAGAGGAGAGAGGACGTGCCCCTACCCACACCCACTACAGCACAATACTCTCGCAGGCATGCATGTGACATGCATGTGACATGCATGTGCCTGCCTGCTACTTATCACCCACCCACGCGTCCACCTACCTCCCACTTACCCACAAACCTGCTATATCTGCCTCAATTGATGGAGTCTAGTTATTCCAGAACTGTTCTATCTCCCAGGAGCTGTCACCTCAGTTCATAGGGGGTTATATATACTATAGTCCTGAAACTCCTGTGCACTTAAAAACTCTAAACCATAAAGATATTATAGAAAATAGTCACAGCTTTTGCTAAATGATTTTGTTATTATACTATTGCTAGCTTAACGGCACATTTTCGATAACTTTGCACCTTTTTTAAGAGTGCAAAGAGTCCAAAAGTGCTCTTACAAACCCTCATCGCATACATCTGATATGGGGTCCTCTAACAAAGGGGACAAAAAGACTGGCGTGTAATCTCTCGTAGATTGAGAGGTTTCAGTGTATGGTAACACTGTATCGTCAACAACAGCAGCAGCATGCCGTCAGCAAGCGTTGAAACATGGTACAGGGCATAAAATAATTTACTTATGTTGTAGTCACAACTGTGTGGGTCTTTAAATTTACTTCAGCAGCATGTTTAGACTGGGTAATTAACACCACCTCTCACTATTGTCCATGCATTGTCTTTGTTGCTGAGAGCTCTGGGATAAAGGGGCTTGCAGTGCAGAGCTAGCCAGCAAAGTCTCAAATTTCAAGTATGGGCCTGTCCAAGTGGTTCTGCAGCTTTCTTCTCTGCACTGCAGCAGGTAAGCAGTCAGTTAGCTATGTAGCTGAAAGAGTTTCCTAACTGCAAAGGCAACAAAACAAGCAAGATCTGCAGCTTGTCTCTGTGCATGCAGAAATGAGGTCGCATGCAATGTGAATGCAGTGTGATATATTGTATGCAGTGCTGGTTTGTGATGCATCTCATTCTCGACGCCCCATCGACTGCAGCAGTCCAGGCTGGAGAGCTGCACCCTACGACGTCTCTGTTCTCGTTGGAGCACGCGTCCGCTTCAGCTGTCGCACTGTCCTCTACCACACTCGCACCACCTGGATCTTTGGAGGCTCTGCAGAGGGAGACCCCTCCAAGCTGACCCTCTCCAGGGACAATATCACGGCTAGCTACGGGCCAGTGAGTGTGGAGGACAATGGACTGGCCATCGGTTGCGAGATTTTGTCTGCATACGGTCGACTCCCCAGCAAAATGGGAAAGATCACAGTCCACTGTGAGCAATTCCGAGACATAGCTAGCCTTACTTTGATACAGGACAATAGGTAGTCATTAGCAGCGTAGACCAAATAACTGAGAATGTCTTGGAGCACTGGCTGAATAATGTATTTTTGTTAACTACTTCTTTCAATGCTTTCTTTTGCAGCTGTTCCCAGTTACAATCCCAAGAAGTTGCAGACTGCGTATGCTGGACGACCATTTGAGTTTGATTTTGGCTACACGGCCCCCCTCCCCCCTTCCCTCTACGTCTGGTACAGGAACAGGAAGCCGTTCCATGGGGATGGGGAAGGAGGCAGGGTCACGGTAGATCACACAGGGATCACCTTCACAACACTGCGCCCCAGTGATGCAGGCCAGTACTACATCAGGGCCAGTGTCAAGTCAAAGGTGGTCATTGCCGTCTCAACCCTGAAAGGTAGGGAAAGTAGTTGGATTGTGGAGTTGAAATGCTTTTTTATCTGAGCATTTTGTGATTTTTCTAGTTTTCTTCAAGCAAGGACAGAATGTACTGACTTCCACGCCAGGTAGACACTCACTCATAGAGCAGAGATCAGAATCCTAATTTTTACCCTCTCTCTCTTTCCAGTTTCGTCCACAAAGCTGGCAGTTCTTGTTGCTCTGAATGGTAGCTATGTTGACTCCTCTGACGGCTTCCTGAGTGCTGGCCCCACCCACCATACCTCCCAGTACGCCCAGCGCATCACCCAGCTCTTCCGCAAGTTCAAGAAGCCGACCGAGGCCTCCAGGAAGAGTGGAAATGCTCGCGTGCAGACTGAGAAGATTCTGGTGGCCATCTCCAACCTGCTGGGAAGTGGAGAGAACCTCGCACTCACTGACAACCAGATGGCCTTGATTTCTGATCATGCCAAATGCATAGCGGATACGCGCAGGCCAAGGTGCAACTACTTGGATTTGCGCTTCAGAAGAGCTGACGGCACTTGCAATAACTTCTTCTTCCCCCTCAATGGAGCATCCGAGAGAGGGTTTGCAAGAATCCTCCCTCCCCTGTATGAGGACGGCATCTCAGCTCCGGTGGGTCAGAAGCAGCAGCTTGCTGGGAACTTCTTCTCCCCTCCCTGGCCCAGCCCTCGCTACTTGAGCTTCAAGATGATCCGCGACATGAACAAGAAGAATCCGGACAGTATCACGCACATGTTCATGCAGTGGGGACAGTTTGTGGACCACGACTTGGACATTGCCCCCGTCTTTGACGTGGAGTGTGGGTGCAAACTGACACGCAAGTGCATTCCCATTGAGGTGTACCAGGACGACACAGTGTTCGGAGAGCACTCTGATAATAAAGGGGACTGTTTTCCATTCACCCGCTCCACGCCTGCCTGCTCCCGGAGGGTGCTCCCTCGTAATCAGGTCAACGACCTCACTTCGTACATTGATGCCTCAAACGTGTACGGTTCCACGCAGGAGATTGCTGACCAGCTGCGCCTGTTCAAGGGAGGGCTGCTGAAACAGGGGAACAGGCAGAAGACGCTCAAGGGGAACCTTCCTTTCCAAGAAGACTCACCTGGGTTCAGCGACTTGCCTTTCTTCTTTGCTGGCGATGTGCGTGCCAATGAGCAGCTTGGCCTGACCATGACCCACACCATCTGGATGCGCGAACACAACCGCATTGCACGGGCACTCTGGAAGCTAAATCCTTGCTGGAACGATGAGCGGGTCTATCAGGAGGCCAGGAAGATTGTCGGAGCCCTCCAACAAGTCATCAGCTTCAAAGAATACCTGCCACTTCTCTTTGGCGACAGCAACTTTAGACGGTACATTCCTCGCTACCGAGGATACAATCCTTTCGTGGATGCAACCTTACCCAATGCCTTTGCCGCTGGTGCCTACCGATTCGGGCACAGTTTGGTGCGTCCGGAGTTTGAGAGGATGGACAGGGATTATCGCCGACTCAGCATTGGTCCCCTCCCCCTGGAGCAAGCCTTCTTCAACCCAATCAAGTACTTTGAGAGCTTTGGCACGGATCCGTTCATGCGAGGACTGACCGTTGCAAAGTCCAACCCTCTGGATGAGTTCCTCAACTCCGTCCTCACCTCCAAGCTGTTTGTTGAGCCGGGGAAGAACCTGGGGGGTGACCTCGCCTCCTTGAACATCCAGCGTGGGAGGGACCATGGTCTCCCCACGTACAGGACCTGGGAGAGGTTCTGCAAGAGGCTGTACCCTGGTGTGAACGTAGCCTTTGAGAATCCAGCCACCGTGAAGCTGCTGAAAGAGGTTTACGGGCCGCAAGGTTTCCAGAGGGGGATTGACCTTTGGGTGGGTGGACTGGCTGAGAGAGTTCTACCTGGAGGTCAGCTCGGTCCGACCTTTGCTTGCATCGTCGCCATCACTTTCAATCGACTGAGGGACGGGGATCGATTCTGGTACGAGAATCCGTACGTGTTCACCCCAAGACAGCGTCAGTCTCTGCAGCAAGCCTCCCTCGCCAAGGTGGTCTGCACCAATGGAGACGACATTCCAACCATCCAGCCTGACGTCTTCAGAGCCGGCCAGCATCGGGTCAAGTGCTCCTCCCTCCCTGCAGTGAACCTGTCCTACTGGTGGGACAGGCGCTGTCGAAACAGACGCTCCCACCGCGGCTGAGCTAATCAGTATTGCCCACTCAGTAATTACAAATATCTAACTAAATCTCAATCAGTGTTTTGTTATCAGCTCTGTGTGTGTGGCTAGCTATGTATGGTTGTCTAGAACATGGCAGCTGTTGCAGAGTCTATGAAGTCCGCTTGAGCTCTAGCTCCAGGTTTGCTGAAGTCTATGTCTTGGTAGCTGACTATGTTGCTGAGTCCCAAGCTCTCTCTTTTCTTCTGCTCCTTCCCTCTCTTCTTGCGCTCGGCCTCCAGCCTCTTGCGTTCATTCTCAGCCTCCTTCTCCCTCCTCTTCCTCTCCCTCTCCTCCTGTTTCACTCCCTCCCTCTCCATCTTCTCCTGCATCTTCTGCTGCTGCTTGCTCTCCCTCTCTTGTTGCTGCTGCTCCTCCTGCAAACGCTTCTCCCTAAAGGGGAATAAAAATGTGTTAAGTGGTGAGAGGAGGTGAATGGTGGTAAAGGGTGAGAAGCAAAACTAACCTTTTTGCCTCAATGTGCTTCTGGGGAACGCTGGCATAGAGAAGGTGTGAGTCATCTGTACCCATGTCCGGTGCTGAGGGGTGCTGAGGGGTGTGGTCTTGAGGGGGTACGGTTTGTTCTCCCACGTCAAAGGACCGCTGGCTTCCACTGTCACTTTCCTCTTCAGCTCCCCTCCCCCAACTGTCTTGAGACTATATAAAGTGTTAGCAACCGTCACTCAAATTTCATCAACTCAAACAGCTATATATTATATTCACTCACTTCTTCACCATACTGCACTTCCTCGTAGGGCCTGTCTTCTGTGTCCCCTCCTCCCATCTCTCTCTTCCCCTCCCTCTCACGTGGTGTCCTCATGACATCACTGACTTCAGAGTACACCCCTGATTCTGCTCTGCCTCTGACTTTGAGGGGAGAAGAGGTTTTCTGGCGGTTCTTGACTCCTGAGCTCGTGAGTGCATCAGCTGGAGTGTCGTACGGATCAATCCTGTGTCAAATAGCAAGCAGATACGCTTAAAGGGTGAGTCCTGGAGCTTCTCCAAAACAGTTTCTTTACCTTCCTTCATCACTGCCGTCATTGGAGCGTGCTAGCACAGTCTTGTCCCTTCCTACCACCTGAACCGTCCCTCCCTTGGCTGGGGCGGGGGCCACGTCAGCCTGAGTGATGACCTTTGGTTTCAGGTTCAGGACTCTGCCGTTCTCCCCATGCACTGTGAACTTGCCCTGCACAGAGTCGTCTATCTGGGGAGTGATGCTAGGGATGGGCCCGCTCACCCTGTAGCCATGGAAACATAGTGGTTACTACTCCATTCCAGTTAGCTATCATCCTTACGTCTTTCTTTTCCTTTCTTTCTCGTCTCTCTTCCTCCCTTTCTCCTCCGCCACTAATGGTTCGTGTTTCCCGGCCCTTGTTCTCCTCCGGTGAGCAAGGACAGCTAAATACACTCCCAGCACCACCACGACAATCAGCTCCACCCCTAGTAGTGCCACGCCCACTCCAATCGCTATGGAAACAGCTAGTGGCCCAATGGTGCGCCCTGCAAGTAAAAGAAAGCTTCCTGAGGATGTTGCAAAGTTGAATTCAGAACGTTAGACTTACCTGGAGCTGCGACTACAGCCACTTGCTCGGATGAGGGCCCCAGTCCCACGGCTGTCATGGCGCTTACCCTCACGTCATAGGAACTGCCCCCTCGGAGGTTTCGTAACGAGTATGTAACATTGGCTGATCCACTCCCAGCAGGGGCACTCTCAGTGAAATAGGGTGCAGTAGGGTCGCTGGGGTCAGGGGTCAAATGGTACTCCACGGTGTAGCCAGTGATGACTCCATTACGCAAATCTTCTTCAGGAGGCTGCCAGAACAGGGAAGTAAAGGTGACCGTGATTCATATTGAGCCTGTTATTTTTTTACCATCCACTCCAAATAGACGCCATTTTCAATTGGTGTTGCTTCGAGGTTCAAAGGTGGACCAGAAGGTGCTATAATATAATGTGTATGACGTCATTATCATTTGACTGCGCGATTTGTCATGTGACCATAGCTTACCCTCTTCTTGCGTGGTCACAGTGATATTGGTATCCACGCCTAGAACATCACCCGCAAAGAGGCCTCGTAGGGTGACCTCGTATCTGACCCCCGGCAGGAGGTTGGCCAAGGAGAACGTCCTGCTGAAGAAAGGGAGGGAGCGTTCCTCCTCCCTCCCCGCCCTCCGGATAATCAGCTGGTAGTTCTGCAGGTTGACCTGGGCCTGAGGTGAGAGGTCGTTCCAGCGGAGGTTGAAGCTGGTTGTGGTCGTGGCAGTGATGGAGAGACCAGTCACAGCTTCCCCTACACAAACATAGATAACCATTCATATTCATATCGCCCGCAGAAATTGCTGGAAAAGAGATTTAACACAGACCATTGCTTATATCCCCAATAGCCTAGCTACTGCTCTACCTCTGACACTGATGAGGATGGTGTCGCTGCCTGTGCCCTGAGGGTTGATGGCCGTGCATGTGTAGGAGCCGGTGTTCTCAGGAGCAGCGCTGGGGATGGTGAGCTGGGTGCTGTCCACTATGGCATTGGCTCCAGGCGGACTGGACCATTGGAACCCTGGCTGGGGATCCCCCTGGACGTCACATGACAGCACCAGCATCTCCTCCAGGATGACGACACTGCTGGGTGAAGTCACAGTCACAACAGGAGAGACTGCAAAAACAAAGATTAGCATGGCTGATTCTGATGCTCCATTATTTAACTGACTTACACAAGACTCTGATTGTCTCCGAGACGGTGCTTTCCCCGTACTGATTGGACACTGTGCACATGATTCCTCCTGCATCCTCCACTTCCACTGGCGAGATGATAAGCTCGCCCAAGGGGCTCACTGTAAACCTGTCTGATGGCAGAGCATCCCCTGTGGGCGTGGTCCAGGCTACTCTCCCTGGGGGGAAGTTGAGGACCACGGAGCAGGTGAGAGTGGCTGTGGTGTTGCTGAGGAAGATGGTGGGCTGGATTGAAATGGCCACTGGGGATCCTACAAAGGTGTGTGCACGTGAGATGGAGATCAGATGATCGGCCACTTCAATGGACCGTATGCATAAATTGTGCCCACCTCAAGGGGGCTGGGGGGGCCAATTTTCAAAATCTCGTCATGTTCTCTAGAAAGTGGTATTTGCAACCACTTTGTAAAGAGTACAGTGAGTTTTGAAAATTGGGCCCCGCCCCCTTGAGGTATTTCATTGAAAGGCGTAATAATTTGGAGGATTGTTCGTTGCTAACCTTCCACTCTAACTGTCGCTTGTTGGACTCTCCTTCCAAAGGCATTCTCCACCTCGCACTCGTACATGCCCGTGTCGTTCCCCTGCACACCCTGCAGCTGGAGGCCCATCGACAGCTGAGTGTGGGTGGGGCCTACGATGCTAAGCTCCTCCCTCTGGCCGGACACAAAGTCAGTCTTGAACCACGTGGAGTGAGGACTTGGAAATCCGCTTGCTTGGCAGTCTAGGAATGCACTTGTGCCTGGGAGAAGGTCCAGATCACTAGGAGCAGCCACAATATCCGGGGAGACTATTATACAGAATTATGGATAGGGCTTATGGAGGGATGAAGTGATGTAGAAAGTTATCTTTGATTATGGTTCATACCTCCCACTATGACTTGGAGGTGTGCCAGCACCACTGCGAAGCTAGTGCTGACATTGCAAGTGTACGTTCCAGTGTAGTTGATGGTGGGATTGCTGACTGTGAGTGTCCCGTCCAGTCCCACTGTCACCCTGCTGTTGGAAGCTGGATCCAGTTGCGTCCCATTGAGGTACCAGCGAAGTGTGGTCTCGGGAGGCCCAGAGCTTGTGCACGTCAGTGTGAGGGTGGACTGAGCCATGACAACAACAGGAGACACGCTTGTGCTGGTAATCCTGGGATTGGCTGTAGGAAGAGAAGGATTAAACAGTGGCGTAAGGTTTATTTCTCTCTTTGCTGACCTAGCACGGTGATTTGTGTCTGTGTGATGGTGGTGCCCAAAGTGTTGGTTGCAGTACAATCGTACGCACCGGCAGCAGCGGAGCTGACACTGAAGAGGTACAAAGTCCCATCAACGGACACAGAGTGACTAGGTAAAGGTGACCCATCCACTCGGGACCACTCAATGCTGGAGACTGTAGGAGAACCTTCTGCAGTGCACTGCAAGGTGACGTTCTCTCCTGGGGGGACGGTGGCACTGGATGGAGTGACTTGCACTAAAGGAGGACCTGAAATAGTGCGTCAAAGTGAGTCAAGCAACAGAGAGGCTCTGTCTCGTACGAAGTTGGCATAATACAGGCCTAGATCTTTAACATTATGCTTATGTCTGTTTGGCATAATTCTATCTGATTCTGCAGGCTCTTGCCTTCGACAGTGAGGACGAACTGTGTCCTTATCTCTCCAGCACTGTTGACGGCAAGACATGTATATGTTCCCTCGTCTTCCCTTGTTAACTCCTCAAACTGAGGGGCATTTGTGTCAGGGTCAATGGGGAGAGGTGTGAGGTCTGGACGCAGCCAGGAGATAGTAGGGGTGGGGTCTCCCTCAGCACTGCAAGTCAGCGTGGCTGTTAGACGGCTCCCCAAAACACCCATGACATCAGTCGGCTGACTTGAGAAGGTGGGAGGGACTGATAAGGTAAGAGAACATGAAATGAACATAATCTTCCGGAAATCACTATCAAGGCATGCATCCGCTAGCTGTTTCGTTTGACAAGGCCCACTCTTGCTTCAGTTATGGCCTAGACCTTACCTGTGATTATGACAGCGATGGATTGGGAGCTGTTATTCCCATCGGCGTCAACCACTGTGCAGGTGTAGACTACGCCGCTGTCTTTGCTGTCCACAGTCAGCAGAGATAGCAGGAGGCCATTGGCGGTCACCGTGATCCCTGCAGTGAGTGGATCTTCGGAGGACTGCGTCCAGGTAATGGAGGAGATTGAGGTGTCAGGTGGGACTGAGCATCGGAAGGTGATACTGTCCCCTTCTCGAAGAGGGAAAGGATTGGGATCATTGGGGAAGATGGTGACTTCCAGTGGAGGTGAAGGCGCTAAGCATTAGACAAAAAGTCAGGTGTGGAATGGACAGCTGGTTTTGGAGCTATTGCTTACCTCCTACTGTCAGTCTTCCTGATGTTGAGTTAGTCCCAAAGATATTTTGAGCTGTGCAGATGTAGTATCCTGCATCAGACTCCTGGGCATTCACTATAGTGAGGGTTGTAGCTGATACGATGAAGCGCCCCCCTGTGGCAATACTGCGGCGTTGGGTCCCTTCATTGTAGAACCACATAATGCTAGTAATGTTTGGGTTGCCGAGGACTTGGCACTCTATAGTAGCACTGCTTCCCACTGCTGCAGTCACAGGAGGTACTGTCAACTGAGGAAGGCCTGCAATGGAGGGTTCAGTTAGCATAGCTAGCAGATCTTCAGTTTGGCATTGATACCTTGCACTGTTAATGTTGCAAGTTGGCTCGTATCTAGAATGGCACCGTCTGAAGCAAGTGCTCTGCAGAGGTACTGGCCACTGTCGCTATAGTATACTGTGGCTAGTCTCAGCTCGCTTCTCCCTGTGACAATATCTAAGGAGATCCCTATCCTTCCGCTTGCAGTCAGCAAAACTCCGTCCTTCTCCCAGCTGATGGAGGCAGGAGGGGGGATGGAGGTGCAACTCAGGGTGGCTGGGAAGTTGGTGAGGACAGCTGTGCTGGCTGGGGAGTCTCTAAATTGGGACTGCCCGTTGATGCCTGCAAGGGGAAGGCAGTGGATGAAAGGGGGGCGGGGCTGCTTCTGCAAGATAGAGCTAGTGCTTATTCTTACCTGAGAATTGTATGAAAAGTAGAGCTAGAATCAGCGATGTCATCTTTGTGGTGCCTTGACTAGTAAATCTGAGCTGCATTATCTTACTGGTGTGCTCAGCAGAATCATCTCTGAACTAGCTGTAAACAGTGTCACCTAAAAATGCATTAGAATGGCACGCCCCCTTCTTCCATAATGATATTCACAGCTCTATAATTAGATCATGACTTTAGCTATGTAAAGTAAGTGTACTAGTCTTCTAGTATTCGTCTTCATCATTAAACTCCTCTGTGCAGGAAACCGAATCGACAGCAACTTCCTTGTAGTCCCTCTCAAGCGCTGCCAGATCCTCACGGGCCTCAGAAAACTCTCCTTCTTCCATGCCTTCTCCAACATACCAATGGACAAAGGCACGCTTAGAGTACATCAGGTCAAACTTGTGATCCAGACGGGCCCAGGCTTCAGCAATGGCGGTAGTGTTGGACAGCATGCAGACAGCACGTGGGACTTTGCCCAGTTCCCCTCCAGGCACAGCAGTGGGGGGCTGGTAGTTGATGCCGACTTTGAACCCCGTGGGACACCAGTCCACAAACTGGACACTCTTCTGTGCCTTGACAGCAGCAATGGCAGCATTGACATCTTTCGGCACGACATCTCCACGATAGAGCATGCAGCAGGCCATGTACCTGCCATGCTGAAGGTTGCACTTCACCATCTGGTTAGAAGGTACGAAACACGACTTAGTAATGTCCGATACAGAGATCATTTCATGGTAAGCTTTTGTGGCACTAATGAGAGGAGCATAGGTGACCAGTGGAAAATGGATTCGTGGATAAGGCACCAGGTTTGTTTGGAATTCTGTCATGTCCACGTTGAGGGCTCCGACAAATCGGAAGGACGCTGTGATGGAGGACACAACTTGACTAACGAGACGGTTAAGGTTGACGTAGGTAGGTCGTTCAATATTTAGGCCATCACGACAGATGTCGTAGATAGCCTCATTGTCCACCATGAAGGCGCAGTCAGAGTTCTCCAGTGTGGCATGAGTTGTCATGATGGCATTATAGGGCTCCACAACAGCTGTTGAAATCTGAGGGGCTGGGTACACAGCAAATTCAAGCTTCGCTTTCTTGCCGAAATCATACGACAGCTGATCAAACAGCAAGGATGCAAACCCTGAGCCAGTGCCACCTCCAAACGAGTGGAACACAAGAAACCCTTGCAGACCTGAGCAATTCTCGGCTATCCTGCGTATCTGCTCCTGAACGGTAGGGAACATGTCCCTTCCGACAGTGTAGTACCCACGGGCATAGTTATTAGCTGCATCTTCCTTCCCAGTAATCAGCAGATTGGGGTGGAAAAGGTCTCGATAAGCACCAGTACGAACTTCATCTACATAATATTAGTTTATCAGTGGAATTATTCATCCCCGAAATAGGGACACCATTCTGCTGTATACTGATCCCAAAATGTCCATTCTACTGTACTTACCAACAACCGTTGGCTCCAGGTCCACATAGATAGCCCGAGGGACGTATTTTCCAGAGCTTCCTTCAGAGAAGAAAGTATCAAGAGCATCTTCAGTTTCGATTGGATTCCTGGTAGAGCACCCCGATCCATCCACTGCCAGTATCCCATCAGATTGCAGACCATGTTCCAGGCACAGGAGTTCCCAGCAAGAGTTGCCTATCTGAACACCAGCCTGACCCACATGAATGGCTATGCATTCTCGCTGTGGAAAAGAATACAATGTCATTGCTTTGCACATTTAGCTAGACACTATAGTGGGTAGTTACCATTGCAAAGAGGAGTTGTTGGCTGGTTGATAATGGAAGCAGAGAAGCATTAGCTAGCTAGCAAAGTTTCTGTAATAATCTCTCTTTTTCAGAAGCAGAAGCTAAATAACCACAGTAACGAGGTGAAGGTGAACTCCACACTATTGTACAACCCTTTAAAAGAACTGCACATCATTCAAAGCTCACCAGCGTCTAAAAACCTGTGAAAAGTGCCTGCTTTAGTAGTTCTTTGAATCAATCTTGCAGAGAAAAAAAAGATTGCCTGACGCAAAATTATTTTCTGGGCATGCGCAGTGGCTAATAATAATTGATTACCTATAAAAGTTGTTTGGCACAGGTAGTAGTTCTTTTGGTGAGGAAAGCTGGTGCTTGCTGGCTACACATTTCTAAGGTCAGTTTTATCTTGCTAGCTAAACTAGCCTAGTTGTGTAGCAGCTCCACTAGCTGCATAATAATGTTTAGGCTGCTAAAGCCTCTGTGAGAAGTACATAATATTGGCTATTAAAAAAACTCAAAAATGGGTATTTTTGGGGGGTGAGAAGTTAGTAAAGTCCTTCATCTTCCTCTTCACCACCTGCAAACATGTCCACGCCAACTTCTTCGTAGTCCTTTTCAAGGGCAGCCAGATCCTCACGGGCCTCAGAAAACTCGGCTTCTTCCATGCCTTCTCCAACATACCAATGAACAAAGGCACGCTTAGAGTACATCAGATCAAACTTGTGATCCAGACGGGCCCAGGCTTCAGCGATGGCTGTGGTATTGGACAGCATGCACACGGCTCGCTGCACCTTAGCCAGATCTCCACCAGGTACAGGGGTAGGAGGCTGGTAGTTGATTCCAACCTTGAACCCAGTGGGACACCAGTCCACAAACTGGATAGTGCGCTTGGTCTTGATTTTAGCAATAGCGGCATTCACATCCTTGGGGACAACATCTCCACGGTAGAGCATGCAACAGGCCATGTACTTGCCATGACGAGGGTTGCACTTCACCATCTGGTTGGCTGGTTCAAAGCAAGCATTGGTGATCTCGGCAACACTCAACTGCTCGTGGTAAGCTCTTACAGCAGACACAATAGGAGCGTAGGTAACCAGAGGAAAATGGATTCGAGGAAATGGCACCAAATTGGTTTGGAACTCCGTCATGTCTACATTGAGGGCGCCATCGAATCGAAGGGAGGCAGTGATGGAAGAGACAATCTGCGCAATGAGGCGATTTAGATTGACGTAAGTGGGTCGCTCCACTCCCAGGTTCCTGTGGCAGATGTCATATGTGGCCTCATTGTCAACCATGAACACACAGTCTGAGTTTTCCAGGGTGGTGTGAGTCGTCAAGATGGAATTGTAAGGTTCCACAACAGCTGTTGAGACCTGGGGGGCAGGGTAGATGGCAAATTCCAGTTTAGACTTCTTTCCATAGTCCACACAGAGATGCTCCATCAAGAGAGATGCAAATCCTGAACCAGTGCCTCCACCAAACGAATGGTAGATCATGAATCCTTGCAGACCATTACATTGCTCAGTTAGTTTGTGGACCCTGTCTTGGACAGTGGAAATCAGCTCCCTCCCAATTGTGTACTGGCCGCGAGCATAGTTATTAGCAGCATCTTCCTTTCCAGTGATGAGCTGATCAGGGTGGAATAGGTCACGGTACTTACCTGTGCGGATTTCATCTAAAAAAGAATAGCAATTTAGCCGCAGTTGCTGTATGAAGTAGCTAACTCACCAATCACGGTGGGCTCCAAGTCAACGTAAACTGCACGAGGAACTCTCTTTCCTGAACCTGATATGCAAAAGAAGGTGTCACATGCTTCTGTGTCAGTAGTCTGCACATCTCCGCTGGGCAGAATGCCATGTTCCTGGCACCAGAGCTCCCAACATGCATTCCCGATTTGGACTCCAGCTTGTCCAACATGAATAGATATACACTCCCTCTGTTTGATGAAAGAGTGACAGTGAAATGGCAGTAATGCAAAATTTGCTAGCTAAATGTCCGTACCATGACAATCTACAGTTTCAAGTTGTAGTATGAAATGTCTTTTCTTCTGTTCTTGGTTTGGATATAACCAGCTATCTGGAGCACTACGACAGTGTTCTGCAGTCTTCTCTCCACAACTAGCGTTTGGATCTGGACAGCCACTCACGCAGGGTGGTCGCTGCGTCCCTATCATCTTGAAGTTTAGTGAACAAAAAGAGACTTTTTGACACCCATATCTCTCATCCACCTCCTTCCAAAAAAAAAAATTGGGAGTTAGTCGCGTCACGCATGCGCAGAAGGGAAATTTAGAAGTGAGATTAGCTAAATGGACAGGATTCCTTTTGTGTTCTAATCAAACTGGACAGCTACTGCTCATTATCTGTGTTATTACTCATCTCCTGTAAAACAGGGCAAATTGAAATTGAATTGAATTGAAGTTAAATAATTCCAGTCCTCCTTGGTTAAAATGAAAGTCTTTTTACAACTGTTTCTTTTTACAACTGTTTCTTAAGTCTAGTACTCATCTCCTTCCCCTTCCTCCCCCTCAGCTTCGATGCTGTCCACGCCGACTTCTTCATAGTCCTTCTCGAGGGCAGCCAAATCTTCACGGGCCTCGGAGAACTCTCCTTCCTCCATACCCTCTCCAACATACCAATGGACGAAGGCTCGCTTGGCGTACATCAAATCAAACTTGTGATCCAGACGGGCCCAGGCTTCGGCAATGGCGGTAGTGTTGGACAACATGCACACGGCTCGCTGCACCTTAGCCAGATCTCCACCAGGCACAACAGTTGGAGGCTGGTAGTTGATGCCAACTTTGAATCCAGTCGGACACCAGTCCACAAACTGGATGGTACGCTTGGTCTTGATGGTGGCAATGGCAGCATTCACGTCCTTGGGGACGACATCTCCACGGTAGAGCATGCAGCAG
>JAAGOD010045425.1_pt1 | contig 18513 bp, 30 predicted proteins | sample 8389681 | NCBI WGS metagenome assembly JAAGOD01 (sample SAMN13964374, study PRJNA552185) | sponge metagenome | biome: deep-sea hydrothermal vent fields; feature: spots directly above weak diffusing fluid; material: seawater and sediment | host: Tedaniidae sp. KZ-2020 ... | reverse complement strand
GAGGGAGGGAGGGAGGAGAAATTGAGGGAGAAGGAAGGAGGGAGGGAGGGAGGGAGGAGAAATTGAGGGAGAAGGAAGGAGGGAGGGAGGGAGGGAGGAGAAATTGAGGGAGAAGGAAGGAGGGAGGGAGGGAGGAGAAATTGAGGGAGAAGGAGGAGAGAGAGTAAACACTGACCTGCCTCCTTGACTCTGAGTGAGTGGAGGTCAGCAGAGGCGTCAATGTTCTGTACCTTCTCCACCATGCTGAGCAGGTAAGGGGACACCGTCAGTTGGTAGGCATGGACCAGCGCTACCAGAGCACTTTCCACACAGTGCTGGGGGGGACAGGACAAGAGAGGATTAACAGCAAAATGGAATGTCGGCACGGCATGGACTTACCCTCACAGAGCACGTGTTCATGTCACCAGGTTCTTCTTTCACTGGTGGGAGACAAACAAACACACAAATGAACAGTAACAAACAAACAAACAAACAAACAAACAAACACACAAACAAATACACAAACAAACACACAAACAAAGAAACAAGATTGCCTCACCGAACTCTTCAGGAGAGTCTTCCCAGGCCTGCAGCTCGTCCTGGCTGAGGAGCAGGTAGTCTCCCACCAGCTTCTCCAGCAGGTGCTGACAGGTGGAGGCCTTGAAGAAGGCCAGCTTGGCCTGGTGGGCCTCCATCACGCCGGGTGGGGGGATGGCTGCGTGGTGTGCGGCAGGAACGCATGAGAGGCTGTCTAGCTGCTGGGGGGGAGGGGCTTACATTCTGTCATGAGCCCAGACTTTGGCGGGTTGTAATCCTCGCACGACAGAATCAGCCGAAACAAATTCAAACATGATATTATGAGCCGCTCATCGAGTTGGCCTGATCAAGCATAAACAATGCCGCGATGGTTCACGCAACTGCAACCAGTATTCTACAGTATACTGACCTGCTTGCTCAGTGGTGAAGATGAGTCTGTAGATGAGCTCCAGAGAAGGCGTCACAAATGCTGAAAACCCAATGGGCTGGTGGCTGTGCACCTCTATCACCTACAGACAGAAAATCAACCGTCAACCAAAGTTGCTCTGTCCCCCAAAAATCTCTAAGACGCCTCACTATTTTCATCTTGAGGTTGATCATCTGTTCCAGAGTGTCCCTGGCAGCATGGTTTGAAGGAAGCTGGTGCCCTGTACGTGATTATGTGTGTGAGCGTGGATGCATTGTGTATGTTTGTGTGTGCGCGTGACATGACATGTAGAGACTCACTTAGGAGGACAAGTTCAGGAATTCTCTCCAGCAGTGTCCCCATGAATTGCTAAACAATGGAGAATCTGTGAAGGAAACATTCAGTGAGCGATATTTCTTACCAAGGCTTCTAAAATTCCGTTAAATTTCTGGAATCCGTGCACCATCATCTGACGCAGAACTGCAGAGGAATAGAATCAATCTTAGACACCACCTCTTCTCCACTCCACTCACTCTTGAGACACACGTGTCCCATCTCCAGCGTTGCCAGGGCAGCCGACTCCTCCCCCCTGGAGAGCTGTGCCACGCCCTCCTGGAGGTGGCCGTTCCAGAGCTTGACCAGGTAGACAAAGAGTCCTGTGGTGATCTCAAAGAAGACTTTGCGCTGAGGAATGAGCCTTCGGCCAGCCAGAGACTTGATCACGTGCTTCATCGTTTTCAGGTAGCAGCATCGGGTGGCCTCCGAGGAACTGCGCACGCCCTGTGTGTTGCAACAAGATTGCATGTTGCATGCAACAGGAAACTTTGTTGCAAGGGACAGACCTCGCTGAGGACAGGGAGGAGCTCGGGCCAGTGTTCAGGATAATCGAGGCGCGCTATCCTAGCAATCAGAACAGCTAACTGGGTGGAAACCTGACAAGAGCAAGAGGTTTAGGAGTGCGGGGGGAGATGTCTTTCCTTCCTCACCTGAGGCACCGGCTCCTCTATACACTGCAGCAGTGCGGAGCGTATCACCACTTTCTCCTCAGCGCTAATCCCACTGCAAAGAACACGCCCACATTTGGATTTGCTACGAGTTCACTCGCTCGCTCTCTTACTTGGGAGCACCCGGCCTCCAATACTGGTCCACTCCATTCTTGGTGCAGGTGAGGGCCATCCATCTCACCCCAGCCTCCAAACTTCTCTCACTGAACACTCCCTAGGGCATTATCAAGGAACAAGCAAGCAGTTTCAACAGCTCTGTAAACTCAAGAGGGTGGTCCATTACAGTTAGTTCTCGGTAAAATCCTTTCTCTCTCTTCCAAGTGGTCAACTTCTCCTCCCCGATCTTCAGCTCCTCAGGGTTCTGGCTGCAGGCAAGCTGGAGGGCCTGCAGGATCTCTCCCCTCGGCCCTTCACTACTACCGTCTGACATTTTTTCCAGCTGTTGTTCTACGTCATGAAACGTCACTTCCGATGGACTAGTTTTTACTTCCACCTTCCATACTTACCAGTAATACCTCCTTTGAGGAAATCTTCATCCATCCATGTTCTGGTTGTACAGGACTGACAGGAGAGTCTAGGCACTTGCTCAGAGGAGAGAAATGGCAGTGAGAAAGTGGAGATCAAGATGATTTTCCAACTTTCTTCAATCAAGAAATGGCCACTAGTGAAGAAAAGAAACGAAAATCTGCATCCAATCCAGCCGAGCAGAGGGAGGGGCTGAGGAAAGGTGAGTACTGACAGACTCACTCGTTATGGGCATTTAACCCTTTCTTGTGTTGGACGGACAGTAGCGAAGGTTAGCGGTGGGGCACTGATGTGTCCCATCTGCGATTTGACCCTCTGGCCTGGCCGAGTGGAGCAACACCATCAGCAGGAGCTGGCCAAACTGGCCAGCCCCTCCCCCTCCCTGGCCCACAGCAAGAAGAGACGCTCCTCCAGCAGCGCCGTGGCAAAGGAAGTCAACTCAAGGGAGAAGAAATTATTCAACCGTGCTCAGAAAGTGGGTCATAAAATTTTTTTTCAGGAGTGAAAATTTGGTGATCTACTTATAGGTCTTGGAATCGGTGAAGCGACATCGTATTCTCTTCACCCAGCATCCTGCACATTCAAGCTCCACCCACTTGTCCCTTGACGCTGGGTCCAGTAGCTCCGCCCTCTCACCCCCCTGCTGTCCCGTGTGCAGTTGCCCCCTGCCGTCGGAGGAGGCCCTAGCCGAGGCTCACGTGAACGAGTGTCTGGGGAGGGAGGAGGGGGGAGGAGAAACCGGCAGCGACAGCGAGTCCTATGATGAATACACCTGGTGCGATGTGACGCGAGTCAGGGCCACCTCCATGCTCACCCCTGAGGCAAGAGCCAGTAAGATCTACTTGGTATGGAGACACAGTTCTCACGCTTGCTTTCTTCAGATATGTTTGATGGCACGGTGATTTCAAAAGTGGACACCAGCATTGATGATGAAGTGGATGTGGAAGATGATGAAACGGCATTGTATGGCCCACCTCAGTATCCATCATCTAGCACTCTGGTAGCGGTAGTAGTAGTAGTAGTAGTAAGTGCCTTGACTGGTGGTTAGATATGATGAGAGTGACGTTCAGCGTAGCATGGAGGGTTTTGGGACAGAGGAGGAGGAGGAGGATGAGGAGGAAGAATGTGCAAAGAAAGAAAGTGGTGCCATCAGAACTTCAGACGGCTCATCACAGCAGCAGTGCCTGATATGCATGGTAAAAAGAGGGTGTGTATCGTACACTTGTTCCTTTACTGTCTGGCTGTTAGGACCATTACCAGAACCCCCTGGTTTCCATCAAGTGTTGGCACGTCTACTGTGAAAAGTGCTGGCTGCAGGCTCTGGGCAGCAAGAAGCTCTGCCCAAAGTGCAAGGACATCACTTCCACTGGCCACCTCAGGAAGATATTCCTCTGAGGTCAGGGAGCCGGGGACAGGGTGTGTGTTTGTGTGTACAACTCTCCCATGCCACCATGGCAACCCAAGACAAGAGCACTTGATAGGGCACGTAATACTCTTCTGTTACTATTTGGATCACTTTAATAGTGCAGTGTCAGCATTTTTTTTTAACACATGAAATCACTTTTACATACACAAGAGGTACAGAAGTATAGTTTATGGTGAAAATGATTCGATACGAAAGACAGATCAATGAACACAAAAGACGAACAGAGAAGTAGTTCCACTACAACTGCATCAGAGAGAGCAGCACTTGTCACCCCTCTGTCTTGGGAGGTGTGAACCAGCCTGTGTGGGGTGGAATGGTGTGTGCAGACAGCCAGGACAGTCATCATGGTCTGTCTGGAAGCTCACTTGAAACTTGAAAACTACACTCACCAGACTTTTCGTGAATCTTTACAAGGGACTTGTATGCGTGCTGTGCTTTGGCTAGCGTGTAACTCTCCCCCTGAAAGCATGTGGACAAGAACTTCAAAAGGAATTTGTAGCAGACATAATGAAAGTTTTACCTTCACGTGGGAGAATACTATCCGTGCTTTCCCCTTCACCAGGGTGGCCTGAATCTGTAGGATCACTGCTTCCACAGTATACGCACTGCTCCAACCCTGAAGCCAAAAGATGATGTTGGTACTCTGAGACCCCTCCTCATTGCCCCTCCCACTCACCTGAGGCGTGAGGAGCTCCATGCATATGGCACCCCCGGCCGTCACGTAGCCTCCGTTGATGACAGGCTTGACCACCCGCACAAAGGGGGGCGTGTAGGGGAACTTCTCGTCAAACACAATGTGCAGAAGGATATGGTCCATGTTTTCCGATACTTTCAGCTTCTTGATATCCTGCATGAGGGGACTGTCTGGGTCCACCCTGCAAGTGAGTGAGTGCACATATCACCATAAGATGATCATGATAATGGTGATGGATGGTTGATGTGTACCACTAACATGCTTACAGCCCCAAGCATATCTAACTGACGTTTCACAGACAGTGTTCAAAACATTCATTGGGAAACTTGATCCACCAATCCTTGCCGCTTCATGGCTGCTTCATGTGGGAAAACCAAACATTATACACACACACCTGTACAGCTTGATGTTCCAGTTGTACAGGCAGTCATCTATCAGCTCCACAGAGTAGATGCCTGTAAGGGAGAGGGAGGGAGTGAGGGTTGGGGAGCGTTGGCGGGGGAGAGGGCTTACCACTCTTGAGGTTCTTTGATCTGTAGATGTCCTGGAGCTCTCTCATGAGTCTGTCGGTGGCTCTGACAGAGCCCGTGGCCTTCCCTGCTGCCAGATACTCCTGCCGAGTGTTCATACGCACGCGTTCCAAGATGGCCCTGTTCTCCTCAGTGATGCCAGCATCACCTCCGATGTCCTCAGCATCACTGCGGACAAGGAAACCACGTCCACGATTCATCTCTCCGCATACCCCCACACACAAAAGACTGACAAGGAGCATATGGGTCTTCATGTCCAGTGCATGTCACAGCTACATGCCCCTGGTGTTTTATGCTGTTTTTAAAAAGACCCAGGGATTGGAGGTAAGAAGTAGTGGAATTTTTGAGCCCTTTGGAAATCCCCATAATTCAATCAGGAGGTGAGAGCACACACACGCCACACCTGACCAGCCCACGCAGCACTGCTAGCACGTCTGGCTCTCTCCTTACCCGGCTCTCAAGTCAAGATCTTCATCCCCAAACATGTCCTCCCCAAAGTCCTCATCATCGTCCCCTCCATCCACCTCCTCTGGCTCAGACAGTTCCTGCACATGAAGAGTGCACTGACCAAGCTGCTAATTAGTGCTAAATGAGTGTTGCTGACCTCATCAGAGCCAATGTCCTCTTGCATGTTATCAGAGTCTGAATCCCCCACCTGCATGAGCAGCAACCACACCAATCTAATTTGTCTCCTCTAATGAGAGCCACTACAACCTAAGCTTGAAAGGAGGTGCTATGACCCCTCAATTGGAGTGAACTCTATATGGGGGGGAGGCAATTCTGCTATTAATTAGGTCCTTTGGGGGATATTAGTGCATTCCAAATAGGGCTGTGGAGCCACTTACCTCAGCTGCAGAGGAGGCCAAGCTGACTAACTGATCCAGCATAGGAGGGCATGGCATGGCGCAATACTCACACATCCTGGTCACCAAGTAGTGGACTTTGGAGATGAGCTGTATTTTCAATCATTGCACAGTGATTGGAGGGGCAATGATCTCTATTATACACAACTCACTGGATGAGTGGCACCTGCACTGGCCCCGGCCCCATCTGAGGTGTTGAGATCAGTTATCAAGTCTATCACAAATCTCTCATCTGTTTCTGTGATCCATATTGGCATCACCACAGGGTAGTTGGGCTGAACAACAAGGAAGACAAGCTAATTAGCTAATGGCTAACTTTAGGTGGGACTCACTGATATGTTACACTGGAGGGTGAATCTCTTCTTGTTTTTCAAGTCTATAAAGCGGCAGACCAGCTCCTCTGGGGAGGCTACTACTATCTGGAAACATTCATCATTGTTCTTGGGGAAGTTCTTCTCTAGTGTGGAGAGTTCAGTTCTCAGTAACTTCTGACGTGACATAGGGCCAGACTAGACCCTCGTGATTAGCGGCGCCCAATTCAAGAACCGAACTAGTAGGAACTTTCTCGAGGACAATAGGTGCTTACTCTGAGGAAATTCCTAGCTGAAGATCTGTAGGCATGTTTTGCTGTGACGATGCTGTGAAATGTTTTGTTTCCCCCACGAGAAATATTGAAGTGACCAATTTCGGTTTTGGTTAATTAGAACAAGAAAGGGCGGCAAAAGATGGAAGGAGGCCTAGTGGCATCCAAGTTCTTTGACTTTCCTCCTGAACAACTGTACACTGAGATTTATGCCATTGGACACAATGAATACCTGAAGGCTATGAGCCTCTTGAAGGAAACTTTGCTGCAGGAACTTCCCGAGAAACAGGAGGAGATAGAACTGAGCTGCAGCAAAATGCTGGAGAGCTACTACAATGAATTTGACCAGGAGTGGTTTGCCAAGTTCCTGGACTACTGCAGAAAGAACATATTCACAGTGAGTGACAGCATTCCTGTGTACCAACCTGAGCTGGAGCCTGTGGAGGAGAACAAGCAGGCACATCACAAATACCTCAACCTCAGGCACTGCATCATGGCCACAGAATATCTCAATGTTCAGCTCCTGGGGAAGATTAAAGCACAGGACGCTGAAATTGAAAGAATGAAAATGTTACTGGCGAAGGCAGTCCAGTTGGAACAGAAACTAGAGCTGGTCAAGAAAGCACAAGAAATTGAGAGGAAAATAGACGCAGCACAGCTATCTGAACACCCACCAGAGATGTAACTGCATTACCCAGCAAAAGGTGCAACAGTTTTTTTAATCATAAAAAATGCAACAAAAGGGTGTGCTAAATTTGCAGGGGATGTGTCTATGATGATGGGGTCTTAGCTACTGAATGGGTAAAAACAAAGGAGAGGGTCGTGATTGAACTATCTAGCTAGAATTGTTATGATTTTGAGTGTGTTTCTAAGATTCCTAGGTGTCTCGTCCTGAGCACTGTGGTGCTGCTGCTGTGTTTGTGAGGTTTGTCGCTGGGCATGAGAGAGTCCTTGTAGTTCCAGTGATCTCCAGCAGGGTGGGGGGGGTTCCCCCTGGCGGCCAGGCGGATGGGAGCCGAGATCACAGAGAGGCCGAGGAGCTGAGAGCTGATGGCTAGGCTGGTGGGATGATGGACCTGGGCATGCTGTGGATGTGGTCTATGATGCATAAGCGATTGTTGGAGGTACCTAGAGTAGGGTAGACACTAATTATTATGAGCATACTTATTGAGGCATCTTTGCAGCCAATGTACCTGTTTTGTGAGACGAGCGAGGGCTTGGAGATGATTGTTGTTGAGTTGTGGATGTGTCTTGGTGCGTGAGTTCTGTGATAGGCGCAAGGCTTTGGGTTCGGCCAGTGTTGAGGTTTGGCCAGATGGTGAACCGACGAGCATTCGTTGTCAATCTTGACGGAGGAGGCTGTACCCGTGACACTGTGGGAAGGCGTGTCTCTGTTGGCTCTGAGAGTGCGCTGGTCGTGGTCCCCTGGGGTCAGCTGCTGTTTGGCAGAGAGAGAACCATAGCCTCCCTCCCCCAGAGCTGTGTCCTGATGGTGGTGGGGGTGGTATCTGGAGCTAAACAGGGTCGTCGGCTTCTGAGGGGGGTGGTGAGTGGATGTGTCAGTGTAGCTGGTGGAACGGTCCACGTGGGCATTGCCAGATCCCACCCTGAAGGAGGCGCGGAGCTGGTTGGAGACCCCCAACCCCCTCACCAAGTTGTCCCTGAGCTGCATCCCTGCAAGTCTCTCCAACTCTTCATCGTCCTTGATAGCTTGAGGTGACACGCCTTCCCCATACGGAACTATAGGCTGAGCAAGATATTAACTATATCAGTCTCAGTATGCTCATAGCTATTAGATCTTACTGTTTCAGCCATCTCTTGCTGCTGTTCCTGCCTGCTTCTGGTCCCACTCCCCTCTGCAGGGGTGGTAGACTCACTGTCCTGCCTAGAGTCTGCTTTGCTGGTGTAGAGTGGGATTCGAACTGGCACTCTCCGTCCTAGGGACAGGCTCTTGGGCTTTGCTTTCTTTTCGCTGGCGGAAGGGCTTTCTGGCCGCACTTCGTCACTCTTGCTGGGTTTAGCGCCGGATAACTTCTTGCGGAAGTGTTCCAGTTCTTTCTGTTTTGTCTCAATGTCCTCCCTCTGCATTCTGGAGAGCTCAGTGCGTGCTCTGGAAGCTGCTGTCTCTGCACACAGGGACGTGCTCTGGTCAAAGAACTTTGCGTAAGCCTCTTCGCCGCCTTCCCTTGGATAAATCCTGCGGAACCCTCCTGAGTGAGCCATCTCATACTTTTCAAGATGAATTTTATATTTCGCTCTCATTTCTTCTTCATAGTTTTGACTGCAAAACACCACTTCAATGTTTGACTGGAAAAGTATTAACTACATATCTCTTACCTTGCTTCTTTTGATTTCTGTCTAAGGAGTCTCTCCTTTACCCTTCTCTTATCTTCCTCAATGCATTTGCGCTTGTCATTGGAGTACAGGTCTATAAGGTCCAGTGTGTCTTGTAGCAGACCCTCCTTCACTTCCTTGTCCAATGGTGCGTCTGTGTGGAAGCTGGGGGAGTGGTTGACTTCGATCAGCCAGGGCTTGAGCTTCTTGTCTAGGAGGACATCAAACCCCAGGATCTCGAAGCAGGCACTGCCCTTGGTGTGGTTGGGAAAGCAGGAGCGATAGTTGTGCCTCAGGATGGGGTGGGCAGCTATCACAGTCTTGATGATCACATCCTGAAAAGAATCATGAAATTGTGAAACTTTTTTTCAGTAGCTTCCTGACCCTCTAACCTCAATGTCGTCCCAGATTTTGTAGAGATTGTAGTCGTGATCTACAAACCATTGGTTGACTGTGGTGATGCGTCTTTTGCTGCCAGAATCGTCGTCACGAACAAAGTCCTTGCTGGTCTTATTGATGGCATAGTTGGTGAGATGCATGCACTGCTCATCCTAGAGAAATATTGAAGCTGTAATCTAGACTCTATTTAACAGGTCAGACCTGTTAAATAGAGTCCAGGCCTTCAACGTACCACATTCCCCTGGGACGGTTCGTGATATTTGACAGTTGCAAATCGTCCGAGGCCATCTTTGTAGACATAGATCCTTATAGGATCACAGGAGGTCACCAGGACATAAATACGCAGGTCAAACTTAAAGCCATCCATTATAAATGGCTAGGTAGCGAGAAAAATAATCATCATCACAGCTAGCTGTGACAATAGCTACTCACTTTTGAAATGTACTGTTGGACAACACAGTGTTCTCCTGCCTTGATTTCTCTAGGGTTTTTGAAGACAAAGATTCCCTTTCCCTGGCAACCACTCTCTGGCTTAGAGATGAATGTCACGTTCTTCTTGCTTCGACAGTATGCTTGAAAATCGCCAAAACTGCAGGGAGACGAAAAGAGCTTTTGATGCAATTTCTTACTCCATGGTGCCATGGACTTACTCTGCAGGCAAGCACCATGATCGAGGAAATATGCAGTACTCTTTGGGAAACATTTTTAACATTCTGTTCATGTTACGAGCTAAAAGATCCTTTCTGCAGATTTCTATCATCCCAGGAAAGTGGTTGATTTTCTGCAAATATAATATGTCACAATCTTGACAGCATCAAGACTCGTCTAGCAATGTCGGCTCACTTGATATCTTTTCATGTCCATGACACGCTCTAGCAGGACGGATGTGTCCGTCCAAAAAACAGTCCAATCTTCGTCATCTCCAACTGGTTTCAGACCAAACTTCTTTGCGACACGGCAAACTAATGAAGATAATAAGTTTAGCTTTGCAGATAGCTATTCAACACAACATACCACTATCGTACTTGCAGTTGGTCAGATTTATAGTGAGGACTCTATGAAACAAAGGTGTAGAAAGCACAGCTTAGATTATAGCTAAACAGCTAGCTAGCTAGCTAAGCTACCTCCTTCTCTTGGCTTTCTTCTTCACAACTTTTTTCTCTTCCTTGACTTTCGGAACTTCCTCAACTTCTTCATCTGAATCAGTGGAGTCGTTCTCCATGGTGCACACAACGACCAGCAGGTCCCTGCCTGGTGCAAAAAACTGTTTGTTTATGCAAAATTTGTGGCTTCTTAGCTTGGCTTGAGTGTTAACTATGCCGTTGCCTGGGTTACGCATGCAGGTGGGAGGGGCTGCTGCAAGCTAAATACCACAATAATGCATGATATTGAGGATTGCAAGCTAGAACTTTGTGTCTGAATGCTTTCCCTCATGATCAAATAGGAGCTCAGACAGGTGAGTTCTGAGTCTGAGTTGCTTGTAGGGGTAATCCTGGTCCAGCGTGCAAGGGTCGTTAATTTCACCGACAAAGTCCAGCTCACAGCTCCCCTTCTTGCCCTGGTCCTTCCACAGGCTGCTGTCGACACTCCTTATCACCTCATAGCCCTTCTCAAGGAGGTTCTTGTACAGCTCCTCAGTGTCCACCTCCTTTGGGATCCCCTTCCCTCCCTCCTGCTGCACTGAAGACAGAACGTCTGCCGCATAGATGCAGCTCACATCCACAGATTTTGCCAACCAGTGTCCCCAGTCAGCGGAGAGAGAGGTGCTTGTGTTTGGTGTGGGCCCACTCACTGTGAAAGGGATGGGGTAGTAGACTTGCTGACTTTGCAGTGGCAGAGCCCGACAGCGCTCTAAGAATGATGCGTTGAAGCTGAGATGGAGATCAGCAAGAAAGAGAATGTCGGTGGGTTTGACCTCATGCAAGGCCAGCGCCAGCCCGTGGGGACGGGAGAGAGCATACTGAGAGGGAACGACACTGAACGAAGCTCGCAAGTGCTTTCTTTCGTAGGAATGCAAAGTGGCTTCCACTGCGGCATCGCTCTTCTTTGCCCCTGTCTCCCCCTCTGACCTCATCTTCACCACCAGGAGATTCAGCCCCCCCTGGCTCCCGTCCAACACTGCACCAAGACGCTTCATAAACACCTCAAAGGCGTCAATCTCCGCTCCGGACATGACCAGCACTGTGGTGACTCGCTTGCTGTCCCTCACCTGTGGCTGGATGGGGCTGATCTCAATGGGGCTGTAAGGTCGTATAAGGGTCACGCAGAACCTGCTCGGTGGTGGAGGGACGTTGCCATCTTCAGAGCGAGGCGACTTGGCCTCAAAGTCCACAATGTACTCCATCCCAGTCAGGGGGTGGAGTCTCCAGTAGGCGTTGACCAGTTTGCTGAAAACCAGCTCTCTGTCCTGGACTGTGCTCAGGTACTCTATCGCTTGACTGGTGAGCGAGTCCATCTCGCTCTTCCAGTAGCCAGGAACTTTCATGGCTGGATTGTTGCCGTCCGTTGTCATAAGCCTGTCGTGGTTGATCAGCTGCCAGGAGCTGATGTCTTCTCTGGAGTTCACACCTTGGTTGTCGTTTCGAGTGAATTTGCTCTCCGTCTGAGGAAGGAAAGCTCTCATCTGCTCCACGGCTTGTTTCAGCTCCTGTGCCAAGTGCTGAGACTCGTTCAGCCTCCGTCCGACCACCAGCTGGTGGATATTGTACATGAGCTTGTGGTCAGCGACAGGATAGATGGTCAAGGCTCTGCCGAGCACTTCTTTGTTCCTGGGATCAATGATAGGGGTTTTAGTCTTGGCTCCATTGTACCAGAGAAAGAGCTGCTGTGGACGCTCTTCCTTGCTGCATTCAACGTCAGGAAGCAGTTTTCGCACGCACTGACCCAACACAGAGTCCATCTCGGTGGTCTCCATCTTTGTGCACTCAGTGAGCCTGTGGCAGAGCTGAGAGAGGACTTGGTAGGAGAGGATGCTGCCCGGACCAGACAGACACACCCTCGTATCCTGTCCCTCCTTCTGCACTGGCCTGCCCATGTACGAGAGCTGGCCCTGGAAGGCCTCAAAAGTCAGCAGGAAGGCCTCTAACTCCTGCGCCTTCACGTAGGCACTGTCATAGCCCATGTAGAACCACTTGGAGACGTTGATATTGTGCTCACACACGTGACGAAGGACTTGAATCTCGTTTGGCTCTTCTGCCGAGAGCTCTACGATACTTGGTGGTTTTTGCGTGGCCTGTGAATTTATCTTCTCGTCATGCTGATAGGAGGTGGGGGTGTAGAAGGTGACCATCTGCTGTGGTACGTCCCCAGTCCACGTGTGTTTCAATGTCTCCATGGAGTCACCAGAGCCTGGGGGACGCTTTTTGGACATGATCACACTGTAGTGGACAGCTTCCTTCATAGGAACCTCCTCGGCCAATGTCTTGGGTCCAGTACCCATCGCTTCAGCCGGATGGAGCTCTCTCATCAGTTCCTCAAACCGCTGCATCTTGTCAGAGAGTTTCTTGTCTTCTGGTGCAGCAGGGTCAGTGATGTAGACATTGGTGACGACATACTCAGTGGAGGGAGGTCTGAACAGGAGCACTGTGGACACAGAGAGACCCACCACAATCCCCACCACGAAGGGGAGCAAAGCCCAGTGATGCTGGGACGCCTTGACCTGCTGCTGCTGCTTCATGCCTCTCCCCCTAGCTACCTAGCACCTCTCAAAGAGTGAACATTTCCAAAACAACCAGCAAGTGCAATGGAATCCAATCAGCACCCACAACAGTGTCAACAATAATGAAATCATAAATAATGCAGCAGAATGGCAGGAAATGAAACTGACAGCTTAGCAAACTACTTGTCTACTTATTCTTTTTCAAAGTTCTCTGCTTTTCTCCAAATTCAACAATCTTTTCATCGACGTGCAGGCCCTTTCTCCTTCGGACTGAGTTCATGTATCTCCTGGCAATGTTGTTAAAATCAGCCTTGTCGCCAAAATGCAGCAGCTCCTCTTCTGTGGATGGCACCCAGAAAGGGTCATTCGGAATTACCTGGACAGCAATATAAACAAAAACATCTTAAAACAAACAAACAAACAAACAATAAACAACAACAAAGCATCCAAAGGGCCTCATAATTATCACACACAGGCATTAATGGGCATGAAGGCCCTTCCAAGCTGTTTAGCAACACTAGCAAGTATTTCATTGCCCCAAAACACAAGGCTATAGCCTTACATTTTTTCCATTTTGGGGCACCTCTCGGAATCGAACGAAACTAGACTTGCTAGTGTTACTTTGGGAGCTGAAGAATATGCAAAAACTTTCACGCCCATTGGCACCTCTAGGAAGGAATTACGGGCCCCTCTATAAGGACCCCAAAATCGAAGGCTTGGTAACAGGAGAAGCCGGTTAGAAACAAAAGGAAGGAAGACCTCACATTATTGATCCTCCTCCTACTCTCCGTACCTGCTGGAAGCTCCCTAAACCTCAGATACTCCATGGAGCGTGTGGTCACCAGAGGTTTCTGGGGGTACCACAGCACGTGGGCGAGTGTGTCCATCCTGACATGGAAGTTTGTGATGTACACGCCCATGGCCTGTTTCCCCATGGCAGACTGGTACGTGTTCCTGGGAGACTGGTTGTGGTCGGGGAAAGGAATGATGGACGCACACACCCCTACACAAGATGGACGAATGGTTCTCAAAGGTGGACGCACTAGAGTGCTGGTGGTGGGTGTTACCTAGTATCATGGCGGGGTGGATCTCGCAGTGGGTGTAGGTGGAGCAGTAGCACCCCTCCCCTTCCTGGAGGTCCTCTGGGGTCATGGCTAGCATCACTGTCTCCTCCTCCAGAGTGTCTATGTACTCCACCACACCCTGGGCCACCAGGTCCTGCCAACTACACAACACAAACAACAACAAAAATATGTAAACAACAACAAAAATATGTAAACAACAAACATAAATACAAAAACAATAAACAACAAACAACAAGCACAAACAAAACAAAATTAACAACAAATAAAATGACGAAAACCATACCTAGCGCTGTTGTACTCTCTCTCCTTCAGCATCTGTATGTGCTGCCTCTTCAGGAGCAGCTTCTGGTTCTCCACAATCAGCAGCGGCCGACAGATCCTCCCAGCGTCCGTGTAGATCCTGATCTCCCTCTCCCGAATGTCCCGGATCATGGAAACCTCAGACACGATGATGTCCATCTGGCGCCGCAGCCTCCGCAAGGTGTTCATGAGGTGTTCTGGCTCCTTATGGATCCCAACCCAACAACCATTCACAAAGATCTTGGTGGCACTACGGGAAGGGAAGGGAAGGGAAGGGACACTATAACAATCCCAGGACGTCTCCTCAAGTTCTAGGTTACTTTGAAATGGCGGAGGGAGCAATCTCCTCCAGGTTTTCCATGCTCCACTCCTCCAAGAACTCCAGAATTGGGCTGGGCTGACTTCCGACACTGATGTAGGCCATCAGTGCGAGGTTCTTCACCAAACCCACGGCGTGACCCTAGAAGGCAAAAGGAAGGAAAAAAGGTGGTGATGATGAAGTCATTCGGCAGGAAAGCTTCTTACCTCGGGTGTCTCCGCAGGACATATCATCCCCCAGTGAGTATTGTGCAGCTGCCGTGGCCTCGCCAACTTGCCATCCCGCCCGATGGGGGAGTTGAGCCTGCGGAGGTGGGAGAGGGTGGAGGCAAAAGTCAGCCGGTTTAGCACCTGCGAGACCCCAGCTCGAGTCTGGTGGGCCTTTCGCTGGTCTCCCCAATTCCCCGTGGCCAGCGAGTACTTCAGCCCATCAGTGATGGTTCTCGTCTTGATGGCCAGCTCAAGGTTGAAGTCCTAACATCCAACAGCAAAGTGAAGAATGGTCCACATACCAACCCTTGTCTACAGAGGGAAGCTGTACTTCTCACCCTTCCTTTATCAATGAACTTCTGCGCATAAAGTCGAACCTCTTTCGTCAAGTTTCGGAAAAGCCTGTTAACAGCACAATACTAGCATCAGTGTCTCAGTGGATGCAGAAGTTTCCAGCTTACCCTCTGAAGAGAAACGCAAGGAGGGGTCCCGCCAAATCCAGTCGCTTATTTCCGTAGTGATCTCTGTCGTCAAAATCTCTCCTGCCCATGGCTGCTTGGAGGAGCCGGTGAACCATGTACCTGAAAGGTGGGAGGAGATAGATCATGTGAGTGACTGTCACATGATCTGCCTGGAAAAGTACTCACCCGAGGAAATAGGCTTTCTTGGTCTCACAGAAGCTGCTGATTCCGACGTGAGGCAAGAGCTCCTTCTGGAGGATGTCTTTGGCGTACTTTATCCTCTTCTCCCTCGTCACCCCGGGCTTGGCACCTCGCACACCAATGAAATTCAGAGCTACGTTCTGCTCTTGAATGACGAAGGCTTCATCCAGTGAGGGCTTCAGCTGTTGCAGGGATCGAGGGGCCAACATCAGATGGATGAATTGAGAAAACAACTCGTGCAATTGCCTCTGCCCATAGCAGCTCTCTGACTTACCGCTTCCATCATTTCCATATCGTTGAAGTCGTAGATAATATGCTCAAGGATATCTCGGTCCGAGACGAACCCCAGCGCTCGGAAGACAATCATGATGGGGACCTCCTGTCGGATGTACGGGAGAGTGGCCACGATCCTGCGGCCGATGGCACTCTTCTTGGCTCCCACCCCCCCACTGGCCAGTTGGCTCACCCAAAGGGAGCTCACAGGCCGAGACGAGTTCTCAATGTAGGAACGGATCTCGGCTGAAACAAGAGCGCATGGTTTCTTAAGATTTTTCATAAGGGGGGCAAAAGGGACCATTAGGGAGCAGGAATCTTTTATGCCGGGGTAGGAACCTTTTATGCCGGGGTAGGAACCTTTATGCCGGGGTAGGAACCTTTATGCTGGGGTAGGAACCTTTATGCTGGGGTAGGAACCTTTATGCCGGGGTAGGAACCTTTTATGCCGGGGTAGGAACCTTTTATGCCGGGGTAGGAACCTTTATGCCGGGGTAGGAACCTTTATGCCGGGGTAGGAACCTTTATGCCGGGGTAGGAAAAATCTAGATTCAGCACCACACTAACTAACAAGAGGCTTGGCAAATGTGCCATTAGCTGATGTCTCCCATACCAGTGTGAGCATACTTCGACTCCTTCTTCTTGAAGACGTACACAGTATTGGTGGCCATCTTTTCCTGCGCAATCAGCAGCTTCTCAGAGCCGTTGATGACAAAGTAGCCCCCCGGATCCAGGGGGCACTCATTCAGCTCCGTCAGGTCGCGATCCGTGAGTCCGCTGAGGAGACAGTAAGTGGAACGGAGCATGATTGGGATCTTGCCGATAAAGGTCTTTGGGTACTGCTGCTCGACTGGTTCCTCGTCCTCACGATGGGTCGTCTTGGTGATATCCACATAGAGGGGGGCGGAATAGGTTAGGTTACGCAGACGAGCCTCGTTAGGCATGAGGGGGACAGGGGCACCGTCTTTCTCCCAGTGGGTCGGTTTGGACAAGTAGATCTGCTCAAACTTCATGGAATATCTGGGCTACAGAGGAGATGGCGACTGCATCATTCGTTGGCCACACCCCCAACACCGTGGCCACACCCCCACACACACACACCTACCGGGGCCTCCCCGCTGTCGTATTGTGACTCTGCCTGGAGCTCCACCGCTGGAGAATCCTCCACGATCCTCTGGACCGACATTTGGATAAACTCGTCAAACGAGTCCAGCTGCTGCCGAACCAGCCCCTTCTCATCAAAGTAAGAACTAGGGGGCGCATAATAATGTTTAGGTGCAATAACTCTAATTGGAGCCCACCTAATCACAATCCAGCAGGCCTCTTGCCAGAGATCAGGAGAGATTTCTTCATCTTCCTCCTCTTCATAGTCTCCTGTTGGTAGGAGAAGTATCCCCAGACATATCAGGTAGCTGCTCACACCACTTACCATCCTCCTTGTCATGCAAGCCCCCCACATTATCAGCATCCATCATCTCAACCTCCATGATGTCTTCTTTTTTCTGCACTGGGGCTTTGATCATGCGCACAAAATGATAACATGACGTAACGGTCTCATGAAAAGTTTGTTTCCGATTTCATTAATAAATTGTTAGCCCCTTGCAAATAACAAGCTGCACCTGAACCAACGGCCATTGAAGCTGTTGGTGTGAAGTGCAAGATAGCCAGTGATCCAGCAGAACTGGATTTTGCCGTTTCTGTTTCTCTAAGTCTAACTCTAAGTAGCTCTGTAGGTTTTCAGGAGCTAAAGTAATTCTATTTGGAGCACATCAAGCTACTGCACCCCTACTGGACTACTTTTGCTACTGTACACGAGACCTTATGTAGTGAAAATTTCACACTAGGCAGTTTCCAGTCAAGCTCGCTGTACTCTGACAAGCTGGCTTGCTGAGATCCCTCTTGAAGACTCAGAACATAATAGCATGGCACTTGCACAGCAGAAATTGGACAGTACTTCTCTGGAGACGACTGTGCAGTTGCAGCAGCAAGACAATTTATACCCACCAGCACCTCCTGTGGAGTCTCCTCCCGGGATGGAAGAGATAGACTATGAGAGCTTGCCCACAGAGAAGCTCTCCACGCACCTGTGTGCAGGGGCAGCAGCAGGCATGATGGAGCACTGTTCCATGTACCCTGTGGACTGTGTCAAGGTCAGTGTGCTGTAGCTAGCTATCCTGTCCTCTCCTGTGAGCCCAGAGGCCCCTGTAGTGAAAAAGCTATTCACTCAAGGTCAGAAAGCTAGCAAAATCTCTTTGAGTGTGTCAGCAAAATAGTATTGGCTGAGCTTGTAAACTCTTATGTTCTTGTGGTGGAGGAGTCCCAAGATTGTTTATTGTTGGGTTTGAAGATGTGACCCAAATTAAAAGCACAGCTCAAGAAGTGCTTCCTGTCTGTGGTCAGTGGAGGGCCTCAAGGTTCAGTCCATTTGCTCCACCATGCCAAGAGCTATACATGGGATGTCTCTATATTAGCCCTGGTCTACTAGGACTGGGATGTGGGGTCATGAATCCCCAGTGCATGGATGAATCCCCAGTGCATGGAGGAGGTTTTGACTACTTCACAAGCTAGCTTCCCTGAAGTGCTTAATTCCAATCGGCACTTTCTCTCCCACAGAAATGGTTGTAGCAATTGCTACAATTCCTTGGGAGAAGGTTTTGACTAGAGGAAACACTTCAAATAACTTTCCTGAAGTGCTTAATTCCAACGTCACTTCAGCTTCTCTCCCAT
>JAAGOD010047528.1_pt1 | contig 18542 bp, 36 predicted proteins | sample 8389681 | NCBI WGS metagenome assembly JAAGOD01 (sample SAMN13964374, study PRJNA552185) | sponge metagenome | biome: deep-sea hydrothermal vent fields; feature: spots directly above weak diffusing fluid; material: seawater and sediment | host: Tedaniidae sp. KZ-2020 ... | reverse complement strand
GGGAACAAATTCCTAATCGTACTACCAATACTCATGCTAGAAGATCATCACTAAAATTATGCATCCAATTACTTATGTGGTACCACCCATCCAGGGTTCGAACCACAGTGATTGATGTTGAGTTCCCCCTCATTGAGACTCAGTTGGCAGAATTGGACTCAGTGCTAGAAAAGGCAATATCACAGCTCAATTGGACCAGCAATGGTAAGCCCCTCTAATCAAAGAGTAAATTAATGGTTGAATAGCTAAGGAGTTAAAAATTACTTTTGTTTGAAGGAATTTGGGAGTATATTGAGCCCACGAGAGCTCAGGTGTGTGACCTTGAGCGAAGGGTCCGACTGGCCAAGGATAATGAAGAGAGCATTCACAAAATCATGGAGCAGTGGTGTGCCGAGCCTCTCTACCAGCGAAAGGATAACAAGAATGGCTCTCGGCTGAATCTAGAGGTAGAACTTTGTGCTGATTTCGAGACTATATGAAAATGGCATATTTGTTTAGGATCGTGAAAATCATTGCAAGGCTTATTATGACAAGATTAGGTCGGATGGAGAGAAGATTCACGCCCTGGTCAAGGAAAACCTCGATTACTTCAAGGTTATTGATCAGCTGATGAATTGTTGATCACAACATTCAATTTTCATCCTCTGTGACAGGCTAGTGCAAATTCTGGCATATGGAGGAACTACGTTCAGTATCTTGATGAAGCATTGGTGGACGGGCTGTACAACTCCATCCTGTGCTCCCTAAACTTCCTCTTCTACAACACAGACAAGACCAGCAATGTCCAGCCACTGTTGGAGTGCAAGCTTGAGCTCCAGGCTCCCGACATGATCTTAATACCATCCTTGGAGCAGGTACGTACTTTGCTTGTTAGGATGATATGTATAATATATAAATCCCAGTGGAGGAACCTGTCCACTGTATTAGCAGGTCACCTACTCTATAGCAGCCAAGGGGGTCCAGGTTCCCAAAATGTGCCTTTAGTGTACATTTCAACCTGTGCTTAGCGGGTCACCTCTCTAGAACAGCCACTTTTTGTGGGCCCGAGGGTGACATACAATTGTAGACAGGTTCCACTGTATTCAAAATAAAAATTTTGCGTGTGTGCTTAAGTTACCTCTGTGCGTACACTTTCCATGTATAGGAGGATCCAAATGGATTTGCTTCTCTCGTCGAAGGACTGATTGAAGACATCTTCAAGTTTGCATCTTTGGTGCCTCGTGTGGCCACTCACAACAGCCGGCCTGACTATCTGGGAGAGGTCGATGACATCATTGAACTGGCTGAGATCAGGGAGGAGCTCCAGCGCAGGGTGGACACCGTTATCAATCAGGTGTGTACATAATAAGTACATGAAACAAACGTCCATTGACACTTTGGATCTCTGTCTTGTTCTGAAAGAGGGATGTTAGCTATTTTGCTGTGAAGTACCTGAAGCTTTTCATGATACTCTATTCATACACCTCATGTATTATAGGCCATTGAGTACCGAAACTCATTCGAAGCCTACTCCTACCTGTGGGTGGATGACCGCCAGGAGTTCCTGGAGCAGTTTCTGATGTATGGGCATGTCCTGACTGCCGAGGAGATAGAGGCTTCAGGAGAGGATGGCGTGCCCCAGACGCCACCAACTTTGGAGCAGTACAAGGAGCAGGTGGACACCTACGAGAAGATATACAATGAAGTTAATGAATCAGAGGTGAGAGCAGGTTTGGAAGACGAGAGAAAATGCACGAAGGCTGACTACAATTATCTGCTTTGTATTGTTATTAGGCCACCACTGTCATTGATATGTGGTTTTTTGTCGATGCCCGTCCCTTCAAGCAAGCTCTTCTCAATATCATCAAGCGATGGAGCTACATGTTCAAGCAGCACCTTATTGACCACGTCACCACAAGGTTTCTTTGAATAGTCATCCCACTAGATCACTATCAATCATTGTGTGCTTTCAGCTTGAATAACTTGACTGAGTTCATCAAAGTGACTAACATTGGGATGACCAATCATGTTAAAGATTATAATGGATTAGTTGAGGTAATAGTTATTCAAAAAAGTTCGGAATCATACTATGTATGCAATTTTGCAGATGATGGGACACTTGCTGGCGGTGAAGGAGAAGCAGATGGCAACCGACGACATGTTTGTCCCTCTGCGTGCCACGATCGAGCTCCTCAAGACCTATGGCCAAGAACTTTCCGAGGAAGTCCACCATCAGTTACAGGTCAGTTAGCTCATTGAAGGATTACTTGGCAATGATACTGCACATCATGTGCGCGTGTGTGTGTGTGTGTGTGTTAATGCACAGGAGCTACCAGAGCAATGGAACAATGTGAAGAAGCAAGCTGTCCTTGTGAAGCAGGCAGTGCTTCCACTGCAGACCACTGAAGTGGGCATCATCAGGAAAAAACTAATCAAATTTGACGTGAAGCAGCACTCCTTCAGGGAGGTCTTCAGGAAGACTGCACCTTTCAGTTACAGCTCTAAAAATGTTTACGACAGAGTCGATAAGGTATGTCATCATTAGGCTGGTATAATGAGGCTATTCCGATCATGCAGTGATGTCCCCTATGTATTTCTCAGCAACACCTGGATATCAAGGCAATCGAACAAGAAATGCGGCGGCTCTCTGAATCTGCTAATCTCTTTGAAGTTAATGTGCCAGAGTATAAGCAGCTGAAAGCCTGTCGAAGGTAAGGCTGTTTAGAAGTACTGTTATATAATATTATACTGAGGTACCAAATAACCTGTGTATGTCATCTGTAGGGAAATTATAATGCTGAAGTGTCTATGGGACACCATAGACATGGTGAAGTGTAGCTTTGGAAACTGGAACACCACTCTCTGGCGTGACATCAATGTCGATCAAATGGAACTCGACTGCAAGAAGTTTGTCAAGGCAAGTAGTAGCTTAGCTGATAGCTGGTGGATCTCTAATTCATTACTAAACATTCTGATTTAGGATATTCGGTCCCTGGACAAGGAGATGAGAGCTTGGGACGCCTTCACTGGGCTGGACTCCATGGTGAAGAACATGGTGACGTCTCTCCATGCCGTGGGAGAGCTCCAGAACCCTTCCATCAGGGACCGTCACTGGCAGCAGCTCATGCAAGTCACCAAAGTCAAATTTCTCATGTCGGACGAGACCAACCTGTCGGACCTCCTCTCCCTCAACCTGCACGAGTTTGAGGACGAAGTTCGCACCATAGTCGACAAAGCTACAAAGGAGCTGAGCATGGAAAAGACGTTAAAGGTGCGTCCGTTGGCTGATGAAACCGTTTGTGTTTTTGATGATAATGGTTCGTAATCAATATAGGAGCTGGACGTCACTTGGGCTCAAATGGAGTTTGATCACGAGCCACATCAGAGGACCGGAATCACGATGATCGGTGCAAGTGAAGAGCTCATTGAGATTCTAGAAGACAACCAGGTACAGTCTGAAGAACACATCTAACATGTACATGTAACTATCCATGGCTGGGCCTGGCGCTATATAATAGTGGAACCTCCGTATAAAGGACACATTTGGATCACGTTTACTATCCCCTGGGAGGTCAATTTAGAACCAAATGATACCATTTTTTGTTGTCCTTTGTATAGAGGTTGTCCTTATCTCGGAGGGTCCTTTATATCAGAGATTCCACTGTATTCTGATTTCAGGTTCAATTGCAAAACATGATGACGTCCAAGTTTGTGGGCTACTTCCTGGAGCAGGTGTCAGACTGGCAGAAGAAGCTCTCCGTTGCCGATTCCGTGATTGTCATCTGGTTCGAGGTGCAGCGAACATGGTCTCACCTGGAGTCCATCTTCATTGGCTCTGAAGACATCCGAGCTCAACTACCAGAGCACTCCAAGCAGTTTGATAGCATTGATTCTGATTTCAAAGTATGTTAAAAAGAATGAATGTACTGGTTTCACCTTCTTTTTCTTCCCTGTAGGGTTTGATGACAGAAACCGAGAAGACTCCTAATGTCGTGATGGTGTGCAACAAACCTGGTCTTTTTGAGCAGCTAGAAGACCTTCAGAAAAGGTACACTTTCCATTTAAAGAAGTAGAGTTTATAACTTACCAATGCACTGGGATTCTCGTGATAGGCTAGCAGTCTGCGAAAAGGCGCTGGCTGAGTATCTTGAAACAAAGAGACTCATCTTCCCAAGATTTTACTTCATCTCCTCCACGGACCTCCTGACTATCCTATCGAAGGGCAACGAACCTACTGAAGTATGTTTGTACATATGTAGCTCCACATTATACTTAAAATGGAGAGTGTTTATTTCTTACCAAGGTTGCTCGCCATCTGGCCAAGCTTTTTGACAGTATGTCACAGCTTAAGTTTGTTCTGGACGAAGAGGAGAAACCGACCAAGGAAGCTATTGGCATGTACAGCAAGGATGGAGAGTATGTGGACTTTGACAAGCCTTGCATGTGTGTGGGACAGGTCAGTTTATCAATGACGCTACATGGCAAATTTCGGCGAAGGGATTGACGTCACCTTTTTTTGTTTTTAACAGGTTGAAGTGTGGCTGAATCGACTCTTGGATACAATGCAGTCCACTATTCGTCACGAGATGACAGAGGCTGTCATCAGCTACGAGGAAAAGCCTCGCGACCAGTGGCTATTTGAACCCCCAGCTCAAGTCAGTCAAAAAAAAAATAGGGCATCAATGTTGATTGTGATGTCATCTTGGGTGGCATTTTCTGTGGTACATTCTATAGGTTGCTCTTTCTGGTACCCAAATCTGGTGGACCACAGAAGTGAACATAGCATTTGTGAGACTCGAAGAAGGCTACGAAAATGCTCTCAAAGACTACTACAAGAAACAAGTAAAATTGTGACTTTTTTTGTTGAAGACTGCTACATGATGCAAAATGTTCTGTCCAGGTTGCTCAGTTGAACACTCTGATCACCCACTTGCTTGGGGAATTGACCAAGGGTGATCGCCAGAAGATCATGACCATCTGCACCATTGACGTGCATGCGAGGGACGTGGTTCAAAAAGTGATTGCAAACAAAGTGGACAGTGCTCAGGCTTTCCTCTGGCTCTCTCAGCTGAGACACAGGTCAAGCTCGTAACTTTGGTCTATTAGAAAACAGTTGTGACATTCTTTGTGATCGATCTCTGCATTAATACAGGTGGGACGATCAACAGGGACACTGCTTTGCTAACATTTGTGATGCGCAATTCAAATATTCTTACGAGTACCTTGGAAACACGTCAAGATTGGTCATCACACCTCTAACTGACAGGCAAGCTAAACTTAATAGTCTGCGTCCACTTATAATATTATAATATCCGCTAGATGCTACATTACGTTGACTCAGTCGCTGCATCTCACCATGAGTGGTGCTCCTGCTGGTCCAGCTGGTACTGGCAAGACGGAGACCACCAAAGATTTAGGCAGAGCCTTGGGGATCATGGTGTACGTCTTTAACTGCTCGGAACAAATGGACTATAAGGTGAAGAGATTATATTTAGCAGTATATTTAGCAGTATTTAGTTTGACATTTTTCTTTTTTGCCTGGCTAGTCTTGTGGGAGTATTCTGATGGGTCTCTCGCAGACTGGGGCGTGGGGCTGCTTCGACGAGTTTAATCGTATATCTGTTGAAGTACTCTCAGTGGTCGCTGTTCAGGTATGCATATAATTATGGCCTTTTACATAATTCGTGATGTACATGTGACATGCATGTGGGTGTCACATGGACATTGTATGATGTTACATGTTGGCGATTTTTTTTTTTTTTTTTCAGGTGAAGAGCATTCAGGATGCGATAAGAGACAAGCAAAAGAAGTTTTTGTTCGTGGGTGTTGAGATTAGCCTGACCCCGACAGTGGGACTCTTCATCACCATGAACCCTGGATATGCTGGCAGGACTGAGCTGCCGGAGAATCTCAAGGCCCTCTTCAGGTACGAATTATAGCACGTTCTGAGTACTCTCTTTGTCTAAGAATTTGACACCTACTTGTAGTGCTAAATATGGAAATTAACACATATGAACCTATGGGTAAATCTAATGGCATATGATATGAACATAAGCTCTACTTCTGTAATAGGCCATGTGCAATGGTTGTGCCTGATTTTGAGCTGATTGCTGAGATCATGTTGGTGGCCGAAGGCTTTATTGATGCTCGAATCCTTGCTCGGAAGTTCCTGACCCTCTACACACTGTGCAAGGAGCTCCTTTCCAAGCAAGACCACTACGACTGGGGGCTAAGGGCCATCAAATCTGTCCTGGTGGTGGCAGGGACCTTGAAACGAAGCGACAAAGGGAGGCCGGAAGACCAAGTTCTCATGAGAGCTTTACGAGACTTTAACACCCCAAAGATTGTGACCGATGACGTTTTGATTTTCATGGGTCTGATCGGAGACCTATTTCCAGCTCTTAATGTCCCCAGGAAGAGAGATATGGACTTTGAAGCTATGGTCAAGAAAGCAGTCATGGTTGGTGGCCTCAATTCACACTGCTTGCATTTTTAGCATTCATTTTTGGTGGGGGGCGGGGCGAAATTTTAGGAACTTGGCTTGCAGCCCGAGGATGGGTTTGTATTGAAGATAGTACAACTGGAAGAGCTGATCTATGTGAGACATTCCGTCTTTGTCATTGGAAACGCAGGAACTGGTAAGCATCTTTAATTGGGGGGCAGTGTCAATCTAGTTTGTTTTTTTCCTCCAGGAAAGACAAAGATTCTTCGCTCACTCAATAAAACGTACCAGATGATGAAGCGTAAACCTGTTTGGCAGGACCTGAATCCAAAAGCCGTCACCAATGACGAGCTGTTTGGCTTCATCAACCCGACCACCAGAGAATGGAGGGATGGTATACAAAGCTTCAAAATACGATAGCTACATAGCTATCGGCACATTTCTTTTCAAGCTACTGTTTGATGTGATGTGATTCTAGGTTTGTTCTCTAATATCATGCGAGACATGGCCAACATGACTACTGACCACCCCAAGTGGATAGTGCTGGACGGAGATATTGACCCAATGTGGATTGAGTCCCTCAATACTGTCATGGATGACAACAAGGTCTGGTGACCAAACTTTAATCTAATTATCTTGGAATACATTGTCTGAACTTAGAATTGTACAATACGATTATGACGCTATGATTGAAAACTGTAGTGCAAGACTTTTCAGTAGATTTCTGATTTTTTTTTTTTCTGGCAGGTTTTGACTCTGGCTAGCAACGAGCGTGTCCCTCTCACTCCCTCCATGAGGCTCATGTTTGAAATTGGCCATCTGAGAGCAGCCACTCCAGCAACAGTCTCCAGAGCAGGAATCCTCTTTGCCAATCCATCAGACTTGGGATGGAACCCGTGAGATTCATAATAACGATCATTTCTTGCCAACACCTCTCTTCTCAATTAGATTCGTTCAAAGCTGGATAGACAGTCGTCAAGTGCAGTCTGAAAAGGCAAACTTGACGATACTCTTCGACAGGTATATTCCAATCTGCCTCGAGACACTGAGAGTCCGTTTCAAGAAAGTGACCCCTGTCACGGAGACCAGCATGATCCAGACACTCTGCTTTCTACTCGAAGCCTTGCTCACTCCTGCAAACATCCCCTACGACACTGCCAAGGAGATATATGAACTCTATTTTGTATTTGCAGCAGTGTGGGCCTTTGGAGGTGCCATGTTCCAGGACCAGGTGAGCTCATCGCAAAAAATACCTATGTAAATTCTCACTTTTATCGGCAATGTTTTTTTCCGAAAAAGATTACTGACTATCGTGTTCAGTTCTCAAAATGGTGGATATCTGAATTTAAGATTGTGAAGTTTCCTTCTCAAGTAAGTTTTACTATTTTGAGATAGCTGACAATTATTTCTTCTGTGCTAATACATTATACATTATATTATATAGGGAACTGTATTTGACTATTACTTGTGCAATGAGACTAAGAAATGGGTTTCTTGGACGGAAAAAGTACCCCACTTTGAGCTGGATCCGGAAATGCCTCTTCAGGTAAAATTTAGTTCGTCATCATCTTTTTTCTCGTGTGGAAGCAAACTGGTTGTGATGGTTAGGCTGTGTTGGTTCACACTGCCGAGACGGTACGTTTGAAGTATTTTGTGGACCTACTGATGGAAAACAGCCGCCCGGTCATGCTGGTGGGTGGGGCTGGATGTGGCAAGACCGTGCTGGTGAACAACAAGCTCTACAGCCTCCCTGAAAACTACATGGTCACTACCATACCATTCAACCACTACACCACCTCTCTCATGCTCCAGGGTGTAATGGAGGGCCCTCTGGAAAAGAAATCAGGTAAGCTTTTTGATGAAGTTTTTAAGAAATCGGGTACAATCATAGCTTTTTCCTCAATTTGGGTATTCTATCATCTTTGGTTCCTTTACTTGTGTCATTTTCAATTTAGGACGTAACTATGGTCCTCCTGGTACCAAAAAGCTTATTTACTTTATTGATGATATGAATATGCCTGAAGTTGATGCCTATGGAACAGTGCAGCCCCATACACTGATAAGGCAACATCTTGATTATCAGCACTGGTACGTTACAGCGCTTCTGTGCTATTTTGCCTGGGGTTGTTACGTGATTTCACAGGTATGATCGTGCAAAGCTCATTTTGAAGGAGATCCACAATGTGCAGTATGTGGCCTGTATGAATCCAACAGCAGGGAGCTTCACTATCAACCCTCGGCTGCTGAGGCACTTCAGTGTCTTTGCTGTTAGCTTTCCAGGTACGCAGTATTGACCATAATATATTTCATGTTTATGATCTTAAAAAGCTACCTTCTACAATAATCTATTCTGTCGCCATGTCTAGGAATGGATGCACTCAAAACCATCTACCAAAGCATCCTATCCCAGCACATCTCCATGAGTAACTTTCCTGGGGCTGTACAGAAGCTCACAGACAGGATTGTCATTGGCGCCGTTCAGCTCCACCAGAAAGTGGCGTCCCATTTCCTGCCCACTGCCATCAAGTTTCACTACATTTTCAACCTTCGTGACCTATCGAACATTTTCCAAGGGTTGCTTTTTGCCACTACGGAGACCATGAAGACTTCTGTTGAGTTTGTTCGTCTGTGGCTGCATGAAGCCAGTCGAGTGTATGGCGACAAGTTTGTCGAGGACAAAGACATGGACGCATTTGAAGGATTGAAACTCAAAGTCGTCAGGAATAACTTTGACGTGAGCTGTGTTTGTGCTATCGAGGAAAATATACAGTAAACTACCTCTAATCAGGACCCCGAAACGAAGTCACCCCTGTATTAAGGCCTTACAAATGCCCTGAAGTGTAGAGAAATGAAGCCCTCCTGTAATCAGGACACTTTGACTGGTCCCAAGGGTGGCCGGAATAATATTAGAGGGAGTCCACTTTGATTCTTTGCCTATAGGACATAGACATGGACATTCTTAAGGAGGAGCCTCTCATCTACTGCCACTTTGCTCGTGGGGCCGGTGACCCAAGGTACATTGCAGTCAGCTCCTGGGAATCGCTCAATAAGATCCTCGTGGAGGCGCTGGATGCCTACAATGAAATGAACGCCGTCATGAATTTGGTGCTATTTGAAGACGCTATGCAGCATGTGTAAGCATCTGAAACTGTCTATATGTATATACTGATCACACAAGCTGTTATTGTTGTTGTTCAGATGTCGCATCAATCGGATTCTTGAGTCTCCTCGCGGCAACGCACTGCTGGTGGGAGTGGGAGGCAGTGGCAAGCAGAGTCTCACGCGATTGGCAGCCTCGGTTAGCAACCTGGAAGTCTTCCAGATCCAGCTTCGCAAGGGCTATGGCGTTGGTGACCTCAAGGCAAGGCAACATCACCTACGTATAACCCTTTGTTTAGAGCTTTCACTGTGAAATGATTATGTACATAGTCTGATCTGTCGGGACTGTATCTCAAAGCTGGACTGAAGAACACCGGGGTAGTCTTTCTGCTCACAGACGCTCAAGTCCCTGACGAAAAGTTTCTCGTCCTCATCAATGACTTGCTGGCCTCAGGGGAGATTCCGGATCTATTTGCCGCTGACGATATGGAGAACATTATTTCTGGGGTGCGGATTGAGGTCAGGGACGCTGGCTTTCAGGACACCAGGGAAAACTGCTGGACTTTCTTCATCGATAGAGTTCGAAGACAGCTCAAGGTGAACAGAAAACATCGATAGCTCCATATTTTTTAAATGTGGTCTGTTTATAATTATCTGCAGGTGGTACTGTGCTTTTCGCCTGTGGGTAGCACACTGCGTGTGAGGGGGCGAAAGTTCCCGGCTATTGTCAACTGCACCAGCATTGACTGGTTCCATGCTTGGCCTGAGGAGGCCCTGATATCTGTCAGCAGTCGCTTCCTCTCCGAAGTGGAGCTCATTTCGGTAAAAACTATAACTTCAAGCCCCAGAGGTCCAATATCAATCCATGTATTAATGTACGTAGGCTGATGTGAGTAAGAGCATCAGCAAGTTCATGGCATTCGTGCACATGAGCGTGAACGACATGAGCAAGCAGTACTTGATGAATGAGCGTCGTTACAACTACACCACGCCCAAGAGCTTCCTAGAACTGGTAACTACATACGTAGCATCGTTGGCATTGAGGGCCTGCTGTATACGTGCGTATTCTGCTTGTGATGCTTTCCAGATCAACTTATACCGCAACCTGCTGAGTAAGAAACACAGAGAGCTGATCAGTAAAATGGAGAGGCTGGAAGGAGGACTCGAGAAACTGAAGAGCACTGCATCTCAAGTACGTTTGACAAATAGCTACCAAGACATTCGAAGTGTATAGTTTTAAGCTGAAAGTGGTTGTTCACATTAATCTGCTGGATTCTCGTTTCTTTTATAGGTTGATGACTTGAAAGAAAAGCTAGCTGCTCAGGAGATTGAGCTGAAGCAGAAGAATGAAGATGCTGATGCTCTGATCAAGAAGGTTGGGGTAGAGCAGGAGAAGGTCTCCAAGGAGAAGCAGATTGCCGATGGGGAGGAGAAGAAGGTGGCCAAGATTGCCGAGGAGGTGGGCAAGAAGCAGCGGGATTGTGAGCGTGACTTGACCAAGGCTGAACCTGCCTTGAAAGCCGCATCCGAGGCCCTCAATACTCTCAACAAGGTCAGTAATCCCCACGAACCTCAAACTCCCCTTCCACTCTATCCTTCCTTCCTACAAAGGCCAACATGACAGAGTTGAAGTCGTTTGGGAAGCCTCCTGCAGCAGTGGTGAATGTGGTGTCCGCTGTAACGGTCCTCCTCTCACCTCCTTCCAAAATTCCAAGGGATCGGTCTTGGAACGCTGGGAAAATCATGATGGGAAAAGTACGTAGGCATTAAAAACAAGTTAAACATCCACAGTTATAGAATAACTCCTATTACATGCATATTCAAGGTGGACCAGTTTTTGGAGTCTTTGATCAACTTTGACAAGGAAAATATTGCCGATCCTACTCTAAAAGCCATCACACCCTACTTGGCAAACAAAGAATTTGATCCGAACTTGGTTCGTAGCAAATCCATCGCTGCAGCTGGTAAGTTAGAGAATGGCTCATTTACCACGACCAGTGCTTATATGAATATGTTACACGCAAAAGGTCTGTGTTCTTGGGTGGTGAACATCGTTGGTTTCTACAATGTGTTCTGTGACGTGGAGCCCAAAAGAAGAGCTTTGGAAGCTGCTAACTCCGACTTAGCAGCAGCCGAAGACAAGCTTGCCAAAATAAAAGCAAAGATTAAGGTATGGTTATAATTATACTTACCATGTGACACTTCAGTTAGTTTCACTCTGATCCCAAATTTTAATAAAATGGTTTAGGAATTAGATGAAAATCTTGCCAAGCTAAAGAAAAGTTTCCAAGAGGCCACAGAGGATAAACTGAGATGCCAGCAGCAAGCTGAGTCCACTGCAGTTACGATCACCCTCGCCAACAGGTACATACATAGCTACAATGATGTTATACTAGACAGTATTGAATGTAATAATTGTAGGCTAGTTGGTGGGCTGGCATCGGAGAAAGTCCGTTGGGCAGAGTCCGTCAAAGTTTTCAAAAGGGACGAACAGACCCTGGCCGGAGATGTCCTGGTGACGGCTTCGTACTTGTCTTATGTCGGCTGTTTCAGTCGCTCCTACAGAAATGACATGCTCCATAACAAGTGGATGAACTTCCTCAAATCACTTGACGTAAATGTAAAGGGTTCTATTGGAAAAGTGAATTTTTTTTCAGTTGCTTGTTTTATTTTCTAGACTCCTATTCCCATGACGGAAGATTTTGATGTTCTCTCTCTCCTTACCGACGGGGCCACTATTGCTCGCTGGAACAACGAAAGCCTTCCCAGTGACCGCATGTCCGTAGAGAATGCGACCATCCTCACCAATGCCGAGAGGTGGCCTCTGATGATCGACCCTCAGCTCCAGGGCCTCAAGTGGATCAAGACGAGAGAAGGGGAGAATTTGAAGGTGGTCAGGCTTGGACAAAAAGGGTAAGATCACATTGTAGAAAGCCTATTCTGCTAAAAATCCGTATTTTCACACTATTCTGTAGATATCTGGATGCTATCGAGAGGGCAGTGGCCAGCGGAGACTGCCTCCTGCTTGAGAATATCGGGGAGTCGGTTGATCCCGTCTTGGATACCCTGCTGGGTAGGCTGACCATCAAGAAGGGTCGCTATATCAAGATTGGAGACAAGGAGGTGGAATTCAATCCAAAATTCAGATTCATCTTGCAGGTACGTACGTGAAGTTGCCATTATCTTGCCTATTCGTGTATTAGAAGTATTACCGTCTTGCATTTTTTTATTGTCTAGACCAAACTTGCTAATCCTCACTATAAGCCCGAGATGCAAGCTCAGGCCACTTTGATTAACTTCACTGTCACACTGGATGGTTTGGAAGAGCAGCTGCTGGCTGAGGTGGTGGCCACTGAGAGACCTGACCTTGAAAACACGAAGGTATACGTAGCTAATTGACTAGTAGTGTATATTCCGTGCTCTCTTGATGCAGCTGGAGTTGACAAAGCAGCAAAATGATTTCAAAATCAAGCTGAAGGAGCTAGAAGACTCCCTACTGTCTCGCCTGTCTTCAGCGGAAGGGAACTTCCTTGGGGACACAGCCCTGGTCGAGAACCTGGAGGTCACCAAACGAACTGCTGCTGAAATAGAGCTAAAGGTTAGGAAGGCGTGTGGCTTGCAAAATGGTATCAAATAAGTTACATTTTCGTGATGCTCTCTCAGGTTGCTGAAGCCAAGATTACTGAAAAGAAGATCAACGAAGCTCGTGAGAGCTATCGTCCTGCTGCCGTCCGCGCTTCTCTTCTCTACTTCATCCTCAATGATCTCCATAAGATCAACCCTCTCTATCAGTTTTCACTCAAGGTGCAATATACATACATACATAATAGACCCTTGCATATTCAAACTGACCTACCCTTTTCAGATGTTCCGATAATATGTTACCGTAGTTCAACTGATACTTTTGTATTTTCATCCATCAGGCGTTTAGTGTGGTGTTCCACAAGGCTATAGAGAGGGCAGAGTCGTCAGATGATGTCAAACAGCGAGTCCTCAACCTGATTGACAGCATCACCTATTCGGTCTTCATGTACACTTCGCGTGGCCTGTTTGAATGCGATAAGCTCACCTTCACCTCTCAAGTCACGTTCCAGATTCTGCTCAAAGCGCAGCAGATCGATCCCAACGAGCTGGACTTCCTGCTGCGCTTTCCGTCCACTCCCAACGTGTGCAGTCCCGTCAGTTTCCTCTCAAACTATTCCTGGGGAGGCATCAGAGCTCTCTCCGAAATGGAGCACTTTAGAAACCTTGACCAAGACTTGGAGGTAAGGACAGCCTCTCTCCAGAGAGTTTTTGTACAATTTAAGCATTATGCAATGGATTCAATCCATACCCTTTGCTGTCAGTAAAGGAGACTCCACTATTCCAAAATAATGTGCCTTTGCACACACAGGGCTCCGCCAAGCGCTGGAAGAAGTTTGTCGATAGCGAGTGCCCGGAGAAGGAGCGTTTCCCTCAGGAGTGGAAGAACACCAACTCCCTTCAGAAGCTCTGCATGATGAGGGCCCTTCGTCCAGATAGGATGACTTATGCTGTAGCGTAAGTGACCGAACATGAAAGAAACTCATTTTGCCCAGTACACTTCTTTTTTTTTTTCACACAGCCTTTATGTGGAAGAGAAATTGGGCACAAAGTACATCAAAAAGCGAACCATTCCTTTTGAGACTTCGTACGAGGAAACTGGTCCAGGGACGCCAGTTTTCTTTGTTCTCAGCCCTGGAGTGGACCCTCTGAAGGACGTAGAGGCAGTGGGGAAGAAGTTAGACTTCACTCTCACCAAGGGCAACCTCCACAATGTGTCCCTCGGCCAGGTGCGGGGGATAAGCTCTATTGATAATACTACTCACTGCAGCATTATTTTGATTATAGGGTCAAGAAGTGGTTGCTGAAAATGTATTAGAGATGGCTTCAAAGGAGGGTCACTGGGTCATCCTTCAGGTAAAAGCATTCAATCGAAGATAGACCACAGCCAACATGTTTTCTTTTTGTTGTAGAATATTCACTTGGTGGCCAAGTGGTTGCCGAAGTTGGAGAAGACACTGGAGCAGTACAGTCAGGGGAGCCATGAATCCTACCGCGTCTACATGTCGGCAGAACCAGCCCCCATTCCAGAATCCCACATCATACCTCAAGTAAAGCTCTTGCAGTTTTCCACCCTTTTCCCATAATAATAATATAATAATCCCTTTTTGTCTTAGGGAATACTGGAATCTTCTATCAAAATCACCAATGAACCTCCAGCTGGCATGCTGGCTAACTTGCACAAAGCACTAGATAACTTCGACCAGGTAACATACTTTGGTGAATTGAAACCACTCTATAAAATCTGTATACATATTATTTTAGGATACCTTAGAGATGTGCTCCCGAGAGGCGGAATTCAAGAGTATCTTATTTTCACTGGTTTATTTCCATGCTGTGGTGATTGAGAGGAGGAAATTTGGCCCCCAGGGCTGGAACAGGTCCTACCCGTTCAACACGGGAGACCTCACTATCAGTGTAAATGTCCTATACAACTATCTGGAAGTCAATTCTAAGGTAAATAAAGACTGGTGGTGGTGGTGGTCTATAATGCATATTGTGTATCTGTCAGGTTCCCTGGACAGACTTGCGATACCTGTTTGGTGAGATTATGTACGGCGGGCATATCACTGACGACTGGGACAGAAGGCTGTGTAGAACTTATCTGGAGGAATATATGCGACCTGAACAGGTTAGCTGTAACCATTTTATATGAGAGTATGTATGTACTTATTAATATTTACTCTTACTTCCTAGCTTGAAGGAGAGCTGTATCTGGCTCCAGGCTTCCAGTGTGCTCAGAGTCTCGACTATCAGGGCTACCACACTTACATCAACGAGAACCTCCCCCCGGAAACCCCGTACCTCTACGGCCTTCATCCCAATGCTGAGATAGGCTTTCTCACCACCACGTCTGAGAACCTCTTCAGAACGGTGCTGGAAATGCAGCCTCGGAATTCATCGGGAGCTGGGGCCTCAGGCAGTACTAGAGAAGAGCAAGTAAGCGTTCAGACCCTTTGATTCAATAGGCTCGGACTTATACTTTTGAGGACAAGTTTTCAGTGTCAATCTTCATTATTTCAAACAGGTGAAGTATCTTTTGGACGAACTGCTGGAAAAGCTGCCAGAGTCCTTCAATATGATGGAGTTGCATGGTAAAGTGGATGAGAAGACTCCGTATGTCCTGGTGGCACTGCAGGAGTGTGAGAGGATGAACACGCTCACCGACGAAGTCAGACGCTCCCTCAAGGAGCTGGATCTTGGCTTGAAGGTACCGAGGGGCCTGCAACTAGGTGAAATCTCGTACACCCCTAGGCTGAAATCTCACTTGAAATCTGTATTTTTAACCATACTCAATTAATCATCTTCATGAGCATCTAATGTTATTCATGGCCTGAAATCTTAGCAAGATTTTGAAATCTCGTACAAAATTTTGGAAGTTGCGGGCCCCTCGGAAGGTACGGGTCACGGGACCTTCAAACAAAAGATTCTTGCCCCACACTAATACATTATGACTTCCAAATAAAGCACACCTCTGGCCCATTTGTTGAGAACCTTTTTTTTTTTGCACTTATAGGGAGAGCTGACCATCACTGCCGACATGGAGAATCTTGAAAGTGCTCTATTCTTTGACAATGTTCCAGACAGTTGGACCAAGCGAGCTTACCCATCCATGAGCAGCCTTTCCGCTTGGTATGTTGATCTCCTCTGCAGAATCCGAGAATTCGATACCTGGGTCTCCGACTTCAGTATGCCCTCTTGTATCTGGCTTGCCGGCTTTTTCAATCCCCAGTCTTTCCTCACTGCCATCATGCAGTCCATGGCTCGTAAGAACGAGTGGCCTCTAGACAAGATGTGCCTTCAGTGTGATGTGACCAAGAAGAACAGAGACGACTTTAGCAGTCCTCCAAGAGAAGGTGCTTACATCCACGGCTTGTTCATGGAAGGAGCTCACTGGGACACGCAAACCGGCCTAATCCAAGAGTCCAGATTGAAGGAACTTACCCCTAACGTCCCTGTCATGTTCATCAAAGCCATTGTCGTGGACAAGCAGGATCTGAAGAACGTGTATCAGTGCCCAGTGTACAAGACACGCATGCGTGGACCAACCTACATCTGGACTTTCAACCTCAAGACCAAGGAAAAACCTGCCAAGTGGATCATAGCTGGTGTTTGCCTGCTACTCAGCATCTAAACTGGAAACTATAACGGAACTAGTAGTTAGTTATGTAGTTGGAAACAAGAACTTCAGTAGAAAACTAAAGTTCATTATTTTTATCACCATTATAGTTATCAGCTATAAGTCAGATTTAAGCTTTGAAAACAAACTGAAAAGTTTAAGTGATTATGCAGCATGTTAGGCATGATTAAACGAACACAGCTCTACTGTCACTGCCAGCATCAGTGGTTTCTTCAGGAAATTCCTTGCTACCATTGCCATCCTCCGAAGTTGTTTCCCTCTCAGAGACTGCGGGTTGCTTTATTCCTGCCTGCACTTCTCTGCGATTCAGATCATTAGATTCATTTGTGTATGCATCCTGTAGTAGCTCAGCCGTTCCAAAGTATGGGTTTTCTATCCGGACAGACACGTTCGTCAGGACGTTGTTATTCAGGTTACCATTTAGGTCAGCAGAAGTGTGATGGCAGCTGTCCTGCTGATCCAAAGAGTCCATCGACGAATGATCACCCTCGAATGATACATTAACTATGGTCAAGTCAATCGGATCAGAAATAAGTGACTTGTCTGCCAAATCCGTCTTAGAAATGCTGTTTTGATCTGTAAGTGGGTGGGGCATAGCTTCGTCACTGCAGGTGGTGCTGGTAACTTCTTGTGTATCAACTGGTCGGTTGGTACCAGCAGAGTGGTCATCCTCTGGTTGGCTGGCACCAGCAGAAAGGTCTTCAGTGCTCTCTGGTTCTGGAGTAGCTGCTATGTGTGTGTTTTCTATCAGGACTGCATTGCCATTGGTGGTGTCTTTTGGAGGAGTTAGTGTCGTGAGTACATGATCGACATGGATTTGCACTTCTCCACTGCGTTTGGTGGTGGTGGCGGTGGTGAACGAGTTCTCTATCACCACGGCGGCGACGTCATCCTGACTCTCATCAGAAGAGCCGCTGCTAGATTGCTCGGACTCTTCAGCGATGGCCATCTCTCGCATGGCGGCAATGGTACCGTGCCTGCTGGTGACGTAACTCGTGGAGATGGTGTAGGTTTCTTTCTTTTTCACCCTGATATCTGTAACATTAAGTAAAGCTATTTTGACCGAGGGGCCCTCAAACTTGTTGGAATCTTGAACGCATGCACACCCTCTCAATTTCTGTAATTTGACGTGGGGCCCGGCTCAACTTTGACCTTTGACCTGACTCACCTACTTTACTGCAGTAGTACTTCCTGCTGTATTTGTACCTCCTTCGCACCAGGTAGATGAGGATGATCGCGATGATCAGGACGACGAGGAACCCGCCCACGCCTGCTGAGATGGCAATGGCCAGCAGCATGGTGTCCACACCACCCCCCACGTCACCCAGGTTCATGGTGGCAGGAGTCACAAACACTTTTAAAAAAAACACCAAAAGAGTGATGAATTGTACAGGATGGAGGAAAAGCTCATGATTGACTTCTAAAGGGTCCTTCCTCATCAAGCATTAGTTTGGCTTTGATAAAATGGGGGTCCACTTGAATTTGTCTGCCATATAACAAGAATGGAGGGGGAGAGGGGGGAAAGGGGGAGTCTACTACAGACAAGTTCCACTTACTTTCCATACAGGAAGGGTTTGTTCCCGTCCAGTTTCCAGTGTCCTGGCATACCCTTACACTGTCTCCCACTAGCATGAAGCCGCTCTGGCAACTATAGAGTGCCTCTGAGCCCACCACTCTCCCCCCACCTGTGGTCTCCACCTCTCCCTCAGCCGGCGCTGAAAGAACCTCGCACTCTATCACTGTAATGAGGATGGGTGTGAGGGGGGGGAGGATGGGAAGGGGGGAGAAAGGGAGTAGGGG
>JAAGOD010069215.1_pt1 | contig 18601 bp, 19 predicted proteins | sample 8389681 | NCBI WGS metagenome assembly JAAGOD01 (sample SAMN13964374, study PRJNA552185) | sponge metagenome | biome: deep-sea hydrothermal vent fields; feature: spots directly above weak diffusing fluid; material: seawater and sediment | host: Tedaniidae sp. KZ-2020 ... | reverse complement strand
GTGATTAATGGGGCATCCATTCTTTGCTAAGTGGCCACACGCACTATAATCATCCCCTGCAGGCATCAGGACTACTCCTACTGGACCAGGACAATACCCATGCTCCACATGACAGTAAGCAAGCCGTCCATCTGTACAGGGAGAAAGAGGACCCTTCCAAAAGACAAAACTGACCTCTCTACAGAGGACAAGAGGCAGGGTCCTAAACACATCCATTATTTTGGAGAATCCACTATATCCCCTCACTTCGAAGGACAGAGATTGAAGTAGAGATCCACTCCTGAAAAATAAGGGCCCTCTCCGACTGGTCTCACAGGTGGTCGGATCAGAGGGAGTGCACTGTACACCCTATCTGCATTGGCTTACATGCGTGGTTCGGGTGTTGTGACTTTAACCTCATTATCTCAGGTTCACGTGGCACTCGATGACCAGACACTCGAAACCGGAGGACTGCACTTTGTACCTGGCTCCCACAGGTGGCACAGGGACGGGATGCCTCTTCCGATCACAGACCCGAAATTCGGTACCATGGAGTCCATTAAGTCGGTCTTGACGGAGGAGGAGTTGGAGCATTTCAAACCACACCCATCTGGCCTGAAGAGAGGTCAAGCGAGCTTCCACCATCCCCTGATGGTCCATGGCTCGTATGCTAACAGGCACGTAGAGATTATAAGGCTGATACATAGCTTCGTAAACCAATCTTAGGTCTCCTCAAACCTGGCCATCTGAAATGGCGTGATGGATTTTTTAAGCAGGCTTCCTCTGATTCAGCCAGTTCAGAGTGTTCTGAGTAGGGCTGGATTTATAATAGACAGGCGTGGCCTTGTTTCTGGGATCTGGTTTAGAGGGAGTTCACCATTTTTAATATTAGGGGCGGGTTGATGCAACTAATTAGCTCGCTAGACTTCAAGGCTCGTGTATTTTAGAGCATTTTCCAAGCAATTGGAGAACTGATTTTGTGACTGTGTGTTTTTAAAGGTCTGACAAGCCTCGGAGAGCAGCCGTGGTCAATTATTTCGCAGATGGTGTCCAGTCCAATACCAATGAGTCCTTACTCAATGGAGTCCCCCCCGTGAAGAAGGTACAAAAGCATCTTCTCACTGAGTAATGGCAATGTTTGGATGATCATCTAGAAGAACCCACTATAGTGGAGCTTCTGAATAACGGACATATTTTGTCCATTGTAGTGAGGTTGCTCGAAGATGTATTAGCACTATAGGAAGAAGAAAACATTCAGACGATGCATTAAAAATGTCTGCTTTGTAAAGGATGTTGTTTCCTCCTCAGAGATCAAAGATGCAAGCACTGTAAGAAAGCTTGCAGTGTCTTTAGTAGGGAGGTTATTTGTTGTGTCTTCTTTATCCTGGGTTTCACTGTGTTATGATTAGGGAGAGAAGTTGGCCGGCCAGTTCTTTCCCGTTGTTTACGACCCAGCCTGGGGCTCCTAAACTCCACGGCAGTAGCCGCACCAGAATCCCCTCAGGGCACGCCACCCAGGTCTGTGTGTTTGTGTGTTTGTGTGTGTGTGTATGTGCGTGTTTGTAAACCATGGACACCTGTGCTTGTTCATTTGTCGCAACCTCTTGAAAAAAACATGCCATGTTGTGTCTAAGTCTCAAAGTCTCTCTTTGTTGAGTCGGATTCTGAATGTACTCCAATTCCTAATGATTTCTCTGAGCTATCATTTTTGCTTAATTGAAATGTAATCTTAGCTTGCTGGGTGCAGCTGACTTATTAATAGCTGGAGGGCTAGTGATATTCTTGGAATCAGCCAGTGGCGTGTTGGCACCGTGTGTGGGCGTACGCTATCTGCTAGATACAATAACACATGAAAGGGAAATGTCAAGGAAAATGTTGTAGTCTGTTCTTAATGGGGCATTCAACCATATTTTATATTCAAAGTACTGAAGCCACTTTTTTCTTTGTTGACTGGGCGAATGAAATTCACACCCAATTGATTCCCGTTTTGCCCACAAGGATAGCTGGCCACCCCCACACGCAGTCTGAAGTCTAACTAGCTAGCTACGCATTCACATCACAAGGGGACAAGGCATGCGACGGAATGCGCAGAGAATGTTGGGTGTATCCATAGGAATGCTCAAAACAGGAACACAAACTCACCCCAGGTTTGCCTCGTAGCCATGCACGCATTAATGCAAACAGCTATTTTTAAAGTTCCACTAGCATGCCTGTGGCATCTGTTGTGATGTCAGAGAAACCCAACACCATCTGACCTGCAGCAGAGCAAGCAAAACGTTGTGGCTGTTTGTGGGAGGGCCTAGCTGGTAATAAAATCCCAATTTGAGATGGCATCACTTCAAACATCCAGCAACACAGTGGAGGAAATTCCTGTGGACTCTGGAGCTAAAATATATAAGGCATCAACAAAAGGATTACTATTGTTCTTTAACAGCATTTTAGCAAGTCATTAGTAAGCCATTGAATCTGTGTGGAGGTATAGATTATAGTGCCTGGTGATTTGTTCCACTGGAAACAGAAGGTATGCAGTTGTTTATAGTCTCTATAAGAATAGCTAGCTCTCCAGCTAAACTACTGACTCTGTAGCTAAAGATAGGTATATATGTATCTAGCTAGCTGCCATAGCTGGTCACCTAACAACTAATAAATGAGCTAGTGCTAGAGTGGATTGAGTAATGAGCTTTCTATGTTCTGAAACTACTAGGTCTGGAACTCCTCCTCCACTGAATATATTTACAATTGAGAGCAAAGAACCTTTGAAGCAGCAGATTAGTAGTAGCAACATGGCAGGGGCTCCTTGCTTGTCCATGGCTGGAGAGAGGCTGGAGAAACTGGCTCGGGAGATCACTTGCAGGATCTGCAACAGCCATTACAAGGACCCTCGTGTTCTCCCTTGCTGCCACTACTTCTGCCTCAGCTGTCTCAGAGAGCTCCTCACTGCCGGGAGCGTCACCTGCCCCAGCTGCAAGACTGTTGCCTCGGGGTTCAGCAGCCTGGAGAAGCTGCCTCCAGCGCTTGTCGTCAACCACCTGAAGATGATCCATGGCCGCATTGCCAAGCTGGAGGGGGAGGTGGGGATCCAGTGCGAGATGTGTCTGGAGTCAAAGGCGAGCGCATTCTGTAAGGAGTGTGACGAGTTTATATGTGCAGCCTGCCTCGCCTCGCACCAGAAAATGAAGGTCAAGTTTCGAGGACACCAAACCTTCACCTTGGAGGACCTCAAGAATGGCACGAAGTCCTTCCCAAACAAGCAACTGCCGCCTTGCCAGTGCCCAGAGCACAACGAGCTGAACAAGCTCTACTGCTTCGACTGCTGCAGGCTAATCTGTCGAGACTGCATCGTCATTGAGCACGCTCAGCACCACTACGAGTTTGTCACAAAGTCCGTGGAGACCACCAGGAAGACTCTGAGTGCCAACCTCCTCCCCCTGAAACAGCTCCTCTCAAACTTCACCGAGTCTGCCAAGCAGATCACCGAAACCAAAGACGATGTGACTAACCAGGGAGCCTTTGTTGCTCGCCACATCCATGAAAAGTTCACCTCCATGATCGAGCTCTTGAAGAAGAGGGAGATTGAGATTTTGCGTAAGACTGAAGCGGTGATGAAGAAGAAGCAGAGTCGACTGAACCAGCAGGAGAAGGAGCTGCACAGTGCCATGCTCTCCATCATGACAGTGATGGATTACGTCAACAGGCACCTGGACATCATCAGTAACGAGGAACTCCTGATCATCCAGCACCAGCTCTACAGTCGAATAGAGGACGCAATACAGGCCAATAAGGGGGTGAGAGTGGTGCCTGCTGATATCGCAAACCTCGCGGTGAAGATCGACTGTGACGACTCCTTGACGAAAATCTGTCAGGAGAAGGCTCAGGTTTTCCTCTTCCCTCAGCACCCTCCCTCCCACGTCCACATGGCCGAGACCAACAGGAAGACAGTCCAACTGGTTACCGATACGAGGGCTGCTCGCCACACCCCCAACACCTCCATCTCCGCTCAGCTCGTCTCAGAGGTCAATGGGTCCGCGGTCGACGCCCACGTCCTCATGGCGGGGAAGGGCCTGTATGAACTGACATACACCCCACGCGTGCGAGGGAGACACAGTCTGAACATCACGGTGGATGGAGAGCCAATCACCAACTGCCCCTTTCCCGTCTTTGTGACAATCCCGCCAGACCAGCTTGGTCCGCACCCAATCCAAACTATTTCAGGGCTCAAGCACCCGTACGGCGCCCTGTTTGACGAGGACCAAAACCTGCTGGTGACCGAGTCCAACGGTACACAGGTGTGCTTGCTGATGCGTAACCCAGAGGGACAGATCAGTGGCAAGTTCTCACAGTTTGTCGAGATGGGCTCAATGAACCCCTCGGGAATAGCGTCCGACAAAGAGGGGTGTGTCTACATCACCAGCGCCAGTGGCCACTCCATTACAAAGTACAGCAAGGACGGGGGAACGGTGCTCGCTACAAGGGACATCCAGGGCACTAAACTTGGGGAGCTGATGCACCCGTGTGGGGTCAGGGTCATCGATAACGAGGTCTTTGTCTGCGATCGCAACAACTGCCGCATCCACATCTTTACCAAGGAGCTCCAACCCGTGAGAACCTTCGGGTCCCAGGGGAGGAACTGCGGACAGCTGCAATGGCCGTACGACCTCATTCAGGACCACGAGGGGAGGGTCTACGTCACCGACTGTGACAACCATCGCGTCCAGGTGTTTGATAAGAGTGGGCGGTTCCTCCACGCCTTCGGCAGCAGGGGATCAGAGGAGAGCAAGCTGAAGAGACCTATGGGAATCAGTCTCTCCAAAGACGGGAAGCACGTCTTTGTGAGCGAGTACGACAACCACAGAGTCTCCGCCTACAAGACAGACGGGACGTACGTGGCCGCGTTCTGTCACTATGGCACCAAGAACGGGGAGCTGTGCTACCCCGTGGGCCTGGCGTTTGACACCGACGGGTTCCTATATGTGTGTGACCAAGGCAACAACAGAATTCAAGTATTCTAAAAACTCACAAAATCAACAGGACGTCGTTCCAGCTGCCGTTATCTCGTACAACACTTCATTGACCACTTCATCTTCCCTGACCATTTTACCATATATATGGCAGTTTGCTATATCATCTCATTCTCAACCACTCTTATCTCCCATGTAACCATTCCGATTTCCATGTTTTCATCATCAAACTCTTGAAATATGTACTATTTCTACTTACTCAACCATCCATAATCATTTGACTCTCCTTCTCATCAAAAAGCCATCAAAATTATCATCGGTACTGCTATTGCTTAGAAATAGTATATTTGTTCAAAGTCTGAGTGGTCTCCAGTGTAGGTGGGTGTGCAGGTATAGATCATGTCACCATTCCTGGACGAAAAGTGACTGTGGCTACTATGCCGAGCTAAACATAAGAACGGAATACAATGATATCCGGATCAAATACAGTGAATTTTGAAACGAGGCCACCCCTCTAATCGGGCTACTTTGTCTGGTTCCAAAGAGGGAGTCTACTAACACTCATTTCCCAACCTTCACTGACGAAGAAGTTAGCAGCCATCTGCATGGTGGTAACAGCATGCTGAGAGTGACTGATGCTCTCTCTCGTATTCCACTCAAACCCATTCTTCTCCGGATGCCACTGCACGCCGTAGAAAGGATAATTCTTAGCTGGACAACACAAAGCAATTCTCTAATCAGACAAGACCACATGCCAGACAAATCTCCTCACCTTCCATGGCTGCCACAAACTCTGTGCCGTTTCTGTCCACGCTGGTGCCCAGGGCCGTGTAGAACTGGTCGAGTTCTGGTCTGGCGTTGAAGGTGTGTACACTGATGCCACGCACGTGGTTGTTGAAGGTGATGTTCTCTGTGCTCATCCATCCCATCTGCTCGGCAGTGAAGCCAGAGAACATCTTGCTTGATGTGGCATCTGCACGAGAGAGAGAGTCTCATGGAACAGTGCTCACATGTTTTCAAATCAGTACAGAAAAACTCCCTCCTAATCTTGAACCCTTAATTAGGGCCACTCAAATCCATATTCTTGAAAGCTACAAAGTATTAATCTCACCACTAGTGAACTTTACAGGTAGTGCCAAGTTCTCAGCGTCCAGATACGCCAGTACTGAGTAGTCACTTCCGGCCTCCAAGTATCCCAGGAACTCAAACCCCAGACACGTTCCCCACAGGGGGAAGTAGTCCCCCTGGTCGTTAGCCTGCAGCCACGCATGCACACACACACACACATACATACATACATACACACCCTCAGGGGAGGACAGCTTAGCTGGGACTGGGATAAGGTAGAACCCTCCTATAGAGACCACCCGAACTACTGACAACTTCTGTACAGAGGACACACCCCAATATACCAATTGATCCTTCTTTTTTGTGTAAATCAACCTCCAAATTAAGGACAGCCTCCCTACAAGGGACAGCCTCCCTACAAGGGACAACTGATGTAATCCAAATGTGCCCTTATTAGGAAGTTCGGGGGACGAGAGATACTTACCTACCTTTTTAGCCATTTGGTAGATGATGCTGCCCACATGGCCATAGTGAGAGGATTTGAACTCCACGCCCCCCCCTGGGAACAGCACCCTGTGAATGGTAGGTGTGTGGGTACATGGAGAGGCAGTGTAAGGTAGGGGTGGGTGGGTGGGTGGGTAGGTGGGGGGTGTGGGGTGCCAAGAGCAATCATTCATGCGACAAAAGTCGTCTCCTTTTGCAAGTACGGAACAAGGAAGAATGGAATGACACCCATGCACTCAACTACACCACTTGCCCATTGATAGCGTTGAATATGGTAGTCAGCTGCTCCTCCGTTGAATTCCCACTGCAGATCAAAGAAGTTCTACATGGAAGGGGGGGAGGATTGTGGGTCTTACAATATTGGCACGACTCTGGCACCAGCACACTCCAGGAACTTGACGTAGGAGGCTGCTATGAAAAACTTGTTGCTCCCATGGTCTTGCTCAGTCATAATACCTGGTGATAAAGGTGATAAAGGTGGAAACGATTGATCTTACACTACAATCATGCACAGAACACTTGCCAATGACAGGCCTCTGGTTCAATGTGAACACTGTAGAGACAGATCCCACTATTACCAACAAAAACTGCTCCAATCTCATGGTGAAGAGTGGTGAAGAGGGAGGAAGATGGATGAAGATACAAAACACACTTTCTCTGCCCACAGCGCTTGTATTTCGACCCTTTACCCATATGATTCAGAGTGACCTTTGACCTCAAGAAAGAATGGAGAACTTCTCTACAGTGGCGTTTTAGTGACACATTTGGCGGCTCTACCCGTGTGAACATGGCAGGTATCAGTAATGCTGACGAGAGGAAGAAGCTGAAGGCCTTGAGAGAGTGCACAGTGGAGCTGTGTAGGGATATGAACACTGATGACCTCACAGCAGCCCTGTATGCCAAGGGGATGCTCACCACCAACGAGGTACAGAAGCTGGGACTTCCCATCATGACAAACAGAGAGAAGAACCTCTTCATAGTCACCAAACTCCCCTCCAAGGGCCCAAATGCGTTCGAATACTTTGTGGACGCCTTGCAAACCACATCCAGAGAAAACCCCGTCCATAGTGAACTTATTGACCGCCTGCTCTCAGCACTCAACAATACTTGACAGACTCCTAGTGATGACATTTTATGTTGCCCCCATGTACCAAGTCTATCCATTACTTCAGGAAGAAAAAATAAGATGTGGGTTTTTTGAACCACTGACTTTAGCAATATGGTAGTCTTGCATTACCGACAGAGGATCTGCAATGCTAGTTATTTTGGTCATACACACACAAAAAAGTCCAGAGTTGTTTAGAAGTTCGATGTTTTGTGACCAGTGACTGGCTTTACCACCATCTGATTCTCTCCCATCTCTAAATGGAGCCCACCATCATCGGCTGTTGTGTCGTCAAAGTTTGTGTTTTGCAAGGTGAAGCTCTGCTTGGGTTCTGTGGTGCTGGTGGGTGTGGTCAGTTCCTCTGCGTCCAACCATGATGCATTCTCAAGGAAACGGGCATTGTCGTCATCACTCAGGAACGACTGTGGGGGGAAGGAATGGTCACATGCGCAGCATGCACCTCCATGGAATGGGATATGCATGTACAGGGAGTCCCTAAACAAAACTTTGACCTCAGGGTACGGACATTTTAGAGCACTCACTGTCAGGGTACGGACAGAATCCCCTCCTTTGGTGGTCAGACTTTTCAGGTGCTCCCCCTTTCGAACCATGGACAAGTTCAAGTCAAGGCTCCTAAGCGTGGTGAAAAAGCAGCATGGAACAGTCAATGGCCGATGTACTCTGTATTATACTTACTCATCATCTTTGCCGGACAGCAATCGTCTCTTATCTCCAGCTCTCTTCTTGCCTGCAACAGGAATACTCTAGCTGTCAGCCCAGAGCTGGGAGCTACCTCCCTATAATCTCTAGGGGGCTTACTCTGCTTCTTCCTGGTGCACCACCAGAGAGCCAGGATGATGGCAAGCAGGCACAGACTGACCACTGCTCCCAGCGAAACTCCCAGTCCAACCGTCACTGCTGGGACTGAAATGGTGGAAAATGTAATCACCCTTGGGACCATTCAAATGTCCTGATTACAGGGGTGGTCTCATTTCTTGTATTACACAGCAGCATAGCTGGGGTATTGGTGGTGTGAGGCTTACATTGAGGTGCAGTGGTGGCTGGAGCAGTGCAAATGGCTGTAGGGTCCGCTAGCGGGATGCCAGAAGCATTGGAGCAGTCTAAACCCAGTGGGCACTCCAGACAGGCAGCTGAGCCAGACTGGGCAGCAAACGTGTTGAAAGGGCAAGCCTGCATGGAGACAAAGAGAAAGCACAATCCAACTCTTCATTGCTGGCATGTGTGTGTGGAGGTGCTTACCGTGCAAGTTTCTAGTGAGATGGCAGCAATTGCGCTACTGAAGGAACCAGGAGGACAGGGCTTTGGGAAGATCCTCCAGTCAGGACAACTGCAGTGATGGATGGAGTCATACACGCCCGGGGGGAGGCATGTGTGAGACTTACTAATGCCCTGGGGGACAGTCCACACAGCTACCATGATCCAAGGAGTAGTAATGCCCAGGAACACAAGAAGTGAAGGTGCATACTGCACAACAACAACAACAACAACAACAACAAATAACAACAGCAACAACAACAAACAACAGCAACAGCAACAACAACAGCAGTTGTGACCTACCTGGAGTGGCGCAATCGGTGCAGGGGTGGAGTGTAATGTTATCCAGAGCTGCGTACGCTGATGCTACATATGCTGACTCATCACTGCTAAACCTGGCCACAAAGGACAGGGATCGGTTCTGCGAGATCTCCACGTCCTCCAGGTCCAACCGGACAGTCCGGTTTGTCCAGCCTGACTCGCCTGGAGAGGCGAGGCTGGACCAGACACCATCCAATCCGTCCACCAATACCACAATCTCCGTGGTTGACGAGACAGCAAATGCAAATGACACGCCGCAAAAATCGTCACTGATGACCGAAGAGGCCATCACCACTTCAGAATCTGCCGAGACAGCATATAGACAGGAACCCGTGAAGGGGTTTCGGATGGGGAGGGGGGACTGCTGCGCACTGACGAGCCTGACTCCGCCCCCCACCCTCCATGCAGCGCACGCCCCCTCCCCCTCGAACATACAGCTCCGGCTGAAGCTACAGTTCTCTGCCAGCTGAGCCAGCAAAAACTCAATCGTGGCCTCTCTCCTGATGATGTCATCCCTCGACCGATAATCAGAGTTCATCACAGACGCAGAAACCTACAAATAAGCAAATAAGCAAAATCTTTTTGTTGCTATATATGTGCAATGTATCTCAACAACCTCCCTACATGGGTAAGATCCTTTATAAGAGATGCCACTGTAGGCTATGTTGTGTTTTGAACTCTGACCTGGAGGAATCCCAGCGAGTTAGGCTCCACCCTGCTTGGTGATATTGGCTGCACGGTGAGGGAGAAGTTACGCCCGCCCTGTGATGACGCCACTGAGAAGCTGCTCTCTATGGCCGTGGGCACGACCCTCACGATGCTCACATTCAGTATGGCATTGGGACACTCGGCAATCACGGCCTGAGAAGAGTTGAACCAAAAAAAAAGGTAAACCGTCCGACTGCATCTCCTCCAGGCTATCGTACCATGATGTTGATGGTCTGTGTTGTCCTGAGGTAGATTCGGGAGTAGTTCTCGTAGCTGAGCTCAAACGCGGAGCCACTTTCGAGGGTGGTGAAGTCGCAGGGGAGGCAGAAGTTGACGCCAATGTTGTCCAGCGCTAGAGACCCGTTGTTCCCTTCTGATGACACCAGAACAAACATGACCTCGTCGTCAACATGGGAGGTGAGGAAACGAGAGCTGGGGAGTCCGGCCGCCTCCCATGCTGCTGACTCAGCAGGTGGGCTGGACCACAGCACCGCACCCGAAGATGCCCTGAGGAGGGCACCGACCCCTCCCCCTCCAGTCAGGTGGTAGGAAAAGGTCAAGCCACAGGCATATCCGGCCCGAGGCAAGGTCAACACCACCGCACTCTCGGACACCAACCCCCCAGGGGATAGCTGGGCGTACGCATAGTGGCCTAATAACAACAACAGCAGCAACAATAACAACAACAACAACAAAATGACAATGACGACAGCAAATTCGTGACTAGTAATAGGCACTCACCCTCTGCATTGCCACTGGCGTCAGTGGGAGGGAGAGGGGGCGTGGCATAGCTGGCTCTGACGATGGCACTCTCCTGCAGGGTCCAGATGCAAACCTCTCCTCTGGCCACTTCAAAACCACACGTGCTGACATCACTTTGTCCAACAAACACTGCAGAATAGAAATGTCCTAATTAGGGTGTCCTGATTAGGGGTATCCTGATAAAGGTGACCTGACTAGAGGGGGGTAGGGTGTCCTGATAAGGGGTGTCCTGATAAAGGTGACCTGACTAGAGGGGGGTAGGGTGTCCTGATTAGGGGTGTCCTGATAAAGGTGACCTGACTAGAGGGGGGTTGGAGCTAGCTCATGTACCAGTGTCCGTTTGCTCTGAGCTGGGTCCCAGAGTGTTTGTTGCCGTGGCAGTGGCTGTGTAGGTGTGGCCTGGCTCCACCCCCCTTGTCACCAGCCGTTCCACACCCCCATCCATCACATGATACACCAGGTCGCGGGCAGGGGGCGTGGCCAAGAGTGGTGGGCGTGGCAGGTGCAGGGCAACATGGACCTCCAGGAGGGTGATGGGATGGCCTCCATCGTACTCCAGTTCCCACTCCACCAGGATGGAATTATTCTGCAGTGCACTCGCCCTCAGGGAACTCAGACTGGGGACTGTAACAATAACAGGGTGAGTAACTCCAAATGGGCACAAAAACTGTGGGCTATAATTAGATTTTGGGGCACCTATCAAAATCAGACCTGCTTTCACACTAATTAGGGGCCTCCCAATCTAGCCTTGTCTTTTGGGGGTCCATAATAATTGTGCTCACCACTCGCATTGGTGGTGATGTTTATTTGCTGGGAGGGCGTCACCCCAGCACTGTTCTCCGCCAGGACACGGATGCCGTACTCCGACCCTGGGTGGAGTCCCGTGATGGTGGCCAAGGTGGTGCCCACGAGGGCGGCGGCCAGAGCGTCCTGCCAGTCCTGACCTCTCCCCTGGTCCCGGAGCTGCACGGTGTAGCTGCTCACTGGGACGTAGAGGTGTGTGTTTACCGGGAGAGTGGCGCCAGTGGGGATGTCCCAGCTGAGGGTCAGAGTGCGAGGGGAGGGGACGCTCACTATGCGAACATTCAGGGGAGGGTTGGGGGAAGCTGGAGCAATACGGTACCAGGAGATAGCATTGAACATAAATGGCACTCATAACCAACAGCAAACTAGTAGTAAATACTTTCCTCACCTATGACGTACAGCAGAAAGGCAATGAGGCTGCTGCCACACTGGTTGGTGACATTGCACCGAAAGAGTCCCCCGTCTGACGTGTTCAGGCCACCAATGGTGAGGCTGGTATTGGTGACGCCATAATGGGGGTCTTCCCCTCCTCCCGGAAGGAGGGTGAGGTCATTGTGGACCCATTTGTAGCCCCTTACGGCTGGGTTGGCCGTGTAGAGACACACGAGGGTGACGTTGCTCCCCGCTGGGAGGGTCTGAGTGGATGGAGACGAGGATGTCACATGTGGAGGCTCTGTCCAATAGAAAATAGTCGTGATTTCATGTGAATTAAGACAAAATTATGGCAAATTACCATAGTTGGCTGTTTCGCAGTCTACGTCACTGATGGCTGCCACATGCACCAGGACAGTGGCCCTGGAGGTCCGACGGGGATTCCCCCTGTCAGAGGCGGTGATAGTGAGGGTGTATGTGTGGGGGTTGATGGGAGTCCTGTGCACCACCACCTCTCCGAACCCCATCCCAGAGATGGCAAAGTACCCGTCAGAGTTCCCGGCAGTGATGGAGTAGTCAACGATCCCATCTGCACCGGCATCCAGGTCAAAGGCCATCACCGTGGCAACCAGCGACCTCAGGGGCTGGTTCTCAGCAATATGCACTTCCAGACTGGAAAGGAACATAGTCACTAAATTCAAGACATTTTCTAAGGATACCTGTTTGTGACGAATGTCGGTGAGAACTCGTTGACTGGCATGATGTTGACAGTGACTGTGGCGGTGGAGGTCAGAAAGGGGTCATCTCTGTCCACAACTTGCAGGCGAAGTCTCTCCACCTGCATCCTCTCGTAGTCAGGCTCCACAAGAACCAGAAGCTGGAAGCTGCTGAAGGCGTCGTTCGAGTCTTGTTCGGGAGAGGAGAGGTGAGATGGGACAATGCTGAAGAAGCTGGATTGGTTTTCAGCGGGGATTATTGTAGGAATGAGCATGGTGTCCCCTCCATTTGGGTCAATGAGTCGAATGGGGCCCAGAAATGTCCCACGCCCACTTCCCTCATTTAGGCTGAACACGTAATCGGAACGATCAAAGAGAGGAGGGGAGGGGTTTATCCTCAACTGTGTCCTAGCGATGACCACACCTCCAAGTGCATCACTGATGGTGATAGACAAAGATGGTGGCCCCTCTTGTTGGAGGATGAGAGGCAGCGTCTGCTCTATGGAGATCCTGCCCATGACCCTAGCACCAACCTCGTGTGGGAATACAGTGACGGATACATTGGCGCTCAGTTCTGAAGGCGTTGACTGCAGCTGCCCGTAGCCGAGTTGCTGACCGAGCACAGACGCTGTTTCAAACTCGTAGACAAATCCGGCTGTGAAGTTGAAAGCTACGAGGGGCGGGGCAGTGTGGGTGATGGTGGGAGGCTGGGAGAAGGGGATAGTCACTGATTGTCCGTGGGGAGCACGCTGCTGGGTGTAGTTGGACCCCAACACATGCACGCTCACCTACAGTCCAAACAGTTGGGAAAGCAGCAGACGCTAGTGAGGGAATTGCAACTTGCTAGGTAGCTAGCTCCAATTATTACAATTGAGAATACATACATTTAAGGATCCTCTGGTCCCGTTTGCATCAAGATGAGGCCCAGAACCATTCACTGACAGCTCACCACTGACGGGATCCAGACTAAATATGGGTCTTGCTGAACCTGGGATGACTAAACGAAAAGACAGCACCAGTATTATTAGCAGTGGAGCCAGTAGTTGTCCTTAGTACAGAGGTTGTCCTTACTTCAGAGGGTCCTTTCTACTGTATGCATAATATAGCCTCCTCCAATGGTCTCACCAGATTCAATGCTGAAGATCAAGGTCTCATTGGGGCAAGCAGGGGTGGAAGCATTGAACTCGTAGACGGTGGATATTCGAAGCTGGACATCAATATTCTGGGGAGCCCCCACAATGACGGCACCTGGCTCAACGAACGCATCATAGTCACAGGGAAGACAGAACGTCAGCGTGACATTATCCAGAGCCAGCAAGAGCTGGGTGTCATTTGCCTCCAATGGCGCCTCTCCAATATCAAACTGAGAGAGCTGAAAGTACAGGGAAGAACCACTTGCTGGAAGATCATAGATGCTGACGTTGTACTGGTAGCTGGCCGTCTTCCACAAACGTGTTGAGCTTGCTCCCAGCGTGTCTGACATGAAGACTGTGTCGAAACCCATGTTCTCCCTCACCACATCAAACTGCTCCAGAGGCCCAGCAAAGAAGTAGGAGAAAGAGAGACCACAGACATACTGGTGGGACGGGAAGAGGAGAACCTGTTCCGACACCATCAGACTCTGGTTTGCATAGAAGTAGACGTAATGTCCTGCAAAAGATCAGCAAATCAGAGCTTGCTAGCTACATACAAGTTCCAAATAGGAAAAGGGAATGAAAAATGGTAGCCATGATGTTCATTATGCAGCCTTCCTTGCTGAAAATAGCAAAAAAAGAGAGGATGTTTTCATTTTAAGGAAGGGTTTTTGCACAAACAGTATCATAACAGTGTGTTTTGGCTAGTGAAGTAGCATATTCATGGCTGGTTGGGGCGAGTGTGAGAGGAGCCTCAGGCCCCAGTAATCGTATTCAGCTGTGCATGTTTATCATCAAATCTGCAGCTAGATTGATAGCTAGAGCTACAGTCAGTCACCCTCTTCTCGCCCTGATGCTCAGCAATGCTGCAGCAGGAAGGCAGTTGCAGCCGATATGAGGTGGCAAAGGAACTTTCCTTAGCTAATTTCAATACGCACAATGTGGCTATATTTCACAGTACATGGCTCAATATGCTGCAACCCTGCAGCATTAAACCCTCCAAAGCCTTGCATCATACGCCAAACGGACAGCTAGCTCGCTGGCCAGCTGTAGCACGTCATATTCCAGCTGGTCAGCTGTAGCACATGTCATATTCCAGCTGGCCACATGTCTAGTGAATGGTCCTCTGCATCTTGGTGCTCACCGTTGGTAGTTCCTGGGTTGACGTCCGTTGAGGGGCCCAGTGGAGGTGGGCGGAGGGACGCAGAAATTCCGTTGAACCCCCCAGGTTGAGGGGAAGGGAGGCTCCACCCACATGCCCCTTCAGGGGGCTCGAAACTGCAAGTATGAGTCCTGGTAACTTCCACACCTGCATGCAGTAGAGCAAGAGAGGGAGGGAGGGGCTGGATAGCATTGCCAGCTAGCTAGCTACTGCATAAAGATGAGATACTCATCACTCACCTGATGCACATCTCAGGGAACAGATTATCAGCAGTAAGTAAGAGAGAAGAGCCATTTTCAGTTTTGCAAATCAAGCTAGCTCCACACCTCTCTCCCACCTCCACCACCCACGCAGTGATTTAGCCTGTGGGCTATGACGTCACATTCTTGCCGCTGCCATGCCCGCCTCTCAAAAATTAACTATCTACAGAGAGACTACACGTTTTCTTCTGGGTGTGTGTGTGTGTGTGGAGAAGAGTATTTCTCAACTGCAACAAGCTAGCTGTGTTCTTGGTAACCTTCTTTGTAGCGAGAATGTCCAGTGACGACGACATACCTGGGCTGGAGAGCGTCTCTAGTTCAGAAGTAAGTGGCACCTGCCGCGCGCGCCCTGCATGCAGTTCTTATGGCGACCTCTTGTCTTTATCTCTCCATAGGGTCTGCCCTCAGAAGATGAGGAGTCAGAGGAAGACATGTGTGATGTTGGTGTAGAGGAGGGAGAGGCCAAGTCAAAATTCAGTATGCCATTAGTACATAGAGTGTAATAAGCTTATTTGTTGGTAGGGATGACATAGAAATGCTAGAATGAAATTGTCTGCATTCTTTGTTCTGTACTGCCAAGAGCATGGGACATGCCTTTAAATCACTGTGGGTGGTGTAATAGCACACTGGGTGGTACCCATGGTGGGCTTGTATTAGAAACTTGTATCTTCCCTTCACAGTGTATGAAGCTAGTATGTGGATGATGTTTGACATGCCCCTCCAGCAGAGCCACGTTGAAGTGGTGCATGTCTATGTTCTTTCCCCTTTCCTGTATGGCCACGCCCACCAATCTGACCGCTGGCTCAAGTGGTGTAACCAAGTGGGTCTGCTGCAGTCTGACATGTAAGTCTTAAATCAGGACACCTGACTGGCCCCGAGGGTGGCCGGAATAGAGGGAATCAATTGTATAGATTTCTCTGATCCCTTGGTAATGTCGTATGACATGACATGAGTTTTTTTTACAGAGAGCGGATGGAGGGAATTTTACATTAATTCATTACTCCCGAAGAAGAGGGTGTTTTTAGCGTTTTTACGTGGTCAAGCCAGTGATTGTCAATGGGGTTAAAGAAACCCCATTGGTGTAGTTATGTAGTTATTCACTACTTGCTAGTATTCATTGAACCACTAATAAAGCCCCCAATCATCCTGCCGAATTGTGGGCTATTAGGGGGGAGGGGGGTGCACTGAAAGAGGTGGTAGCGGGGACTGTGATACTGTTAGCTTTGCTTGGTTGGTGTGCTGGTGGGTGTATACACACTGCAACTGGAGTCGAGGCTTCCGTCCTCTGCTCTATGTGTTTCTGCCATATTTGGCTGTGTTTATTGAGGCTGTTGCTGAGGAAGTAGTGTGTGTGGCTGGGCTTGGTGTGGGGGGCTATGAGAATAGCATGGTACCATAGGAAGTCTTCTGTTGTGTGGTGAGGATATAGCTTTCAGTTCACCACTGCATGTTGTGGTCATGTTCCTCCCATGTCAACCTGTGCATGTGCCCACATGGACTTTACATATTATGCAGGGGGCTAGACCACCACTGAGCAAAGGCCACTGAGCAGTATGCTAACATATTGGTCATTTTTGCTTAACGATCCATCCCCTCCCCTCCTGTGTGTATGTTGTGAGTGTGGTGGTGGTGGGTATGTGACCCTTGTATTACAGTATCTGGTCCTCCCCACTGCAGTGAATTCAATCTGGAAGCTATGAGTGACAAGGAAATGGCGGCTGTGGACATTCTGCTGGGAGCCATCAAGTTTGTGCAGTCCCACATGGTAAGCAGCACTCCATTACGAGAGAGCTCTTGAGAATACGAAACTGAAAGTGGCATACTCACCTCTCTTCGTCGTCCCTCCCTCCCTCTCAGAATCAACGGAGTTCGCGTACGCGTGACCTGAGCAAGATGCTGCAGTTGATGGAGAGGATAGAGCACCAGGACTCCATCAGTGTGGTAGTGCGTACAGCAAGGAGGCTCAAGTGGTTCATCAAATTGTGAGTCTACAGTGTGTAACATAGTGTGTACATAGTGTGTACATAGTCCATTAGGATTGCAGCATGCAGCTATGTTGTGAGGGGGTGGTGCCATGCGAGGGATGAAACCTCCCAATCCAGTGCTCGTAATGCACAAATCAAAAAGCCATCAGTTTGATATTTAAATGGCCACGGATTCCTTATTAATACCTCAGTCATTCTCTGTGTAGTAATGGTATGTGTTGATCAGCCACCTGTGCCTGGTTGTGTGTGTCACAGGATCAAGGAAGTCCGTCAGTCCACAGAGAAGCTCGGAGGGATCCCGCACGAGTGTAAGAACCACTTTGTTGAGATTGGCTGCCTCCTTGTCATCAATCAAGGTAGAGCTTTGGGTTGTGGGTCATGTGACGGTCATGTGAGGATCATGTGATCCCTGCCCCCCAGCTGTGGAGCACGTCTCAAAGGTCCTCAAAGGCAAAGCGGATTTCGTTGGCGACTTTAAACAACAATGCAAGTCTCATGAGGAGGTTTGGAAACTCTCTGTAATCTATTCAACAAAGTCAGTATACTGCTCTGTATACCATGGTGCACTAGAGTGGCAAAGTTCTCAAAGAGGAAGGCGAAGAGTTTGAAGAGAAAGGAGATTACGCTCAAGCCATAGAGACTTACTCAATGGCAATAATATGCTGGTACGGAGAGCCAGAAAATTGAGTTTTTGGCAGCATGAAGCGAGGAAACTTTGAAGGAAGCTTTTATGCATTGTGAATCTATTTCCTTGTAGTCCGTACTACTACCAGCTCTACATCAACCGAGCAAATGCGTACATGGAAGTTAAGAACTATAGGTATAATACCACATTGCTCTAATTAGAGCACACTTCCCATCCTGCTGCACTGTTACTGTGTGTGTATCATATCAGGGCTTCAGTGGCAGATGGTCTCCGTGCCATGAATCTAAAGCCAGATATCCCCAAGACCCACATCTGCTATATCCAGGCCTTGACGGCCGCTGGCTATGAGACGCGTTCCAAAGCAGCCATTGACGAGTACCACGATCTATTCCCACTGCAGAGGGACGAGCTTAGGAGATCCTTAGAGCGCCGTATGTAGCATGCTTATCCCTAGCACAGCAGTGATTAGTTTGTTTGTGTGTTTGTTTGTAGTGCGTCATAGGGACAGAACCAAGCGAGGAGTGAGTTTGTGCATGTGTTTGTTTTGTTTGATTCTGGTGTGATATTGTCGTGTTCCTTGAAGCCAACTGCGAAGGAACAAGTGTTAAATGACAAAATGATGGCGACCTGCAAGCAAGTTAGTGGGTTCTCTTGGCTGCTTTTGATCCTCAGTCAGCCGGCTCCCTCTCCTCCCCCACCCCCTTCTCTCCCCCTTTCCACTCCTCCCCCCTCCCCTCCCCCTTCCACTCCTCCCTCCTCCCCTCCCCCTTCCACTCCTCCCTCCTCCCCCTTCCACTCCTCCCCTCCCCTCCCCCTTCCATTCCTCCCTCCTCCCCTCCCCCT
>JAAGOD010037156.1_pt1 | contig 18649 bp, 15 predicted proteins | sample 8389681 | NCBI WGS metagenome assembly JAAGOD01 (sample SAMN13964374, study PRJNA552185) | sponge metagenome | biome: deep-sea hydrothermal vent fields; feature: spots directly above weak diffusing fluid; material: seawater and sediment | host: Tedaniidae sp. KZ-2020 ... | reverse complement strand
TTATTATTTTTAAAAATTAAGAATTTTTTTTCATGGTTGGAAAAAGTAAAATATCTCTTATGCTGCTTTGACCAGTAACTAACATTACTAATCTTTCAATGCCTATACCAACTCCTCCTGTGGGAGGCATTCCAACTTCGATTGCGTGTAAAAAATCTTTATCCATAGGTTGTGCTTCGTCGTCTACAAGTCTTGAAGCTTCTTGCTCTTTTAATCTTGATAACTGATCTTCTGGATCATTTAGCTCTGTATAAGAATTTCCTAATTCCATACAAGCAACCATTGGTTCAAATCTTTCTACTAGATCTTTTTTACTTCTATGTTTTTTAGTTAAAGGTGAAACAGAAATTGGAAAGTCGGTAATAAAAGTTGGTTGCCATAAATGCTTTTCAACTGTTATCTCAAAAGCTTCCATAATCATATGGCCTCTAGACATATCAGGTTTTAAATCACTTCCTAAAGATTTTATTTTATCAAATAAATCTTTATCACTTAAATCATCGGGGTTAAAATTAGCATGTTTTTTAATTCCATCATGAACTGTTAACCTTGACCATGGAGGTGTAAAATCAATTTCTTTATCTTGAAATATAACTTTATAACTACCTGTAATATTTTTTACTACTGTGCTTACTAGTTCTTCAAATTGCTTCATTTGATCATTGTAATCTGTATAAGCTTCGTAATATTCTAGCATTGTAAATTCTGGATTATGAGTTCTGTCCATTCCTTCGTTACGAAAATTTTTACCAATTTCATAAACTTTTTCAAAACCGCCAACAATTAATCTTTTTAAATATAATTCTGGACTAATTTTTAAAAACAATTCCATATCTAATGTTTTGTGATGAGTTGCAAATGGTTTTGCTGCAGCCCCTCCATAAATTGGTTGAAGCACTGGAGTTTCTACTTCTAAAAATCCGCGGTCATTTAAAAAATTTCTAACTTCTTTAATAATTTTAGATCTTGTTTGAAAAACTTTTTTAGATTTTTTGTTCATAATTAAATCTAAATGTCTGTATCGATATTTTAATTCTATATCAGTTAATCCATGAAATTTTTCAGGTAATGGCTCTAAACTTTTACATAAAATTTGAAAACTTTTTGCACGGATAGACAGCTCGCCCTTTTTAGTTTTAAAAACATGACCCTGAACACCTACAATGTCGCCTATGTCTAAATTTTTAAAACTAATTTGCTGTTTTTGTGTATCTAAATTAGTAGCATCTGTGATTTCTAATTCGTTTATTTTTAAATAAATTTGTATTTGTCCGCTATCGTCTTGAATTGTAAAAAAAGCAGCCTTTCCCATATCTCTTTTTGTCATAACTCTTCCGGCTACAACAAAAACAGAATCACTTAATGCCTGCCCTGTTTCTATGTCTTTATGTTTATCAAAAACTGATTTAGTCGTATGAGTTCTAGAAAAATTATGAGGAAATGGGTCAATGCCTGCTTCTTTTAAGATTTTTAATTTTTTTTGTTTTTCAAGTTTTAATGGATTTTCTTTCATTAGATTCTCATATATTGTTTTATTAAAAATTTATTTTTTAGTATCAATTTCAGTATAAATATCCATTATATTTTGCAATAAAGATATAGCTTCTTTTTTTGGTCTTTGAAAAGCATTTCTACCAACAATGCTTCCAAAACTTCCACCTGCTGCTAAAGATTTAATTTCTGATAAAATATCTTCTGTAGATTTTGCTTCACCTCCACTGAAAATAAGAATGCGCTTTCCATTAAAAGTTGAATCTAAAATATGACTAACTCTATCTTTTAAAGAACTAATTTTTATTTTATTTTTAACATAAACTTTTTTTGCAGCTTCTTGCTCGATATATTCTGTTGGAGGTTTTACTTTAATAATATGTGCACCAAGTTGAGCTGCAATTTGAGCCGCGTAAGCAACAACATCAATTGCTGTTTGTCCTTGTTTAGAAATATCGCCTCCCCTAGCATAAGACCATATAATTACAGCTAAGCCTTTGCTGCGAGCTTCTTTAGAAATTTCTGCAACTTCTTCATACATCATTTTACGATCTGCACTTCCTGGATAAATAGTTAATCCTATTGCAGAGCATCCTAGTTTTAAGGCATCATCTACAGAAGCTGTGATTGAAGAAATAGGAGCTACATTTTCTGCCCAAAGACTTTCTGAATTATTCATTTTTAAAATTAAAGGAATTTCGCCAGCAAAACGATGGCTTGAAGCTTGTAAAAAACCTAAGGGGGCAGCATAAGCACTTAATCCCGCTTGAATTGCTAATTCAAAATGATAATCAGGGTCATAGGCATATGGATTGTCTGAAAAACTACGGGCTGGGCCATGTTCAAACCCCTGGTCTACTGGAAGTATTACTAACTTGCCTGTGCCAGATAGCTTGCCTTGATTAAATAACCTAGCTAAGTTACTTAAAACACCTGAGTTTTCAGAAGAGTACCAAGATAAAATTTCACTAACTCTGGGGGACATTTTAGCTCCTTATTTTTTATATCTATGAATATATATAATTTATTATAATAGTCACTCGTATATTTCAACAGAGTTACTCTAAAACTTTTAACTCTAAAATCTCTAATTTTTTAATTTGATCCCTTAATAAAGCTGCTTCTTCAAACTCTAAATTTTTTGAGGCATTTTTCATTTGTGTTTTTAATTTTTTCTTATCTTTATCTATTTGTTTTAACATTTTTGCATTAGAGGAGTTTTGCAAATCATAACCAACCTCATATTTTTTGTGAACCTCTGACACAGAATTAATAGCTTTTGTATTAGAATATTCTTGTGAAGATAAACTGGAATACATATCTAATAAGCTTTTTCCAATTTCTTTTTTTATACCTTTTGGAGAAATATTGTTTTTTAAATTATATTCTTCTTGAATTTTACGGCGTCGTTCTGTTTCTTTAATTGCCATATTCATAGACTTAGTAATTTTGTCTCCGTATAAAATTACCCTACCATTTAAATGTCTAGCAGCCCTCCCGATGGTTTGTATAAGTGATCTTTCTGATCTTAAAAAACCTTCTTTGTCTGCATCTAAAATTGCTACTAAACTTACCTCTGGAATATCTAAACCCTCTCTTAATAAATTAATTCCAATTAGTATATCAAAAACACCTAGGCGAAGTTCTCTTATAATTTCTGTTCTTTCTACAGTTTTAATTTCGCTATGTAAGTACTTTACTTTTAATCCTTGGTTTTCGTAATAATTTTGCAAAGATTCTGAACTTTTTTTAGTTAAAGTTGTTACTAAAACTCTCTCTTTGTTTTTTATTATTTTTTTAATTTCTTTAAGTAAATTTTCCACTTGATTTGTTGCTGGCCGCACCTCCACTACAGGGTCAAGCAAACCTGTTGGGCGAATAACTTGTTGAATAATTTTATCTCCACTTTGTTCTAATTCATAGTTTCCTGGAGTTGCTGAAACATAAACTATCTTATCAATTAAAGTTTTAAATTCAGGAAAATTTAAAGGTCTATTATCAAGGGCTGAAGGAAGTCTAAACCCGTAATTTACTAAAGTTTCTTTTCGACTTCTGTCGCCTCTATACATTCCTCCAATTTGAGGAACTGTTACATGGCTTTCATCAATAAAACATAAAAATTCTTTAGGGAAATATTCTAATAATGTTGGGGGAGGTTCGCCCTCTTTTCTTCCTGTAAAATGTCTAGAGTAATTTTCTATTCCGGGACAAAAACCCATTTCTTGCATAAGCTCTAAATCATATTCTGTTCTTTTTTCAATTCTGTCCATTTCTGTGTAATGCATTTGTTCTTTGTAAAATTTAATTCTTGTTTTTAATTCTGCTTCGATAGTTTTTTTAGCTTTTTGTGTTTTTTCTTCATTAGTTACATGGTGAGAGGCTGGATAAATAGCTGCCTTGTCTAATTCTTTAACAAGCTTACCTCCAAAGACAGCTACCCAAGATAAATTTTCAATAAAATCTCCAAAAAATTCTACTCGTAATACTTTTTGATCTTCGTATGGTAAAAATATATCAACTATATCTCCCCTGACTCTAAAAGTTCCTCTATGAAAATCATTATCTGATCTACTATATTGAATGCGAATAAGTTCTTTTAAAAAATTATTACGATTAAATTCTTGATTAACTTCTAATTGTATAACCATGTCTTCATAAACTTCTGGAGAGCCTAAGCCATAAATACAAGACACACTTGATATAATTAAAACATCTCTTCTTGCAAGAAGTGAATGGGTTGCGGAGTGTCTCATTAAATCAATTTGTTCGTTAATTGCAGAATCTTTTTCTATAAATAAATCTCTTGTAGGCATATAAGCTTCTGGTTGGTAGTAGTCATAATATGAAACAAAATATTCAACAGCATTTTCTGGAAACAAATTTCTAAATTCTTCATAAAGCTGTGCTGCTAAAGTTTTATTTGGTGCTAAAATTAAACTTGGGATATTTGTTTTTTCTATAATATTAGCCATGGTAAAAGTTTTACCAGAGCCTGTTACCCCTAATAAAGTTTGTTCTTTTATATTAGATTTAATATTACTATTAATATTTTTAATAGCCTTAACTTGATCGCCTGCTGGCTTATATTTAGAGTGTAATTTAAAATTGTTTTTAGACATTTTTTATTTTTTTTCTACTTCCCAAATACTTGTGCCATTTGCTAAGTCTTGTACTTGAATACCTTTGCTTAGCAGGTCTTGTCTTAAATTATCTGATAATAAAAAATCTTTGTTTTTACGAGCTTCTGACCTTTTGTTTACTAGCTGACTAATTTCTTTTGGATCTAAATTTTTTTCTTTTAGTAGCAATAAATCAAGCTCTGTTAAAAAGCTACTTGGATGTTCTTGAAACAAAGATAAAAATTTTCCTATTTTTAAAATTAATATTTTAAAAGCATAGGCATAAACTTTTTTTTCTTTAAATTTATTTTCAGAAATTTTTAAATTAAACGCATTTAACATTTTAAATAACTCTGCAAATACTGCTGGAGTATTAAAATCATCACAAAAAGCTTCTGTAATATTTTTTTCTATTAAAGAAAAATATTCTTTATCTTGTTGAGGTAGCAAACTAGTGTCTTGTGTTTGTTTTTCTAAAATAATATCTGCTTTATTTAATGCTGAGTAAAACTTTGCCGTATTGTAAGTTGCCATAGATATACTTTCTGAATTAAAATTTAATTCACTTCTGTAATGAACAGACAACATTAAAAATTTTAACACCTCTCCAGTATGTTCTTTTATAAAATCTTTACCTAAAATAATATTACCTAAAGATTTAGACATTTTTTTATCACCAAAATTAATCATATTATTATGCATCCAATAATTAGCAAAAGTTTTATCATTACATGATTCACTTTGTGCAATTTCATTTTCATGATGAGGGAACAGCAAATCTAATCCCCCTCCATGAATGTCTAGCTCTTTTCCAAGTAAAGATTTAGACATAGCAGAGCATTCGATATGCCAGCCAGGTCTGCCTTTGTAAATTTTATTTTCTTTTATACTTTTATAATCCCACGAAGGCTCATCTTGTTTGGCGGCCTTCCATAATACAAAATCTGCTGGATGCTTTTTACCTTTTTCGGTTTTAGCTCTTGTTCCTAAATGACTGTCGTTTAAATTACGACCGCTTAGCCTTCCGTAGTTTAAATGTTTTTCTACAGAAAAATATAAACTTGAGTTTAGCTCGTATACAAAATTTTTTTCTTCTAAATCTTGTATAAATTTTATCATATTTTGTATATGATCACTTGCTTTTGGATGTTTAATATTTGTAAAAGATAACTTTAAGTTTTTTTTATCTTTTTCAAATTCTTTAATATAATGTTCTGATAATTTTAATGGAGTTTTTTTTTCTTCAATACTCGCCTGAATAATTTTGTCATCTATGTCGGTATAATTATAAACAAAGTCTACGCTAAAGCCTAAATGTTGAAACCAAGATGCCACTGTGTTAAAAAAAATTAGACCTCTAAAGTTACCAATATGTAAAAAATTATATACTGTAGGGCCACAAATATACATTTTTACTGTTTTAGAGCTTAAAGCTTTAAACTCTTCTTTTGTTTTACTTTGTGTATTGTAAATATGCATAATCTATAACCTTTTTAACATAAAATAGATTAAAAACCAGTCTGGTTTATAAAAAAATTGAGCTCAATTTAAGCTAAAATAACCTATTATATTAGTAATATGCACAGTGAACCCTGTAAATTGCTGTAATTACTTAGTATTAATTGCCATTAATTGGCCTGTAAATTGCTTAATATACTAGTGTAAATCAGTTTAACTAAAAATAGGAATTTACTGTGCATAGATTAAAAAATATTTTTATACTACTAAGCTTTTTGTTTATAAGTAATTATGTTTTTGTTAACTTAAGTAAGGCAGAAAATTTGTCTCTTTTATTTTATAATCTAGAAAATTTTTCTATGGGCACAGACATGCCACCTCAATCTGTAATAGATAAATATTTATCTGATGAGGATAAAATAAAACTTGATCATAAAGATTATAAGGCAGAAAAAATTGCAGAAGTAATAAATGGAAGTGTAGAAAAGGGGCCTGATATTATTACTTTGGCAGAAATTCATAATACTAAAAGCTTAGAGTTTTTAATTTCTAAGTTAAATAAAAATAAACACTCTAAAGTATATGATTTGCATTACAGTTATGTTAGTCATTCTGAAAATGCATCTAATTCACAAAATTTAGCTCTAATTTATAAATCTAATATTGGGCTAAAAGTATTAAAAATTGAAGAGCACTTTGTAGAGGTAAATAACTCGGAGCTAAATAGGCCTATTTTACAATCTACTTTTGAATACAATAAAGAAGTTTTTCATATATTTACTTTACATTTACCATCCCCCTCACATCCGACAAAAGAAAGAGAAGTTGTAATAAAGTCTTTAAAAAACATATTAACAAATTTAAAAAAACAAGAAAAAAATCCAAAAATTATTATTACTGGTGATTTTAACACTGTAAAACAAGAAGAAGGAAAAGTGTTAAAGGCTTTAAACTTAAATAAAAATATTGTAGACATGCGATCTTATGCAGATAAAAAAACTTCTGGTACTATTTTTTATAAGCCTAATGAAAGTTGGTCTAATTTTGATAAATTTTTAGTTAGCTCTAACTTATTAACTGCAAAAAATTCTGATTTAAATTCAGAAATATCTATTAAAAAAGAAAGCTTTAAAGTAATTACACAAGAGGGAAAAGATGCTTCTGTTAAAGGAAAGCATGTACTTGTGCCTAACTCCTCTAGTTTTTATCCAAAAAAAGGTCAAGAGTTAAAAGAAACTGGCCCTTCTGATCATTTTCCTATTTTAATGAAGTTAAAAGTTGGGTCAATTATTAACAATAAATGCTTGAGTTTATTTTTGTAAAGTTTAAATTTTTGTAAAGTTAAAGTTAAACTTTAAGCTTAAAAAAAATTTTTTTTTAAACTAAGTCTGATTCAACTTGTTTAGTTGCAATATTTTCTGATTCGTCAATTTTGTTATAAACTTTTTCTGCAGCAATTTCTCTTAAAGAGTTTACTACTTCTTTATTTTTAGGTTCTGCAATATCTGTAAATTCTGCACCTTTTAAAATTTGTCTAACTCTTTTTGCTGCTAAAATTACTAAAGCAAAGCGATTTGGAATCTTAACTAAGCAATCTTCAACGGTTACACGAGCCATAATTTAATCCTTTTTAATATTTTTATAAGACACAAATTGTTAAATATTTAACATACTTTAGAGCTTATTTAATGATTCTTCAACCAGTTTTTTTAGTTTTAAATAAGCATCGTCTAAATTATCATTAATTATTTCGTGGCTACATTTATGGGCTAATTTGATTTCTTTTTTAGCGCTTTCCATTCGTTTGTTTAAATTAGCTTCTTTGCCGTCATCTCGTTGATTTAAGCGTTTTAGCAAAGAATCAATATGTGGAGGGTGAATAAAAATGCTAGTAAGCTTGTAATCCTTCATTAAAAGCTGAGCCCCTTGAATATCAATATCCATAACTACTAAAAAACCTTTTTTCCATGCTTCTTCTAGCTCTGACTTAGGGGTTCCATATTTATATCCATGAACAACTGCCCATTCTGCAAAATATTCATCTTTTGTTAGCTGCATAAATTTATCTTCGGTCATAAAGTAATAAGGCTTTCCTTCTTTTTCGCCAGGCCTCATAGATCTAGTTGTGCAAGTTATTGTGTCATAAATTTTACCAGGAAAATCTAATAGAAGACGCTTAATTAATGAAGTCTTTCCAACTCCGCTTGGCCCAACAATAAGAAAAAAATGTTTTTTCATAATTAATTTATTTAACTCTTTTGCAGAAAATTACAAATACTTTTTTCAGCCTTATTAAGTTCATCAGCTGCATGAAACCATTGGATAGTTTTATCTCTTTTAAACCAAGTGCTTTGTCTTTTTGCAAGCGACATGCTTGAATTTAGTATTAAATTTGTAAGTTCACATTTATCTATCTGTCCAAGTAAATATAGCTGAACTTCTTTATACCCAATGCTGGACAATGGTTTCCAGTTTTTTTGTCCTTTTTTTACTAAATATTCTACCTCTTCAATAAAACCTTTTTTAAGCATAGATTGAATTCTTGTTAATAAAAGTTTTTTTAATTCATCTCGTTCTAAAAATAATGCTATTTTTTGTAACAAATAAGGAAAGCTTGTTTTAGATTTTTGCAAATCAAATTCTTCTTTAATTGTAGAAAGCATTTTTCCGCTAGCTTCTATTACAGACAAAGCCCTTACTACCCTATATCTATCTTTATTACTAATTTTATCAGCAGTTTTAGTATCTTTTTTTATTAATATTTTATGTAAAAATTCTGGTCCTTCTTTTTTGCACATATTTTCATATTTTTCTTTAATTTTTAAGCTAACTTTATAATCATCATATAATCCTTTTTCTAAAGCTTGTATGTAAAAACCACTGCCGCCGACTGTTAAAAAATTATTACAACTATGATTATTTAATGTTAAAAAAAATTGCTCATAATACCATGCAACCGTTGCCTCGTTAGGATAATTAATGCAATCAAATAATAAGTGAGGCGATAAAAGCATTTCTTTTTTGCTAGGCTTTGCAGTGCCAATATCTAAGCCTTTATAAAATTGCAAACTATCTGCATTTACAATAGCTGTGGAGGTGGAGTTTTTATTTAATTCTTGGCTAATTTTTAAAGCTAAGCTGCTTTTTCCAACTCCTGTTGAACCTAAAATAAAAATATTTTTTTTCATTTATTTTTCTCTAACAATTTAGTTACAAATTATTTTTTAATTAAAGTAATATTTATTTTAATATTTAAATAGCAAAGTTGTTTGCAGGCCTTCAAAAAATACACCGCCATTATAATTATAACTAGCATCTATTTTTACTGCCATGTTTTGAGAAAATTCAAACAAAGACCCTATTCCTAGCAAGCCTCCAAAATAATATTTACTTATGTTTTTAATACTGTCTGTAGTTCCTGATGAACCTTTAACACCACGCTGTCCTTTAATAAATCTAAAAGAAACGCCTGCACTATAGTAAACTAGCAAGCTGTTAAAGCTAGAAAGTATCATTGGATAACTAATGTCTCCAAATAAAACATAACCAGAAGCATATTTAGTATTGCTTATTTTTTTATAATAAGATGGCATCTTTGCATAAGAAAAACTAATATTTAAAGGAATTTTAGTTGGAAAAATCCATGGGCCCATTAATTGAAAGCTAATAGCAGTTAAAGGGGCGCTTTTTTTTTGTTTGTCTACATTTTTTTCTGTAAATCTATTAAAAGACAATCCAAGCCCAACATATGTATTTAAATAAAGATATTGTCTATATAATTGCTCTGTTTTTAATTGTTTTAATCTTTTTTTTAATCTTTTTTTTTGTATTTTTAAAAATGTTAATAACTTTATATCTACATCAGAAACAAACCCGTATTTATTTTTATGTACTTTTATTTTTCTAAAACTTCCAAAAGACTTTCCTTTGTAAATTTTTTTAGAGGCTTGTACTTTTTTATTAGCAGGTAAATAAATTATGATATCAGAGTCAAAATTATTTGTTTTATAAACAGCAGTTTCTGTTAATACTTGAGCAGGAGCAGCGTATATTGATTTAAAAAATAAAAAAACAAGTACAAAAAAAATATTTTTAATCATTAGACAAACCCGTACTTCCAAAACCTTTTTCTCCTCTTTTTGTAGAGGATAGCTGTTTATCTTGTTCTAAATTAATTTGCACTACTGGAGCTAAAACTAATTGTGCAATTCTGTCTTGATCTACAATTCTTACATCTTGGTTTGAAAGATTAATTAAAATAATTTTTAATTCGCCTCTGTAATCTGCATCAATAGTCCCTGGGCTATTTAAAACGCTAATTCCTTTTTTATAAGCCCACCCACTGCGTGAACGAACTTGAATTTCATAAGATGGTGGAATTTCAAAACTTAATGCAGTAAAAACCAAAGCTCTATCTAAAGGTTTTATAATTAATTCTTTATTAATTTGTGCTCTAACATCTAACCCACTTGCTAATAGGCTGTGGTAAATAGGAAGCTCTCCTTTAAAATGTTCTAAAGTTTTCACTTTTACATTAATTAAAGGGTGAGAGCTCATTGTTAACCTCTAAATATTATTTTTTTACAACATTAAACTAACTTACTAAACTAGTTATTTTATGAATTTAATAAAGCTTTTCTGCTTAATTTTATTCTTCCAGAGTGATCAACATCTAAAACTTTTACATCTAAAGTGTCACCCTCTGATAAAACATCTTCTACTTTTCTTACTCTTTCGTGAGCAAGTTCTGAAATATGTAAAAGCCCACTAGTGTTAGGTAAAACTTCAACAAAGGCCCCAAAGTCAGTAATTTTTAATACTTTTCCAGGATATGTTCTTCCAACCTCTACCTCTGCTATTATGTCTTCAATCATTTGCATAGCTTTATCTAAAGAGCTTTTGTCTACTGCAAAAACAGTAACTAAGCCATCATCTTCGATATCTACTTTTGCACCTGTGCTGTCTATAATACCACGAATTACTTTACCGCCAGACCCAATAACATCTCTAACTTTTTTAACTGGAATTCTTAAACTTTTTTGTTTAGGAGCATAAGTAGAAAATTCTTTTCTAGGCTCTGATAATGCTTTTTCCATTTCTTTTAAAATATGAAGTCTTCCATCTTTTGCTTGGCTTAAAGCTTGCTCTAAAACATCAAAGCCTAAGCTTTCTATTTTAATATCCATTTGCAAAGCTGTAATACCTGTTGCACTTCCTGCTACTTTAAAATCCATATCACCTAGGTGATCTTCGTCTCCTAAAATATCAGTTAAAACAATATTTTTTGTTCCATTAGAAATTAAACCCATTGCAATACCTGCAATAGGAGTATGAACAGGTATACCTGCGTCCATTAAAGCTAAAGAACCAGAGCATACTGTTCCCATAGAGCTTGAGCCATTTGATTCTAAAACTTCACTAACTAATCTAACTGTATAAGGAAAACTATCTCCCTTTGGAATAATAGCCTGCAAAGCTCTTTCGGCAAGCATTCCGTGGCCTACTTCGCGACGACTTTGACCTCCCAATCTTCCAGTTTCACCTACACAATAGGGAGGAAAATTGTAATGAAGCATAAATTTTTTAGTGGCAGCACCTTCTAGTTTTTCTAATCTTTGTTCGTCATCTTGAGTCCCTAAAGTTACAGCCGCTAATACTTGAGTTTCACCTCTTGTAAAAACACTAGATCCGTGGGCACGAGGCAAGTCGCCAACCGTGCAATCAATAGGTCTTACTGTAACCATGTTACGACCATCGATACGCTTGCCGTCTTCTAAAATCATGTTACGAGCAATAGTGTATTTTACATCATCAAATACTGAAGATAATTGTTTTTCAAAACTTGCTTTGTCTTCTGTTATATTTTTTAGCAATTCTGTTTTTGCTTGTGATTTAAATTCTGCATATTTTGCATATCTATCCATTTTATCTGTACAAGCTAAAGCTTCTTTAATTAATGGTGTTACAAATTCTTTTACTTTTTTTTCAAAGTCTTTGTCGTTTTCTTCTTTTGTAAAACTTCGTTTTTTTCCATTACTAACTTGGCTTTCTAAGTCTTCTTGAGCTTTAAAAATAACTCCCATTTCTTTGTAGGCAAATTTTAAACCTTCTAACACTTCTGCCTCTGAAACAAAATCAGCCTCGCCTTCTACCATTAAAATACCTTCTTTGCGAGCGGCTACAAACAAACTTAAATCTGCTTTATGTAAATCTTCGGTCCCTGGATTAAGCTTCCATTCTTTATTTATTCTAGCAATTTGTATTGCGGCAACAGGCCCACTAAATGGAATGTCACTGCAGCTTAATGCTGCAGAAGCTCCAATAATTGCAAGGCTTGTAAGGGAGGTTTGATTGTCACTGCTTAAAACTGTTGAAACAATTTGAGTAGGATTTTTGTAGCCATCAGGAAAGCAAGGCCTTAAAGGTCTGTCAATTAAACGACAATTTAAAATAGTGTCACCGCTTGGCCGGCCTTCTCTTTTAAAAAATCCACCAGGAATTCTACCAACAGAATAAAATCTTTCTTGAACCTCTACAGTTAAAGGAAAAAAATCCATTGTTGATGCAGATTTATCAGAGACAACTGTTACTAAAACTCTGCTGTCTCCACATTTTACTAAAACAGAACCGTCGGATTGTTTAGCTAAGCGACCTGTTTCTAAAACAACTTCTTTGCCTTGTAAATTAAAACTAACTGATTTCATAAATGACTACCTTTATTTTTTTATATTTTATTTTTTAATTAATTTAAATCAACGATTGCTTAAAATTTTTTAGTAAATTAATTATCGTCTTAATCCTAAAGATTTAATTAAGCCTGTATAGTTTTCTATGCTTTTAGATTTTATATATTTTAATAATTTAGCACGACGGTTAATCATAGTTTTTAAACCTTTTTGCCCGTGATTATCTTTTTTATGAATTTTAAAATGCTCGGTTAACATTTTAATACGACCAGTTAGTAAAGCTACTTGTACTTTTTCACTACCTGTATCTAGAGGTGAGCTTTTAAACTCTTCCATAATATTTTTTTTTACTTCTTTTTGTAATGGCATTCAGTCTCCTAAAAATTATCTTAAAAAATTATCTTAAAAAATTATCTTAAAACATTATCTTTTTTGTATTTAACTTATTGAAAATACTTAAGAAGTGTTACTGATATAGGGGTATTTCGTCAAGGAAAACTATTTTTTAAAAGATAGTAAAAAAGAGCTTTAAAAGCCTAGACAAGATAAAACATTTTGTGCGTAATATAATTGATAATCGTGTTGTTTTAAAGATTTTTGGTTTTTATAAGTATTTTTAATATGTTTTAATTTGTCACAAGTGCTTATTAAATTTTTTGCCTCTTTAAGCCTTTCTGGTTTTATTTGACGCTGATTGTCTGTTTGAATAGATGTATAGTGAAATAAATCATCTTCTCTTGGCAAAAATAGTTCTTCTTTGCTTAGATCTGGATAGGCAGGAACCTTAAATTCTGGCGAAATACCTATAAGCTGATTTGTAGTTCTATTAGGCTGATAAAATACACTTTGAGTTTTTTTAAAAGCAAGTGCTTTTTGTGTTTTTTTAGAAAATTTAAATATATGAGATGACAAATAGCTTAACTGTTCAAAAGATTTCACAGATTGCTCGGTGCCTTTTCCAAAAGTGCGTTCTCCTAAAATCCAAGCTCTTTTGTTGTCTTGTAAAGATCCAGAAAATATTTCAGAAGCACTAGCAGATTGAGAATTAACTAAAACTATTAAAGGAAGCTTTGTTTTTTGTGTTTGTGAGCTTCTTATAGCTTTTACATCAGATGACCCAACTTGTCTGGTTTGATAAACTATACTCCACTTTTTTAAAAATATTCCAGAAATACATACAGCTTGGTTTGATAAGCCTCCAAGGTTATTTCTGACATCCATAATTAATGCTTTTATATTTTGTTTTTTTAAATTTGTAATAGCTATTAATACTTTTTTACAAGCGTCTGCTTTGTAAAAAGATTTTAGCAAAATATAGCCAAAATTAGAGCCTTCTTGTTTTATAACTTTATAAGTTACATTTTTAACAACAATTTTATTTCTAACTACATTTATTTTTAATATTTTATTGTCTCTTAAAATTTGTAAATTTACAGAAGTGTTTATTGGCCCTTTTATTAGGTCAACTATATCTTTAATACTTTTATTTAATATATCCTCTCCATTAATATGAGTTAAAATATCATTATTTTTTATTCCAGCTTTTAAGGCAGGAGAATTTTTTAAAGGAAAAAAAACTATTTTGTTAACAACTTTTTTTAAAACAGAACCTATTCCTAAAAATGTTTTGTTAGAATTTGTGTTATCCCGCAATCTTTGTACAGGAAGAATAGCTGTATGAGGGTCAAAAGCAACAGATAAGTAAGCATTTAATACGCTACTTGCTATAATTGATTGCTCTACATCTTTATTAAGATTTTGTCTTATATCAAAAAAGATTTTAGAAAAATTAATTTTTGGACTTTTAGTATAAGCTTTAGAATAAAAATTATTTTCTTCTTTTTTTAATATTTTTAATTCTTTGTAATAGCTATATAAAGTTTGATCTTTAAATGTATCTTTTGTTTTTTTATCTACAATAATTAAATCTACACCATGATATTTTGTAATTACTTGTCCTTGTTTTTTTTGACCTTCGACTACTACTTTTAACTGATACAAACCATGTGCGCCTAAAGAGTTTAAAGCATGTATGCAGGCAAGAAAATTTTTTTCACTCATATAACAAGTTTTATTATTAAGTACTCCTGTTATTGAATCTATAGTTAATCCAGTTTGCTTCCAATAATCTTTATAAGATTTATTTTTTATAGGGCTGGCATAAGATACATGCAACAAACTTAAATTAAATATTTGAGCAAATAAAAATAAATTTAAAAAAAATACAAATAATTTCATATAATATTATAAGCAATTTTGAAGCCAAAATTTACGCCATATACTATCTTATTAACTTATACAGCAAGAGCTTTTAATTAAAATACAAACTACTGTCTTATTTATATACAGTTAACTTTTATCTTAATTTGAGCTTCTGATTTATAGCTAATTAAGCAATAACCTTTTGATAGACAGCTTGCCAGATGTGGCTATTTCTAAAATTCCTAACAAGTCTTCTTCGTTGTTTAATGCTTTGTATAGACTGCTTTTTTGTAAATTTTGAGCAGTTTTTTGAGCTACGACTAAATAGTTTTCTACGCTGTGTGGGATTTGTCCATTTTTTAATAAATTAGACTCTTTGTTTGATAAAAATATTTTATTCATTTTTGGCAAGGTATTGCTAATTGGGATAAAAGATTTGTTTAAACTTTTTAATTTATTATTAGTTAAATCTACATTTAAAGCCGATTGCAAATCAATTGATTTATCTAAGCTATAAGGAAGTGATGCGGTTCTTCGCAAACTTTTAACTAAGCCTCCAACTTTTAAATATTCGCCAAAAGCTTTAGCCCATGCCCTTACATAAGTCCCAGAGCTAACTTTCATAGTTATTTTTAAAATATTTTCTTTGTAAGATATAAATTTTATATCTAAAAAATTCATTTCTCTAATTGGTATTTTTTCTAAAGTTTTTTCTTGTCTTGCATATTCATAAAGTTTTTTTCCATTAACTTTAACTGCAGAATACATTGGAACCTCTAAAGATAATATGCCTGTTAATTTTTTAACAGCATCTTGTATTTCTTTTTGAGAAAAGTTTAAATCTTTTAATTTAGCTGTAACTTTAGATTCTCCCGTGATGTCTAAAGTGTCTGAAGTTTTTCCTAATAAAATTTCGCAATCATAATATTTATTTTCTGAACTAATATAAGATGCAATTTTTGTAGCCTCTCCTAATACTAAAACTAATAATCCAGATGCAAAAGGGTCAAGAGTTCCGCAATGCCCTACTTTTACTTTATATTTTTTTCGTATTTTATAAACTACATCGTGGCTAGTTAGGCCATCAGGTTTATCTATTAACAAAAGACCTGAGTATTCTGGAATATGCATAAAAAATTATAAAGAGTCCAACAAGCTTTGAACAGAAATTTGTTCTTGAATGCTGTCGTCTAAAAAAAAAGTTAATTTAGGGTTAAATTTCATTCTAAGTCGTTTGCTGATATAAAATTGTATATCAGAGGCATGTTTTTGTATCTGTGCTACATAATCTTGTTCTTCTTTATTTTTTAAATTTAAATCTTTATTTAAAAATGAAACAAAAATCTTAGCACCTCTTAAATCTCTAGACACAATAACATTATTTACAGATATAATTACAGAAAAATTACTAGATAAATTTTGAATAATATAACTAGAAACTAATTGCTTAACTTCTTTATTTACTTTTTCAATACGATGCTCACTCATTACAACATCTCAGTTATATTTGCTCTAAAACTAATTTTCTTTTAACTTCTTCTACTGCAAATAGCTCGATAGTGTCGCCATTTTTAATATCGTTAAAGTCTTTAAGACCTATTCCGCACTCATAGCCTTGTGCAACTTCTTTTGCGTCATCTTTAAATCTTTTTAAGCTAGACAAATCACCTTCGTGAAGCATTTTGCCGTCTCTCATTAAGCGAGCTTTATTATTTCGTTGAACTTTTCCATCAGTTACCATGCAACCTGCAATAACTCCAACTTTAGAAACACTAAAAACTTCTCTAACTTCTACTTGCCCCATTACTTTTTCTACTTTATCTGGGGTTAATAAGCCTGCAAGTTTTGCTTTTAAGTCATCTAATAATTCGTAAATAACAGAGTAAGTTTTTACATCAATAGATTTTTCTTTTGCTAATTTTTGTCCAGCAGAATTTGCTTTTACATTAAATCCAATAATATTTACATCATCAGTTGTGTTACCTAGTAATATATCATTTTCTGTAATGTCTCCAACTCCAGAGTGTAAAACTTTAATAGCTACTTCGTCTGTTTTCATTTTTTCTAAAGCAACTTTAACTGCTTCTAAACTTCCTCCAACATCTGCTTTTAAAATAACTTTTAATTCTGTAATTTTATTTTTTTCTAATTGAGCCAAAATATTTTCTGGATCAGATGAGTAAAGCAAAGTCTCTTCTTTAATGACTGCATCTTCGATTGCCTCTGTTAAAGATTGAGCTTCTTTTTCTGTTTTACATACATAAAAAGTTTCGCCAATAGATACGCCAGAATCAAAACCTGTAATTTGAATAGGGTCTCCAGCTTTTGCGACTTTTATTACACTTCCTGTATCGTCTAGCATTCGTCGAATTTTAGCATACATTGTTCCTACTACTAAATAGTCTCCAACTTTAACACTTCCGTCTTTAACTAAAATATTAGCAACATTGCCTAAGCCTTTTAATAAAAAACTTTCAATAACTACACCTTGTCCAGAGTTTTTAGGAAAAGCTTTTAGCTCTAACATTTCTGCCATTAAAGCTAAGCTGTCTAATAGTGAATCAATTCCAATATTTTTTAGTGCTGATATTTCACAAAAAATATTTTCTCCTCCCCAATCTTCAGATACTAAATTATGCTCTGATAATTCTTTTTTTACTTTGTCTAAGTTAGCACCAGGTGTATCAATTTTATTAATAGCAACAAGCATAGGTACTTTAGCTGCGGCGGCATGATTAATGGCTTCAATAGTTTGAGGCATAACTCCATCGTCTGCTGCTACAACAATAATAACAACATCTGTAAGTTTTGCTCCTCTTGATCTCATAGCTGTAAATGCTGCGTGTCCTGGAGTGTCTAAAAAAGTAATATAAGACCCAGAAGGTGTTTTTACTTTGTAAGCTCCTATGTGTTGAGTAATTCCTCCGGCTTCTTTTTCTGTAACTTTAGTGCTTCTGATAACATCTAATAAAGAAGTTTTTCCATGATCAACATGTCCCATTACTGTAACAATTGGAGATCTTGTAACAGATTGAGTTGAATCTGTAGTAAGTATTTCAGACAAAACATCGTCTTTAGATTTTACGCTAGCTTTTACAGAAAAATTAAATTCAGGAACAATTAAACTAACTGTATCAAAATCTATACTCATGTTTATGTTTGCTTGAATTCCATTTTTAATTAAAATTTTAATTAGTGCGCCTGGTTTTACATTAAGCTGTGCTGCTAATCCAGCAACACTAATTTCTGATTCCATTTCTACTATTCGCTTAGAGCTTTTACTTTCTGTAATAAGTGTTTTTTTAAAATCTTTTTGAGAGAGAATTTTTTTACGCCTTTGTGGAAATACTACTTCTCTTTTTCTAAAATCAGAAACGCTAAACTTAGGCACCTCTCCAGGTCCTGTAGTAGTTTTTGTAATTTCTTTTTTTACTATTTTTACTTCTCTTTTTTTGTCAAAAGAGTTTACAGATGGGACAGTTGATTGAGCAGATACATCTGGCGAAAAGCCTGGTCTTAGGCCTTTTGTGCGAGCAGCATATTGAGATGATGGAGTTTGTGTAGTTTGTTTTTTAATATCTATTGTGCCTAAAACTTTTACTCCTGCAAATTTTGTATTTCTTAAGTCGTTATTTAAAGCTTCTTTTTTTTCTAGTAACTTAGCGTTTGATGCCTCTATACTATTATCTTCTG
>JAAGOD010049814.1_pt1 | contig 18684 bp, 29 predicted proteins | sample 8389681 | NCBI WGS metagenome assembly JAAGOD01 (sample SAMN13964374, study PRJNA552185) | sponge metagenome | biome: deep-sea hydrothermal vent fields; feature: spots directly above weak diffusing fluid; material: seawater and sediment | host: Tedaniidae sp. KZ-2020 ... | reverse complement strand
GGGGTGAGAAGTGGTGAGGGGAGGGGGGGAGGGCCCAAGCTACATAAGCGGTGAAACTCAACCTTTCCTCCTCTTCAGGTGTCTAAAGGGGAGGGGAGGAAGTAGGAGGAGGGCCCAAGCTACATATAAGCCGTGAAACTCGACCTTTCCTCCTCTTTAGGTGTCTAAATGAGGTGAACGAGAAGATTGACTCCCTGAAGAAGTCTCCCAATGATGAGCCGAAGAAGCTGTCCATGCTCCATGAGGACCACAAACTCTTCCGACAGGGACACGACGAGCAGCTGCTGGTCTGGACGCAGAGGTCAGAGTCCAAATTCTGTATCCTGAAATTCTATTTCTTAATCCAGTTTCTATGTACTGATGTCTCCCACAACAAAATCTTCACATTGGTGTCACATTGTGTAGGTATCCCAAGGACTGGAGCATCCCCTTAGGCAACTCGTTCTCCATATTTGGCTGGGGGCACAACCACCGAGGCCAGCTGGGTGGGGTGGAGGGGAACAAGGTCAAAGTCCCCCGGCTCTGCGAGAGCTTCTCGGAGCTCAATCCAGTCCAGATCATTGGAGGGGAACAGACCATGTTTGCCATCACGCAAGATGGGAAGGTGCGTGTCGGGTCCAGAGTAGAGAGTCCAGAGTAGAGAGTCCAGAGTAGAGAGTCCAGAGTAGAGAGTCCAGAGTAGAGAGTCCAGAGTAGAGGGTCCAGAGTAGAGAGCGTAAAAATTGCCTCAGAAATGGCAACACACATCTTTTAGCTATGTACTACTGTTCCTGAAAGTGTGAGGTTTTTTTCTTTCTGCTTACTACAATAGGTGTATGCATCTGGGTATGGGGCCTACGGTCGCCTTGGCATTGGGGGTACTGACAATGTTGCCACGCCCACTGTTGTGTCCACGCTGGCCAGTCGGGTGGTGGTGAAAAAGCTAGCGGTGCACTCGGGAGGCAAGCACTGTCTTGCCGTCATGACCACCGGGGAGCTGTACTCCTGGGGAGAGGGGGACGACGGCAAGCTGGGGCTCGGAAGCACAACGTAAGTGAGCTGAAGAAACCTTCAAAGCTGAACGGCTGATACAGTGAACTTCCTCTAATCTGGACCCCTGAAATGAGGCCACCCCTGTATTCAGGCCACTTCGAAATGTCCCAAAGTATGCTTCCTAGTTCAAATCTACCCCTGAAATGAGGCCACCCCTCTAATCAGGACACTTTGACTGGAGTCCACTGTAATATGTATCTACGTAGGACATCTTGAAAGCTGAGGAGCTGAAAACTCTTTGAGTGTTACTTTATTGTGTTTTCAGGACTATGGACACGCCCCATCTTGTGGAGTCCCTGAAGGGCAAGAATGTGGTTGACGCAGCATGTGGCTCCTCCCACAGTGCCTGTATCCTTGACGATGGCAGTCTATATACCTGGGGGAAGGGGCGCTATGGAAGGTTGGGACATGGCGATCACGAACCTCAACACAAGCCAAAGCAGGTCAGCCCCTTGTTGTTTGTTGTTGTTTGTTGTTGTTGTTGTTGTTGTTGTTGTTGCTGTTGTTGTTTACTGTCAATCTCTCCCTCAGGTGATCTCCCTCAAGAGTGAGCAGGTGATGTGTGTAGCCCTGGGCAGTGGCGATGCCCAGAGCCTGTGTACGTGTGCAAGCGGGAACGTGTACTCGTGGGGTGACGGGGACTACGGGAAGCTGGGACGGGGCGGCAACGACGGCTGCAAGGTGCCCAAGAAGATAGACAGTCTGAGTGGCAAGGAGGTCGTCAAGATGATGTGCGGCTCTCAATTCTCCATTGCCCTGACCAAGAAGGGGCATATTTTCACTTGGTGAGAGAGCAGCGAGATGTATACGTCCACTTCCAAAAGCATGCAGTGAACTCCCTCTAATCAGGACCCCTGAAATGAAGCAACCTCTGTATTGAGGCCACTTCGAAATGTCCCAAAGTACTACAGTGGAGCCTGTCTATAATGGTCACCCTTGGGCTCACAAAAAGTGGCTGTTATAGAGTAAGTGACCTGCTAATACAGTGACCATTATAGACAGGTTCCACTAATTGGTGCATGATTGTAGGGGCAAGGGGGATTACTACCGGCTGGGTCACGGACACGACTCCCACCAGCGTTCCCCCAAGAGGGTCATGGGTGCCCTGGCCCATCGCAAGGTGGTGGACATCGCCTGTGGCTCCCTGCACTGCCTGGCCTGCACCAGTGACGGCAAGGTCTACTCCTGGGGTGACAACGACGAGGGGCAGATAGGAAACGACTCCACCATTGCTTGCCAGAGCCCTCAGGTGAGTCAATCAAGGGGAACTGGCCACATAAACTGAATTTAGCCTTGAAGAAAAGAAGTTGCAAGTTCTGTTTTTTTGTTATTTAGGAGCTTCGTGTTCCAGATGGGGTCCACATTGATCATGTGACATGTGGGTCCGCCCACAGCATTGCATGGTCCTCAGTGCAGAGAAAGGTCATGTGCAAGCTTCCCGATAAGGTACCCATGGAGTTCGACCACCTTCAGGACGTCCGTTTGCACGTCCTGAGAAACAGGCTCGTCCTGCTGCACCACTTCTCACACCAGTTCTGCAAGTCCCTCAGCCTCTTCGGACTCCAGCCCAACTTCAGCGACGTCATTGCCATGGGGCACGAGGCCGGGGGGGTCTTTGGGGGCTTTGACTGTCTACGATTCATCCTCTTGTCGAGCTCAAAGGTCAGTGGAGTCAATTCTCTCCTTCGTACGCATAATACGCATGTGGCTACCCCCCTTTTCTTTGGCTAGCATGAAAACATGTTTTGTTGCACATGTAGGAGGCTGCTTTCAAGCGTGTGATTAAGGCCACCATGGCCCAGGGCAAGCAGCATGGCCCCTGCATTGAGCTCAACCGTATCCAGGTGAAGCGGTCGCGTCCCCGTGGTGGTGCTGCGAAGGACGTGGACTGCTCGCGCACCGTCTTTGGACAGATGTGCTCCAAGTGGCATGTCCTGGGTCCCGATGACCTCCTGCTCCACCAGCGGATCTGGAAGGTCAAGTTTGTCGGGGAGAGCGTGGACGACTGCGGTGGGGGGTACTCTGAGTCCATCGCGGAGATGTGTGACGAGCTTCAGAACGGTTCCCTCCCTCTCCTCATCCAGACGCCCAACGGCAGAGACGACACCGGCGTTAACAGAGACTGCTTCATCATCAACCCCACGGCCACCTCCCACACCCACCTCAACATGTTCCGTTTCCTCGGAGCCCTCATGGGCATTGCTATCCGGACGGGATCACCGATCAACCTCTGTCTGGCCGCACCCGTTTGGAAGCAGCTGGTCGGACTGCCGCTCACGCTGAACGATCTGTCGGAGATTGATAGCGACTACGTCCAAGGGCTGCTGTACATTCGAGACAACCCAGAAGCGTGTGTCGGGATTGAGTTCATGGCCCCCAGCTCCACGGGGGAGGGGGTGCGCCTGCACCGAACCTGGACGCACCTGACATTGGAGAACTCTCAGGAGTACGTCCGGCTCTCGACGCAGTTCAGGCTGCACGAGTTTGACCTCCAGACGCAGGCCCTGAGGGAGGGGATGGCCAGGGTGGTCCCCGTGCCTCTGCTCTCCCTCTTCACGGGCACAGAGCTGGAGACGATGGTCTGTGGGAGCCGAGAGATCTCCATCTCCCTCCTGAAGTCTGTCACCACCTACAAGGGGATCGACGCCACCGCACCCCTCAGCCGGTGGTTCTGGGAGGTGATGGAGAGCTTCAACCAGACGGAGAGAGCCCTCTTCCTCAGGTTCGTCTGGGGGAGAACCAGACTCCCGAGGACAGCCGCTGACTTCAAAGGGAGAGATTTTGTCCTCCAGGTGAGTGCCATAAAAATGTTTGTTGCCAGACAATGAAATAATGTACACCTATCATTGGGGCATCTGATCGATGATGCACAAACAATCTTTCTACTGTTCAGATTTTGGACAAGTACCATCCACCTGACTACTATCTCCCAGAGTCGTACACTTGCTTCTTCCTGCTGAAGGTGCCTCGCTACTCCTGCAAGCCAGTGCTGGAGGAGAAACTCCGCTATGCCATCAACTTCTGCAAGTCCATAGACACTGATGACTACGCTCGCGTCAACCTGCAGGAGGGCCTGCTGATGGATGACGAGGTGGTGCCCACTCTGCAGTCTCAGGAAGGGGAATCCTGAGAGATTACTGACATTGGGATGAAGAATCCTGAGCAAGATTACAACTGTTGTTGCACTCCCTGGTGTTCGTACAATTATTTTTTGTTTTGTTGTCGTGGAATGTGTTTTTAGAGCGCCCAAGGCTACTCTTTCCAAGTTCATTCATCCTCCTGCCGTACATAACACAAAAACTCTGCAATTTTCTGTTCCTTTATCCATTGATGATCTGATTATATCTTTTATACAATTCAGCAAGTTATGTAAAACAGTGAGAAGCACATTTAAAAATAAAGATGAAGTTGCTGCGTGTGATGAAGTCGGTGCTATTTTCTTTTGAAGGGATCACTCCAGACCTTCATCCCTTTTTTGTCATGATTTTAATCATCATTGGCAATCTTTTGGTATTATTCACTTACCACCTGGTTGTGTTTTCTCAAGAGGGACTTTGTCTCTTATCCATCTCTGCTTCTCACCTGTATGTAGCATGTATCAAGTTGTTTGGGCCAGCTGTAAACAAGGCCCCAAGGGACAGCACTTAGCTAGCTATTGTCCCAGGCCTGCACTCACGGTAATACTCTGGGTGGAGCTTGGGGTGGATCACAGTGGGCACCAGAGCCAGCCCTATCAGTGTGAAGAGCCCTGTCACCACGATAGTGCCCTTACTGAAGCTTGGTCCTCTTGGCATCTTTTTGTGAAGAAGTGGTGTTAGGTAAAGGGTCGTCCACAGAAAACATCTTTTTCTGACCACGCCCCTTTGTTGCTGTGCATTATTTAGAATTTTTCAAGAAGATGTCTGAGAAGAAGCAGCAACCAAAAAGCTTTACTGCAGAGTCAGTGCAGAGTGCTGCAGCTCGTATGTTCCTCAGCAACACACAGAAGTAAGTTGAAACCCCCCTGCTATGCGCTATTTTCAATGACGTGAGCCCTTTCCTGTTGCTTTTGTAAGAAAACAAGATGCTGGGACGTACACCTGTCAGAAGTGTTTACAGAAAGGTCACTACACATACGAGTGTACGGGGAAGAGAAAGTACTTATATCGCCCCTCTCGCACAAAATTTCTCAAGAAGAAACAAAAGTTGGACGCAGTGCAAGCTCAGCAGATTTCAGCCGAGAAGGAAGCAAAGCAGAGAGCAGAGACACAGAGAGTAGCAGAGGCAGTTAAAAAGTCCAAACAAAGAAAGAAGTAAGTGTGAAATGGGGAGATCTGACCAGCGTATTGATACAAAGATTTTGATTACCAGGAGAAGTAGGAGACAGTCGAGCAGTGAGGAAGACAGTGGCTCCACGTCTTCCAGCTCAGATGACAGCTCAGACACTGGTAGTGGTGACAGTGAGGACTTGAGCAGCAGCAGCGGCGGTAACACGGACTCTGACTCCAGTGAGGAGGACTCCTCAGATGATGGCAGTTCCTCTTCCAGCACCTAGCTTTAAGCATGTCCTAGACTTGACTACCACACCACCTGGACTATCACAGCACTTGAACTACGAAATATCACAATTTTACGGGCACTGGAAGCCCTTTTTATATAAAAAAATCAGTGTTCCCTAACTTCATCAGGCGAGTAAAGCAGGCTCTGGATCAACAATGTTGTGCAACAGATTTTGTGCAACAACGTTGGGAGTTGAAATTTTGATTATTTTAACTACTCTCACACAAAAGAACACATGAGCTCTCACTGAATCAACAGTGAGGTGGACTTTGGTAGGTAGAGAAGTGAATGCATCACAGACTGTTCTTCAGAAACGGATGCCAGTTCTTGAAGGAACTCGTAAAAAATCATCACAGCAAAGAGCGTGTCTGTTGAAACTTTCTTGTTCCTCTTCTTTATGCTTCTCTGCTGCCCCTTCATCTCCCCAATCCTGCTCCCCCCTCCCCCTCCTCCACTGCGCCGCTCCTGGCCCCCACCCTTCGCTGACTCCTCCCTGCTAGCAGCAGGAGCAGGTAGCTGGCTCCTGGAGTTTGTCTTGACCAGAGCAGGAGAACCCTCCGGTGTGGACACAATCACGAAACTGTCGCTGAGATCCGTTCGAGAGTTCTGCTGGAGGAGTTGCCGCTTGACAATCTGCCTGGCCACTGATTCCTTCACCTGGGAGTTCCTCATTTGCGCTCGATACAGCATCGTCTTGCGAGCCCGGCCCAACCGCTTCTCAAAACCTTCTTGAGTCCGCGCATACCTATCCACAGTCTGCTTCAGATACTGTAGAACCTGCAAAAGTAACAGTAGTACATAGTACAGTGAAACCTCCGATAAAGGACACTCCAAGAGAGGACAAACCTCCGAACAAAGGACAAACCAAAAGTATTCTATATAGTAACATTCTATACAAAATAACCTCCGAAAGAGGACAACCTCTCTACAAAGGACAAAATGCTGGGTCCCAAGTGTGTCCATTATTCGGAAGTTTCACTGTAGAACCATCTCTTTGAAATAAGGACAACCTCTCTACAAAGGACGACTCAGACTTACTGTGAGAAGGTTAGGGACGCCTGGCTTGAGAACCAGCTGGTGGTTGAGCAGGAGCGACCGGAGGAGTGGCTGCGGATAATAGGCCAAACGAACAATCAGCCGAGTCAGCAGAATGTTGACCGTGGGCGGGTGCTGCATCATCTCCATCAGCTTGTCCATGAGGATCTTGAGGAAGAGGCCGACGCTGTCCTCAAACTGGCCCCCGCTCTGGGAGTGCAACTTCCTGTCCAGCCTAGGGGAGAGGCGTGAGGAGGGGCCCCGCTGGGACCTGCTGCCCCCGGAGACGGTCCCGGACCTACTCCTCAGGGCCTGGTGACCAGAGGGATGGTCCAGAGTGGACGACAGACCTTCCGTCCTGCTGCTGTTCTGAGCATGCTCAGAGGCACCGGCCACCATTTTGGTATCCCTGTCTTCCTTAGAGGCAGAGTTTTCCCTGCGAGAGTGAAGCTTGTCATGGTTACGCACATCTGAAGTTCTCGTGAGCCTTGGTTTTGAGGAGAGAGTGGTGGCTCGGGATCGAAACGCCCGCTGTCCTTCCTCCTCCACCACCACCCCACCCCCATCCAACCTTCCTGACGAGTTCTCCTCAGCAGTGATCCGAATCTTTATGGAAGACATGTCCTCCATTTCGAGCGACTTTGTCACAGCAGCCTTCGTCGCAGCAGCCTTCTTCCTCTCCTCCTGCTGCTGCAGCAGCATCTCCTTGGAGACACGACACTTGTCGTAGATACTGGACCAGCACTGGCAACGGCTGGTGCACTCCTTGATCCCCTCTCGCGACACCATCAGGTTGTTGTAGTAGGCCATCTCCAGCGAGACGTACTCAAGACGGAAGGAGGAGGAGGAGGAGGAAGAGGAGGAGACTAAAGAGTGGGCACTTGGTTTAGTTCTCGCTTGTTCCGTAAGAGGGATGGCATGAGGTGCGGAGGAGATGCTGGACATGCTGACGAGGCTGCTCGTACTTGCGTCACTGCCGCTGCGGCTCCGGGAGAGGGCAGGGTGGTGGGGGGGGGCAGGGACAGGGGTGTCGAATGAATTGGTGCCAGTGGTGGTGGTGGGTGGAGCCAGGGAAGGGGGAGGGGCAGGCTGGGAGGGTGGTTGCAGTGGTGGTAGGATGGGGAGGTTGGTGAGGGGGAGTTTAGGGGAGGGCGTGGTACCGCTCGAGAAGGGGGAGGGGTGAATTGGACTCGGGCGCTCAAGATGCTGTCCACTGAGCAGAGGAGAGGAGGTGAGAAAAGGGGGAGGGGGGGACGAAGATTTTGACAGCTCCCTCACTCCTCCCTCCGACTGAGGGGGCGGAGACTGGGACTTCCTAATGGACTCCATCAACATCTTTTCCGCCTCAATGCAGGAAGCTGGAAGCAGCTGCAGGAGCTTCCTGGCGGCCTGGGCGTACAGGTCAGGAGAGCTGATGATGGCCAGCTGGTTCGGCATGACATGTAGTCCTGGTAACAGGTATCTGAGGGAGGGAGGAGAGAGAGAGGGAGGGAGGAGGGAGGGAGGGAGGGAGAGGGAGGGGAAGGGGAGAAAGTGTTCAAAAGGGAAGACTTACTTGAACACAAGTTCCAACATGACATCCTCACAGTTCAGATCCAGTAGGACATAGAAAAACTCCAAAGTCACTGCACACATCTGCAGCCACACACACACCACATAAACACACATATTATTTTGAATTCAACTTCAATCAATGCTAGGTAAGGGGCCTCACTAAGTGGTTGGTGCTGCTGATGTTCTGCATAAGGGTGTTGAGCACCGGCCTGCCATCGTAGCGTCCCTGCATCAGGTAGCAAAGGAACTCCCGCATCAGGGCCACATTGGAGATATGCTTCAGGAAGATGGTCACGTAAGCGAGGGAAAACATCACAGCACTCTCAGATTTCTGCAATGATACAACTTCCTTATAAATTCCTTATAAGGAAGGCAATATCCTTTTAAGGAAAGATAGTATCAGGTAGAACTGATACCAGCTTCTGAAGTAGTGCTTTTGTCAGTGCTTTTCTCCTGTACAAAAGTGGACCCCAAGGGTGAAATTATGGCCTCACAGGTCCACTCAAATGAAGCCACCTCTCTCATATGCATGCACATACCTGCAGGAGTGCTGCTCCCATGACCTGCTGCAGAAACCCTTCCCGAACCAAAGTCAGCATCGTATTGCAGACCAGCTTGGGAGCCATCTGAGAGGTACAAAGTACAGCAATACATGGCTTTCAGCAAGGCACATTTGAAAGCTTTCCATGCAGACCTGAAGGACGGAGTTGCAGAAGTCGAGAGCCTGTATGAAGATCATGAGCTCTGGCACTGCCTTCTCTATGACGGGGAGGGGAGACTGCCACTCGTCCACCACCAGATCCCTGGTGCTCGGGAGACCGCAGTAGAGCCCACTCAGACCAGTAGCCAGCACCTACACAGATCAAATATTTGGACTGGGATGGTCACATTTTGACTCGTAGCTTAACATCACATAGTGCAGCGTCTACTATATCTCTTCTGACCATTCCAGCTGTTGATTCTACTTTTATTTTCAAAAACAGTCTGGGATCTAAAAACACTCGTTACAATCTCTGTCTCACAAGGTTTCCATATAATGAGAGAGTTCTGATTAGAGGGGCTCCATGATTATGCCCCACCTAATTGCTCCCACACCCCAATTAAAAATCACGCATCCAAAGTACCTGACAGAAATTTGAGTCCGAGGCAATGAAATGCGTGAGGCTGGAGCCATGGAGTTGATCGGCCAGAGAGAGGCAGAGGAGGAGGGCGTCCCTCGCTCTGTTCCCCACCTCCCCGGTTGCATGCATGTGGGGGATCAGCTGGGAGAACACCAGGAACCGAGACTGCATGTGGACCAGAGACTCGAAGAAGAAGAGGTCAAGGAGAGATTGGTTCTCCTGCATGAGAATGCACATGGTATGGAGGAGGGGGACTAGCGAGGCATTCAGCTCAGGGTCACTCGCGCTTTCGCATGCACGGAGGAGCTTGCTGATTGGCCGGAGAATCTGCTGGTGGATCAGAACGGGTTGAGGGGAGCGCGTGAAGACCTCGGTAAAGAATTTCAAGAGCACGACACGAATTTCTTTGGCGTAGACCTTCTGCCTGGTGCTGAACATGTAAATATTCTCGACCACATTCTCGTTCAGCAGGAACTGAAGGCAGGGCCCTGTCTGCCCATGTGACTCAGGGCGGTCCTTTATGAGGAACTTTTCAATGTTTGAAAGGTGTTCCCTCAGTTCCTCCATTGCAAATGGGTCCATGGTTTTGGAAGAGAGCAGAACGTCTATCTCACTACACCACTGCTCAAGCTGCTGGACTGGAGAGGGGACTCTCCTTCCTTCCTCTCCATTGCTCCCAGGCATCAGGTCACAGAGTTCACTGTCCACATCATCATCAAATGGGTTCTTCCCAATCCCTCCATTGCCAGCAGGCACAGCAAGCAGAGGGGGCTCCATTTTCACTACTTATATCCTTACAGCACTCACAGACGAGGTCCCAAGGTAAGGCCCTGCACCTCCATTATTTTTAAAACTTCCTTCCTCTCCTTCTCTCCTCTCTTAAAATGGGGGGCGTGGTTTGAGTTTCAATGGCTTCAATCATGTTGTTGGTCATGTGACAAAAGGAGGCGTGAGTGAGCTACAGAAGAAGAAAAAAAATGGCTTTGGACATCAAGTTGAAGAAGGCTAGCAAGGTGTACAAGGAAGGAGAGCTGGTGAAGGGGGTAGTAATAGTGACCACCAAGAGCGATCTCAACCATAATGGCCTAACACTGACCATGGAAGGCTCGGTCAACCTGCAGCTCAGTGCCAAAAGTGTCGGCGTTTTTGAAGCCTTCTACAACTCCCTCAAGCCCATCCAACTGGTCCAGTACAACATAGAGCTAGCCAAGCCCGGCAAGATCCCTCATGGTATCACAGAAATCCCTTTTGAGATGCCTCTACGGTCCAAGGGCAGTGGCAAGAAACTGCACGAAACTTACCACGGTGTCTTCATCAACATCATGTACACCCTGAAGGCTGATATGAAGCGTTCCCTGCTCAACAAGGACCTCCAGAAGGTCTCGGAATTCATCGTGGAGTTCACATCGAGTGAAAAGATTGAAGACAAGCCGGTTGATTTCACCTCCTCCCCAGAGAGCTTGGAAAATGTGAAGAAACAAATGAAGGTGCCGGATTTCTTGGTGAAGGGGAAGATAGACAGTGTGAACTGCTGCATCACGCAGCCCTTCTCTGGAGAGATGGTGGTGGAGAAATCCTCTGCCCCCATCCGGTCCATAGAGCTCCAGCTGGTACGTGTGGAGACCTGCGGGTGCGCGGAAGGGTTTGCCAGGGACCCCACCGAGATCCAGAACATCCAGCTGGCCGATGGAGATGTCTGCCGCGGTCTTCCCATTCCCATCTACATGGTGTTCCCTCGGCTGTTCACCTGCCCGACCCTCAACACTTCAAACTTCAAGATCGAGTTTGAGGTGAATATAGTTGTCATTTTCCAAGACGACCACTTGGTCACTGAAAATTTCCCCATCACTCTGACTAGAGAATAACAAGCAAGTTTATGCTGCAATTTTGATTTCTGAGGACTAGACACAGTATTGCATTCACACTCACAAAGCAATTTAATGTCTGTTTTTGTGTTTTCATGTGTTGAAAATAAAGTGAAATCTGTGTAATATCTCTGTATCACTTGTTTAGAAAGAAAGATGGCATGGTTTTAAACGTTTTCATGTAATTATGTAATTTCTGATACACAGTGGAGGCCATAAAAAGTAAGAGTTTATTACTACTTCTTAACGGTTCGTATTTTTGATCCCACATGACTGCCAAGCCTGGTCAAAGAAAAGCACACGAGAAATTCCACCACACTATCTAATGGTACAAGGATACTGTTTCTTGTCTTCCTTGGCTGCTAGAATCTAAAGCAAGTAGTAGATGCCTCGTTACAGCTTGGAGCGACTTTCATGAAAGCAACTAACCTTCTTAGCCAAAGGAACACCTTCTTTCTTCACCTTCTTCTCCTGCAAATAACCAAGTAACGGTCTGCATTACACAGCATGGAGGTACATGTTATGCTCATCCCCAGGCCCGCTTCTCGGGAAAAATATATCCTTGGTGAGAGAGAGGCAGGGGACAAAGGCTAGCAATGACTACAGCCACACCTCCTTGGTGACGATATCTGGTGACTCTTTCCTCCTCTTTGAATCAGCGGCCTCTTTGTCAGCAGATCTCTCCTGGAAGAAACGGACTCTCATCAATATTGGAATCCAGGGGGGAATCAGAAATCACTCTCTCACCCTCTTTTTGTTCTTCTCTTTGACAGAGGTTGGAGTGGCTGATCTTGGGACGCCATTATTGCTCTCTGCTTTGCCCTCCCTGGACTGCATGCAACATGGGGAGGAAGGAAGGAAGGGACACAGCAACTAAAGCTATCTCTACACCCCAGCGGCTAAAACATGCAGAAACACCACTAGCACCCCCACAGTCACCCCCGAGAGTCAGAGTGTCTGTGAAAAGAGAGTAGGCAGGCTGGAGAGGCAGGTTTGTCCTCATTTTGCTCTCTGTGCTGAGGGGGAGTCAGCCGCTCGCTTGCCTTTACATACCTTACTAGCACTATCTTCCAGCTTCCTTCTCTTTACATCTAAATGGAAAATGAATATCATTACATAGGGGCAATTACTTTAAATAGGGGCATTGATTACTCTAATTAAGTGGACTGGCACATACATACCCCTCTCAGGTGGACCATCGGGGGACTCTGCTGGCACCTGCTTCCTCTTGGGCGACTGTGCAGGTCCATTGTGGATGGAAGGGCTGGCTCTCATCCCTAGACCAGCACTGGTGCTCCCACTGCTGGGAACTTTCTCTCCCCCCGCTCCCGCCCCTGCCGATGCTGAGGCCGTGGAGGAGGGCGTGGTGGTCCCTGACACTGGTTGGGAAGAGGCAGGGTCAGTGGGAGCCACGTCCCAGCTTGGAGCAGCCACCTCCTCCTTCCCAGCCGTCTTTGCCTTCCCAGCACTCCGCTCTTTCCCCTTCTCCCCGCTCTTCTTCGAGGTTGTCTCGCTGGGAGCACCACTTTCCTTTTTAATGCTCACTTCGTGTGACAACGAGAGCTTCGATTTTGCTGTCACCTGGGTGGGAGCTCGCGAAGATTCTCTCGAGGATGGGGCGGAGGTGGTCTTCGAATCGGTGCCTTCAGACTTGATCGCCTTGGCTTTGGAGTCCTCCGGCTTCACCTTGACCTTGGAGCCTGTGGCCGAGGTCTTTCCGTCGTCCTTCCCTGTCGTCGAGTCAGCATCCTTGTCGTGGGTCTTGCTGGCGCTGGACTGCTGGGCCTTGACGCGCTCCTCCTTGATGTGGAACTCCTGCTCCATCACCAGGTTCTGACGCTGGTTCTTCAGCATCCCAGCATACCTGGAGACAACACAAGACACACCCACAGCAAGTAGTTAACAGGAGCTTCTTGAAATACGTCCTACAGCCAGAGTGCAGTAGACAAAAACATTTCCACACTCACCCAATGGCCAGGGCGTAGAGGTCAGGTCTCTTCTCCTTCTCCTCCTCCATAATGGCCTCTATCCTCTTCTCCAGGACGATGCTGAGGTGGTACACCTTCGGGTAGTACGGAAGCATCTTGGTCAGCACGATAAGACCATTACGAACCTCAAAACAAACAACAAAGCATGTTGAAAGATCTTCGAAATTTTTTCACATAATTAGAACAGCAAATTTCTTGTACAGCTAGGATATCATACTTGCATGTAGTCTTGGGACTCCAGGAGGGTGACCAGGGATTTCGTGATCTTGAAGTGCCACTTGAAGGTGATGTGTCTGTAGTTCTCGTAGTCGAGGTAGACCCTCTCGTTAGTGGCTCCCGAGGAGCGCATCATGGAGATGAAGCCCGGGGTGTTGGCGCACTCCTTGGTGTAGGTGGACTCACTCTGGTGCCAGCGGCTCACAGTCTCAAGGAGAGTGCCCATGAAACGACCTAATCAGAGGTGATAAAGTACGCATTATAGACAAACACCAGCTGGATCACATCTGATGGTCTTGAGCAGGCAAGACTCATATCTGTAGGGAAGTGATCAATCCATTTGCCTTACCATATCTCCTAGCCTCATTCTCTGTACAGCAAGTCACTGTGTAGGAAATATCAGAAAAGCTCTAGAAAAAGGGAGAAGAGATGAAAAGTGTGAGCAGTGTGGGGGTGTGGTTGGCTTACTCTGTCCAGGAAGAGGAGAGTGGAGAAGTTGGGTGTGTGGAGGGAGTGCAGGAGGTACACAAACTTGGCGCAGTAGATGGCGTCGGTGGCTGTGAACCGACAGCGGGGGAAGATGCAGAGCTGGAGGAACTGCGTGATGGCACGGTTCTTGAGAACCTCTGAGGGGGATACACAGAAAGAGAGCATGGGAATGGCTGCCTCAGTGGCTAGATAGAACTCACTGGGGTAGAACCAAGAGTCCTTCTCCTTCTTGAGCCAACTTGTCACCAGCCTGTTGTTGTCCTGTTGTCTCTGCTTCTCGTCCTGGAGCTTCTCAATCAGCACATTATTCCTCTCCTGCTCCTTCCTCTTCTTGCTACTCGTCTGGAAAGAGAGAGAGAGATCCCAAAATCAAGAAAATGGTCATGACACTTCCATACTCATCTAAAACAACAGTCCTTGCAAGCTAAAGAGCATCTTCCTCACCAAGTCGCTATTGTTCTCCACGTCTCGGCTGGCCTGCTTGGCGTGGCTGATCTCATCCTCATAGCGTCCCGTGGGCACGTAGAGGTCGTAGAGGGAGAGGGCCCAGAAGGTGGAGTAGAGGCGGTGGTTGATGTCCTCCCAGACCTTGGCGGGGTGGAGGAGCCGGGAGTACTCCATGATGGGCTCCATCACTTGCGAGCAGGCAGCGTGATAGCTCTCCTGAGCAAAACACAGTGCCAACAAGGCATCTCGTCAACACACAGAGAGACAAGGAGGATTTGGGTAAGGCCATCACCTCTTGCTGCAGCGCTTTCGTCTTCTTGTCTTGCTTCTCATTCTCAGATTTAGAGCTCTTTTCCAATTCAGAAAATTTTGTCTGAAAATAGGATGCAGCAGACTACCTTTAATCTGGACCCCAGGTCACCCCTCTAATCAGGACGAATGGTGAAAAATGGTGAGAAGGGGTGAGAGGGGTAAAGAAGACCCTTGCTCCCATCCCCTCTCACCACTTCACACCCTCTCACCCCTCCTCAGGCCAAGACTCTTGCCCACACCCACTCACACTGATGGAGCTTCGTATAGTTGGTCTGGTCATGAAGAAGGAGATATCGGCAGGGATGTGGTACACCAAACCCAAGTCATCAATCATAGGCACCCGCCTGCTATACTCCTCGGCACTCAAGTGAGTGGACAAAAACCCGCCAAACTGGACCAATGTGTCTAGACACTACAGAGAAAATATGGGTAAAGGGTCACAGTCACAAGCACACTTACATTGTCAAAGAGCATGCCCACAAGCTTGAGGTGTCTCTTTGCCCCATCTCTGTAGACAATGCAGTCCCTCTGTTGGCCCATGAGCAGCAACATGGGGATGCTGAGGTGAGCGTCCACGAGAGCTTCCCGAAGACGCTGAGACGACTTCTTGGTGTTGCGGACTTGGTTGAAATACGCACCCTGCATGTGACGAGAGAGAGAGATGAGAGAGAGACACACACACACCTCCTGGTCTACTACTTTTCTACACACCTCAGCCTGAAGCAGTTCCCCTCCTGCCAAAGCCTCCAGCTGAGCACTAGTCACCTCCTCAGCAATATCAATCCCGGACATCTTCTGAATCACCTCCTTCAGCACCAGCAGGTCAAAACTGGAAAGAATTAATTCGTTAGTTATTGGACTTCCGGGATTGCTGTCAAAGGATGGGTGACTGTCAAAGGATGGGTGAAGTGGGCGACAGCATCAGAGTGATCAAAGAGTGTCTATCACATCACCAAGTGAAAGCTTGTGATGCTCAGAAAGAACGCAGCTAGTCTCATCACTTGCCAGTCACCCTTTCTCCCTCCCTCCCCCCCTCCCCCTCCCCCCTTTCCTCTCCAAGCCCTACTATCCTCCTTCCCTCTCCTATATACACAGGTAAAACGAAAGTGTGTACTGCAGGCTAAAATGTCACTGTTGTTTGTGTCTTGAGTGAGTATTGGGACATTTCAGTATGCAATACACACGCTGTGTACCCTCCCCCTCCACCCTACACACCTCTTGCCAGCCTTGAGCTGGTTGCTGACATACTGCAAGAGCCCATTCAACTCAATGGGGTACTTCCTGAAGATGTTGCCGCAGAAGCTGGCCAGGCCCTTGAGCCAGTTGGAGATGTTGGTGTCTCCATGCTTCAGCCTCTCCTTCTGGGGGTGGCCCAGCGCCTCAATGATGCAGTCTACAGGGGGGAGGGGCAGGGGGTGGAGTCAGGTATGTCTGAAGGCTAGCTAGAGGTCAAAGTTACATGCTAGCACATCGTAGGCCATGGGAGTGAGGTACTTCAGGGAGTCCACCACCGGGATAATAAAATTGTCGTAACGTTGAATTTGAGACAGCACCTACAGCACAAAAAAAAGAAGGTTCTTGAAAACGGAACATTCTGGGGCTCCATTGTTAAGTACAACAGTAACATTTGCTCAGAAGGCACCCGTATAGCGTCAGAGTTTTAAATCAGAAACACGGACCAAAGGTGACATCATCACTGCCTTCCACAGCCCCACCCCTTTCTCCCAGAGGGGGATAGACTCACATAGTCGAAGATGATCCCAGGGTTGCTGTGACTCAGCTTGCCAATCTGACGGCCTGAGGGCTTCACATTATCCTTGGTCAGGCGTCTGCAGTTAGAACACACACATGCAATAGCACTGCAGGGACCTCTGCCGTGCCATTGCCCCTCACTTCATGATGTATCTGCCTCTGCTCAAGGTCTCTGTCTTCACGTCCATCAACAAGGGGTGCATCTCATACGTGTCGTTCTTCCAGTGCCCATACACCTGGTATCTAGTTGGTGACAGAGTGAAGCTGAAACACAACTTCACAGTGAAAGGAGTTTCACAAAGGTCAATCTTTAGATACTTCTAATGCAAGGTTTTGCACTACCCATATATTGTCACACACGAACTGACTACACTTGTCACCACCTTCACCTCCTTTCGTATGGGAGAAACTTTATCATGGACCAGAGCTCTTCAGCCATGCCAGAATTGCTGGACAGCAGGGAGATACTGGGCAGAATCACCTCGTCCAGAGTAGAAATAAAACCACGAAAAACCTTCTCCTGTGAAAGGGAGTGAGTATTAACACACACACACTATATCTCTTACAAGATCAAGAGCCTAGCAACAAGTACCTTTTCAGGACTATCCTCTGAATTTCTTGAATATTTCTCCTTCATGAAGGACCTCCCCAGGCGGATCACCTTCGCCAGGAGGATGGGGTCAGAGCGCATGTGGGGTCCGAGACAGTACAGCATCTCAAAGACGGAGGGATAGAGATCCAGCAGGGAAGAGCAGGGCTTGAGCAGGAGGGAGGAAGGGGGAGGGGTGTAGGAGGGGGAGCGACGGGCACCTCGCGCTGCTCGAGGTGAGTAACTAGAAAATTTACAATCCCAGCACCCTTTCCATTATATTCTGAAGGGAGAGGGAGAAAAGGGTCGTACCAACCTGCGGTACAGCGGCTCTATGGAAACACTGATAAGTTCACAGAGGACCTTGACAATGGCCGTACACCACACGGGCAGGTAGGGAGGGAGGAGCTTGATGAAGTCATAAGCCCCCACCCAGTCTCCCAGCTCCATGAGGGCGTGGCACAGACCCAGTTTCTGGTTGACCTCCAGCGACAGCATGCATCCTCTGTGCTCCTGCAGGCCACAGGGACAACACACGAGAGCCAAGATACAGATACGAGGGACAGATTGAACACAATCAGCTGAGATTCAGACACCCCTGACCTCCTTCTCCCTCTCAACTTCAGCCTCTTTGCTCTTCTCCTCGTCACTCTTCTCCTAGAAAGGGAAGGCAAGGAGATAGCAACAGCCTCCAGCTCACCATGCATACTCCCTGGATTGGGAGACTCACCACGAGGGAGACCACTTGAGCTTTCCTGGCCTTGACCTCAGAGTCCTTCACTGTGCTCTCGTGAAACTCCTTCAGGGTCTTGTCACTTGGGGCCAGCTGCAGAATGCGTAGTGGTTGAACTCTGGTTCAGTAGGACACAAAATGGGCCTCTTAGCATAATCAGGACATTGGTTTAGTGGGACACAGGCACATCAGGACACGCACATGAGGACAGAGGTCAGTCAGCCTGACCAGCCCTTCGTGAAGCAGAAGAGCACACAGCTTGTACAGAGATGGAGGGGTGGGTGTGGTCTTGGTGAGATCATCACTCTATTATAAACACAAGGCAATGGGGTGAATTGACTCCCGCGCGACCAGCACTACTCTCCACTTGAGAGGTCACAGACCTGGTAACCATGGAACTTGAATCCCAGGATGTTGACAAAGGTGCTGGTCTCACAGGGATAGCTCTCCAACAGAGGCACAAAGAAATCCTTCTCGTCCAAGTGGCCCTCAAACGCCTCCAAAATAACATCCAGCACTCGATTCGGATCCAGATTGAACCTCCCTAATAAGGATACACAACATGTGGTTACACATTATAAGATAGGATACAAATAAACTATCCCATTGGTCTACTTTCAGCCACACTACGTCTACAAGAAGTGAAAAACTACCAATGAGGGACTTTATGTTGTCGAGCATAGCAGTGGTCAGTACAGCAGGCCTCTTCTCGTGCCCCAGTTCTGATATCAGCTTGGAGTAGCCCTCGTTCTCCTCCCGAAACAGGTTGAACTTGTGCTGCTTGTAGCTACAGGGAAATGACCCAGGGCGATGAATACCTCCCATGTCAAAAGTGGTCTTAGAGCAACTTACAAGAGTTTCGTCTTGGTCTTGACGTACTTCTGGTTGAAAGGATTCTTGGCAGGGATCAGTCCAGTGCTCTCCAGAGTGTCCATGTCCAGTCTCTCCTTCAGCAGTGGCTCACTCACCAAACTCTGCACAAAGATTCATTAGTTTTATGCAGTTCTGGTAT
>JAAGOD010042430.1_pt1 | contig 18735 bp, 16 predicted proteins | sample 8389681 | NCBI WGS metagenome assembly JAAGOD01 (sample SAMN13964374, study PRJNA552185) | sponge metagenome | biome: deep-sea hydrothermal vent fields; feature: spots directly above weak diffusing fluid; material: seawater and sediment | host: Tedaniidae sp. KZ-2020 ... | reverse complement strand
GAGCATCTTATTGGTCTATAAAGTGATTTTGTTTCATTCCATTATAGTAGTCTCACTTCAACATGGAGAACACTATTTTTTTTTATTGTATAATAGTTATACATCCAGTAGTTTAAAACAACAAAATTTTTGCAGTGACTGGTAAAAAATGAGGAGAGAGATTGAATGCTTTGAAAATTTTGAAGTCCTTGAAGACGAACACAAAACAGCTACTACATACATAAATAGATTTTGTGATGACTGTGTCATCTGAAGATATATATAGAAAGCACTGCACTTGCTGCTGCCATGGTGATTAGAGTCAGTGGGGAAGACTGGGTGAGGGGTGGGACTGAGGAAGGGATAACGTCACTGGTTGCCGATAGCTCTGAGCCCTTGGAGGTGCTATGAGGTCTCTGAGACCATGGGGTGGGCATGCCAATCGAAAATGTCACTGGGGGAGTTCCTGCTGGCTCACCAACATTCCCTAAGAGTTCAGCATCGCCAGCAATTGCATTGAACATCGTGATCACCTCCGAGGTCTTTATTTTAAACATACTAAATATACATGCCTCCAAGTAGCTGTTGTTGTGGACGTTCTCTAATGGACGTCGATTTGCCACTCCAGCGTGGTCAAAGCAGTTGTGAATGGCTCTCTCATTATCATCAGGGCAAAAGGAGGGGACCTGGTCGTTGATGGCAGTGATGTTGAGGTACAGGTGGGAGGGGCAGCCAGTACAGAGGCCCTCGCTTTCCAGCGAGATCTCAAGAGGGACTTGCAATGTGATGGAGAGGAATTCCGCGTACTGACGGATGATTATTGTCGTGTTGAGCCAGGTGGCCATCAACGTGACCACACTGCCGTCCTCCCCCAGCATCAGCTGAAGGGGAGAGGTGGAGTTGTCCTCCCAAGGAGGTGTGAACTCTGATGAGAGGGGCTCCGTATTGTACGCCATGTACGTCCTCACAACAGAGTTGCACTCGTGGGTGTGAAAAGTGACGTTTATTTTGGTTAATCTAGTGTGATTGTAACCTGGGCTGAGGCTGGTTCCCTCCACGCCAATGGAAATGCTCTGGTGATGTAAGAGGAACCATGCCCCGGGCAGGCTGCACGTCTCCAGGCCGCCCCTGTAGCTATTGAACGCCCGAAGCTGCGAGTCCATAAACAGGCTGCACTGACGAAGAGGTGAGATTCTGGGCATGGAGCACTCCGGGTAATGGGCCTTGGGGGAAATGTCTGCAGGGCTCATGACGACAGCCGGGTTCACAGCATAGATCTCCGGCACACTGGGGCAGGGGAGGGGATTGGGAGGAGGCGCAGTGCTTCTTGCAGGAGAATCGTCAGTGGTGGTGGTCACATTTTCAACTGATGTGTCATTACTGTCCCCACATCCCAGCTCATCAGAGTCCACTCTGGCCATACTGAGGTAGACATCGTTGGGGATAAATCCTCTCTCACTGTCGCAAGCTAGCTGGTTGTCATTATAGCACTCCAACACAGTTCTGACTGTCTCACATGAAGAGGCAGGCTGGAACTCCAGGTAGGGCCCAAAGCAGTCTGAGGCACAGCTAAAGCATCCACCTAGAGAGAAACACAACAGGACGGTTGATAGCTCACGTTTAGATCAAGCTAAAACCAGCACATTCCCCAGCCAAACCAGGACTGTGTGGTCAAGGCCATTAATCACTAATTTTGGCTGCAGAGAAGGCCAAGGATGACCAGAACAGGACCTGCGGTTTCAAACAAACTCACTCACCTAATCTCAGACTTGCTAAGACAGCTAGAATCAGCGCGATACAGGGCCTCGTTAGTCTCTCCATAGCCCAGTGAGAAGTCCCATAATCTAATAACGTTCTCTCAGGCGCAGCAGCGAAATTCTATTTTATAGCTTGTGTAAAGAAAAAGGTATCTGTTTACAGCTCTCTCTCCGGACGTCCAGATTAGATTTTTAATTGATTGGATCCACTGCGCATGCTTAATTGAAATAGTTGCAAGTTAATTAGTGATGTTGTGCATGGTATAAAAATAAATTATCTATAAAAATGAAACTCCTAGAGCTTTTCAAGCAAAAATGGAGCACTTCTCATGATATTGATCAGCAGGTTTTCTGTGTATTCTCTAGTTCTGACCACCTCCTCATCTTTCTGCTGCAGAGTCTGGAGAATCGTATTGATGTCTCTAGCCTGTTCTGGTTCGGGAGGAGGCGGGGCAGTGGTGGGAGGTTGGGAGGCCGAAGCATGCTTGAGAACCTCAAACTCTCTGACTCTGGAGAGAAGCTGATCTCTCTCTTGCAGAACTTGCCGGTGAGATGACTTGGTGTCTTTGAGCAGCTCGTCCAAGGTCCTCGATTGCTCTGCCATGGACAGTTTCAGCTCGGACAGTTCTTGGGATTTCTCCAGCAGAGCATCATTCTCAGACTTCATACTCTTCAGCTCGGATTCAGTTGAATGGCAAGCACCTTGTAGTTCAGCTATTCTCTTGGTCTTCTCCCGGAGATTGTCATCCAGTGCTGTAACCTTCTCCGTTAGCTCTTCCAGCTGATTTTCAGTTGCTTTGTGGACCTTGAGCTCTTCTTTCAGCCTATTTGCACTGCCAGCCTGTTCTGTTAGTTTTTGATGCAGTTCACTGTTGCTTTGCTCCAATTTCTGCACCTCTTCCTTCAGGGCCTCTTCATTTTTGGAGGAGGTGCTAAGTGTACCTGTGACTGTGTCTAATTGTGATATTAGAGTCTCTACTTCCTCCTTCAGCTTGATGATGTCTCTGTCCTTCTCATCCCCAATCCTATTCACTGACTTCTTCATTTCTTCTTGAGCGGAGAGGAGCTGGCTAATGAAGGCATTGGCCTCCTCCTGTGCAGTCTTGAGCTTGGCTGTTTCTTCTCTGTGTGTTTCCTCCCTCATCTGAAACATCTTGATCTCTTTCTGGTACCCTTCAATCTCATCTGTATACTTCTGGATATCTTTCCGCCTTTCTTCTTCAAGCTCTGCAAGGGATTCCTGCAGGCTCTTTTCCTCTCTCCCAAGGTGACTGACACGCGACAATAGCTGCTCCTTCTCCACTTCCAACTCGCCAGTTCGTCCTTTGTAGCTCTCGAGGTTGGCTTGCATGGCAATCAGGGACTCCTGGAGTTGTGTGCATTCAGCTTGGCGCAACTTGAGCCCAGCCTTGGTCTTTGAGAGCTCCTCCTGTTTTGTGAACAGTGCCATTGAGGTCTCCTCAAAAGAGGCCTCAAGCTCCTTCAGTTTTGATTGAGAGTCCTGGTGCTGGGCTTCTAAACTCGCTATCTTCTCGGATTGCGTGGAGTTGACTCTGTCACCGTCTTTGAGTGCTCGGGTTGTTACCTCAAGGTTCATCTCTGTGGCGTGAAGCTGGGCTGTGAGGTGGTCCATCTCCTTCTCGTACTGTCGTGACTGCTGCCGTAAGCCAGCTGTTTCAGAGCTCAGGGAATCGGTCGAGAGAGTCAGTCTGTCCAACTCAGACTTGAGATGGGCCATGCGAGCCTCAAGTTGGCTATTTTGAGATTGCAGCTCAGTCTTTTCCTGAGTGACCACCCCCATGGAACTATCAAGTGCATTCTTCTCCTTGTCTTTCAGCTCCATGGACTTGCTCAAGTGCTGGATTTTTCCCTGCAGCATCTCACTCATAGACTCCTGTGCCTTGAATTCATCGTTCAGGTGAGACAGTTGCTTCTCCTTGCTGGCAAGCTTGTCCTTCAGATCTGCTACATCTTCTGCATGCGCTCTCTGGCTCTCCCCCAGCTGGTGTTGGGTGGTGGTTTGGAGAGAGGTGAGGGCAGTTTGCTCCACTTTGATCTTCTGCACGAGAGCGTTCAGCTGCTCTATCTGACCTTCCAGTCTGTGAATCTCATTCTCCTTGTCTACCAGTGACTTCTTTAGCTCCTCCAGCTTGTTCTGGTCTTGCAACAGGATAAACTCAAGAGATGCTGCTTTGCTTTCACTCCTAGCCTTCTCCTCTTGTGCTGCTCCTAGTTCAGACTCCAGCTTTGAGATTTTCTTCCTCGACTCTCCCAATTGTTCTCCTTCGGACTTTGCTTGCTCCTGGGTATTCAGCAGTGCTGCTTTAGTGTTGTCTATCTCAAGTCCTTTTCTTTCGATCTCCTCGTTGAGTTTGGCATGCTTGTCTTGCAGTTCTGTCAACTGCTGGTGGAGTTGATTCTTGGCAGCTGTTAGCTGCTCATTCTCGGTTTGAACTTGGATCAACATCTTTGCAGTGCTATCGCATTTCCCTTCAAGCAGCTTCAGGTCGCCTTTCTTCTTGGTGACCTGTTGGGTCATCAGCTCTGCTTTCCTCTGGCTCACTTCGACCTCGTGTTGGAGTTTGGTCTCGGAGGCTCTCAATGACTTCACCATCTCTTCTTGTTCTGTTTCCTTGGTCTCCAGTTCGACTTTTCTCTCTCTGGCTTCTTCCAGTTCTTGGACTTTAGCTGTTAGTTGCTCTACGGCAATGAACATCTCGCTCGACTCCTCGTATGACTTTTCCAATTGCTGGAACATCTCGTCTTTGTCGATTTCGATAGCTTCCATCTTCTCAACCAGCCTCTCTTCCTCCATGGTTGCAACACTCAGGTCTGATTCCAGCCTCTTCACCAGCTCTTTCAACTGGGAATTCTCGTTTCTGAGTTTGGAGTTTGTGCGTCTCATTCCATCTCCTTCTCCCTGGAGCCTTGTAACAATCTCCTGCTTGGCTTCTAGCTTCATTTGAGTGGCTTTCAAGCCCAATGTGAGTGACTGTAGTTCCACGGTGGAGTTCTCGGCTTGCTGTTTGAAGAGGCTCAGCTCCTCCCTGGTTTTCTGGTGGTCGGTTTCGAGCTTTTTAAGCTGAATATTAGCAAGGTCTGCGGCCTGTTTGAGATAGCGCATTTCACCTTTCTGTTGGCTCGCCCTAGTCTCGGCCTCCAGGAGGAGTGATTTGGCGGATTTCAGCTGCGCGGTGAGGTGCTGGTATTCTTCCCGGGAAGAGCGGGTGCTGGTTTCCGTCACTTTCTTGGCGACTTCCAACTGCGACTCCAGCTGTTTCTGTTTCTGTTTGAGGTCGGCAATAATCTCATCGGAGGTCCTCTTGGCAATCTCAAGGGCACCCCTTATCTCACTTGTCTCCTCCCCCATGCGGGCAACGTCTGAGACCAGGCGAGCATTGTCCATTTTAAGCTCCTGTAGCTCCCCTTCAACCAGCTTCGCTTTCTCCTCCTTCCCCTCCAGCTCGTCTCTCAAGCGTTTAACCTCCCGCTCCAGACTTGACTTCACCTCCACGGCCTGTGATGCAATGTCCTTTGCCCCCACCAGCTCCCCTGATATCACTCTGTTCAGGTTTTCCATCGAAGCCAACTTTTGCTGCTCGTCAGTGACATGAGCTTGAAGAGCGACCAGAGCTGCTTGGAGGTCAGAGATGTGCTGCCTGATGTCATGCATTTCGGCTTCGTAGACTGAAACTTGCTGCTGAAGCTCGAGGTTCTCGGCTTTCATCGCTTGAAACTCCTCTTGAAGGTGTCCAGCTTCATCCCTCGTGGAGTCCAGTGCAGACTCGAGGTCCAGACGTATGTGCTCCGATTCGTCCAGCTTGTCCTGAAGTTCTGCAATCTCACTCTGGAACTTTCTACGTGCAGCCTCTTCCCTGGAGCCAAGTGTCAGCAGGCTCTCATTCTCATTTGTGGATGAGATGGATTTTGAGCATTCATCTGCCACCGCCTTCTCCTGGCCTGCGATCTCACTCAAATCGGACACCAACGGGTCTGCACTGAGACTGGCTTCGCTGTCTTTGGTGACAGAGATGGTGTAGAGCTCAGGCACAGTGACAAACTCCGGGTTGCTGTTCTCCTCAGGCTCAGAGAGAACTGATTCGACCGAGAAAGTTTCGATCTTTGTTGGAGAGAGTGCTGTGGCCCACAGTGCAGTTCTGTCGCTGCTAAAATTCCTATCCCTGCCAATCGAGAAGTTAGGTCTGTTGGCTACTTTTGGAGTGCTGTGGTTGAACATTTTGCGGAGATGTGACTCTGGTTCCCTTGCCAGCACTATCTTGAGGACGCCCATGCCTTGCTCTAGGGTTCTGATGGCCCGGAACTGTCTTGCACTTCGACAAACAATCCCATTCACCTCGATCAGCTCATCTCCCGGCTCAAGCAAGCCTTCCGCCATGCTGCCTTCCTTCACAGCCTTGACAATCAGGCAAGGGACCCGACTGGAGACAGGAAGGTCAACTTTGGTGAAGCTGAATCCAAGCTCAGTCTCACTGGTGATCCTCGTGAGTTTGACTGTGCAGGTTTCTCGACCAGCCACCAGCTCAAAGAGGCTGGCTTGAAGTGGGGGGTAGTCAGCATCAAGTGACTCGGAACTGGAGTCCCCCACTCTGGGGAGGAGGGAGTAGGAGGAACTGGGACTCATCTTGAGTCTTCTCAACTGGTTGGCCACTTTCTTTTCCTTGCTGAGAGCTCGCGCGAGGGAGCTGAGTTGGAGGTCCTTGCTGGCGAGGGATTCTCTCTGCTTCATCACCAGCTCTTGCTGCTGTTCGTCAAATATTCTCAGACACTCCAATTCGTGTTTGAGGTGCTGAATCTCAGATTCTCTGCCGAACACGTTTGATTCATTTACTGCTACTTTTCTCTTCACCTGAGCCAGCTCATCCTTTTTCTGAGAAATTTCTTCTTCAAGTTCGATGCAGTGAACCCTCTCCACCTCCAGTTTAGTCCTGGCGGAGGAGAGCTTGGCTATGAGCAGAGAACCACCACTCCCACTCTGGTTTTGCAGCTTGGACTGCAGGGAGGCTATGGCGCGGGTCTTCTCTTCGAGCTGCCTCTTCAAGTCAGCAACTACTTGTGGGTCTCGGTGATGCTGAGGCATCTGTGCCAACTCTCTCTCTACCTTCTTTGCCCTAGCCTCCCAGCCAGAGAGCGATTCTACAAGTTTGTTCTGTGCACTGATGCTATCCCGATAGTGCTTGTTCTCCGACTCCAGAGTGGAAACGAGATCCTGCATCACATCGAGAATCTGGTTCTGTTCCACCAGCGCTTGCTCTAACACAGTCTCCCTCGACTTCCCGTCTGATGTTTCAAAGATTTCCCCGGCTTGAGACTGTGATGCCAGTTTGTGCAGAGCTTCAATGAGCTCAGCGTGCAGCTGAACTTTCCCCTTCAGTAGCTCTGAGGTGCTCAGATTGTGAGGTGTCTTTTTGGAGGGGGGAGGAGGGGGATGGGAGGTGTGGGGTTGGGAAGAAGGAGGATGTGATGACGTTAGACCAGTCACCTTTCTTTTCAATTCAAAGCGATTTGAGCCAAAGTTCATGGTATAAGGATAATCATCGTTTCTTATCTGGATATCTGCAAGAAAGTAATTGATCATACTCTAGCTGATTATGTCATAAGTTTACCCAATCCTAGCCTAAACTGACGACAGACATGACAGGAAGGATGCATGTGGCAAGCCTTATTAAACAAATCTTCCCATATTATGTGTTTAAGGCAAGTGGCTTCACATAGGAATTCCACACCCGTACCATACTATCTACATGTAATGTGCCTTCAGCATGCTCTAACAGGACACATACCTCCCTTTGAAGTCACCAGCATAAGGCTATAATTGTTAGCTGGCTCGGAGGGCAGGGCTTTAGACACAGCAAGATCCAGCACCTTCTTGGCACTCATATTTGGGGTGATGATGAGGCTGGCAAAGCTCTGCACACCTTGCTGGAGCTGGTAATGGATGCGAATCAGATTGCTGCTGGAGGGCTTCTGGGGGGAGGGTTTCTGGGGGGAGGGGCTGCTGAGATTGGAGTGCAGGGGGGAGGGGCCAAGATTGGAGCGGGAGAGGTGAAGGAGGAACTGGATGGGAGATTGGGATTGCTGTATTACTTGACTCGGACGATCAGCCACCTCGAGAACACGACCTACATACACACACATGTACCGTCACAGAAAGAAATAGCAGACCCTTTATTCACACAAAATCTGACAGCAGTTTCCCACTTTTCTATAGCTTCCTCCATCTCTGATGCTACTGTAAGCATTCATAAGAAGACCTGATAGCTTTTAAGTGAGTAATGCGGCAAGATGATAGAGACTTCCCTTCAGTCACACTTTGAGTACAGGCCATGCACACTTTAAGCTAATACCTTGGCTTCCAGATTCCATCTTCACCACAGCCAAGAGCTGGTACATCGCTTGAGGTTCCTGCATGCGAAACTTCTCCAAGACCTTACGTATGACATCACCAGCCGTGGTGTTAGAGCCGACAATCATATTCATAGTCTTGGTGCGCTGCCCAAGGGCAGACACGTTGATCTCAATCTTAGTCCGAACCATGTTTGGTGGCTGTTAAGAGACAGAAATAAGAACATTACAGTGCAGACTAATTCTCCAAAAAATGCTGATGTTACATTAATCATCAGCACACCCTAAAAATTACATTACCAAGGACAGAGTTTTGTAGCTTGCATCAAGCAGGGAAGTAGGTTTCTGAATTGGACCATGTTTATATTATTCCTCTGACAGTCATAACTAATCACCCAGGGGAAATTACCCCACACACCCCTTTTGTGGTCAACTAAAATCAACAATACGGATATTCACCAATCTAGCACACCAAGGTGACACCACTTACCTACGATCTACCGCTGCCCTCCAAACACCTCTCAAACTCTAGGCAACACACCAAAGAAAAGTAAGACTACTCAAAGTACCACTGCAACGGTGCCACGCCCCCCTCTAGATCTGGAGCTTCTTCTGTCACGTGATTGAGGTTCTTTTTTTGTGGGTGGGGTTGTTCCAGGTTCTTCAGCAAACTCTGCTTTCTTTCTGCGTCTGCTTGCAAAAGAAGCTTCCTTTAAAAGCGCTGCAATGGATGAGTCTCCACCTCCAATGGACGATGTCGAGATTGGGAGCGAGAAGGAGGACGAGGAAGGCGATGATCTCTTCGACAAGAAGCCGACAGAGCAAGAGCCCCTCTTTGCCGACACTGTGGCTGACATCCAGGATGAGCAGCCAAAGGAGAAGGAAGAGCAGCCCCCTGATCCAGAACCCAGAGAAGCAACCATCCCTGCCCCCACCCTTGAGACCTCTGCTGCTGAGGAAAGCCCCAAGCCAGTGAAAAAGGAAACTGTGGAGGCCCCTAAGCCTTTGGACCTGTTTGGAGACGATTCCGACAAACAGGTATGTTAAGATAATGGATTCGAACACGTTAAATGATGCTGCAAAGTACATTTTCCCCCCCACTGGCTTGACTCTTTTTTAATCCCTTGATGAAGCAGGCAGAGGAAGCCGAAGAAGCAGCAGAGGAGGAGGAAGAGGAGGGAGGGGACACCTTCGACATGAAGATCATTGTCAAGAACCCGGAGAAAGTTGGGGAGGGGATGGGGGCCTACATTGCCTACAGCATCATCACAAAGACCTCCATGCCTTCCTTCAAAACTCCCGAGAACACCGTCAAGAGAAGATTCAGCGATTTCCTTGGACTCAGCCAGAGAATCTCCGAGAAATACATGCAGAAGGGTCGTATTGTACCTCCCCCACCAGAAAAGAGTGCAGTAGGTAAGTGTATACATGTGCTCGCTCGTAAAGGGTATGTATGTGAGATGTGGTACGCAGGGATGACAAAGGTCAAGTTCTCCAAGAGCGAAGAAAACAATGCTGTCTTCATTGAAAGAAGGCGTGCTGCTTTGGAAAGGTTAAAAATTGGATTTGTGATTGAAAATCGGCATAATTATTGGTAATACACTTACAGATACTTGATTAAGATCGCCAAACACCCCATTCTCAGGAAAGATGATGATTTCAGAGAGTTCCTTGAAAATCCCAATGACGTAAGGGTGCTGTCCTTTAGTATGTTTTGTTATGAGCTTGCATTTTCTTGTCACAGCTTCCCAAAGCCAGTGATACAGCTGCTCTCAGTGGTGCAGGGTTCATGAGGCTGGTCAAGAACGTCGGAGAGTCCTTTTCAAAGATTGGGGGAAAGAAGGCAGAAACAGACAGCGTAAGGCGTGCCTTGTGTTGAATCTTTTTGAGCGGTTGTTATTATTATATATTTCCATTTTGTAGTGGTTTGACGAGCAGCAGCAAAACTTCGAGGTGCTGGATGCCCACCTCAAGAAACTTCATGCTGCTGTTGATGCAATGACCAATTCCAGGAAAGGTATTTGATAAAATCTTCAAAGAAGTTCCTGTCGTGAAAATGGTTTTTTGTATAGAACTGTGCGTTAGCACCGACACCTTTGCCAAAAGTGTGGCAACCCTAGGAAATGTAGAGGAGAATGATTCTGTTTCACGTGCTCTTGCCAGACTTGCTGAGGTGGAGGAGAAAGTTGAGTCTCTGCACGAGGAGCAGGTGGGTAAGGTGTCACCAGAAGTACAAACACTGTTGATATACTCTGCTTTTGTTGCAGTTTAACAGCGATTTCTTCGTTTTTGGTGAGACAGTGAAAGATTATGTTGCACACTTGGCTTCCATCAAGGTATCAATTTCTTTTTGTGTTATGATTGTTCCATTACAGTATTTCTTGGCAATCTCCTCAGGGCACTTTTGCTCTCCGTGTCAAGGCCTACAGCACATGGCAGAGTGCCCAGACAACTTTGGCAAAGAAGCGAGAAAATGAAATGAAGCTGCAGACTGCTGGAAAACCAGAAAAACTAGCTCAAGCTAAGAATGAAATTGAAGAGGTGAGGCTTAGAGGTTATGTAATCCTCGTGTGAGGTGGTGTTACTTGTGACCTGTTTTTCAGTTGGAGAAAAAGGTGGAAGAAGGTCAGAAGAACTTTGATAGCGTCTCCAAAACTCTAAAAAAGGAAGTGAAGAACTTTGAGGTGAGAAGTAGTTGTTGATACATGAAAAGGAAGTTTTATCGAAGCCGACTCATTTTCCCCCCTACAGTCCGAGCGTGCCCAGGAGTTCAAAGAGAAGTTTGTAAAGTACTTGGAGTCTCTCATGAAACTGCAACAAGATGTATGCAATTGTGCCAAAGTGATAATATTACGTTTAGCTACGTTCTTCTTCTTGTGTTCTTACAGCTGATCAAACTCTGGGAGGAGTATCTACCTGATGCCCAAGCAATTGCTTAGTCTGAGCTTAAAATTTCATTTCTTTTGACTATCTTCGAGCAGCCTTACAGGATCTTTGTTGTTGTTAAGTTTGATTGCATGCAGTTGTTTCTTTTTAACAGGTGGAAAAAATTACTAAAGCAAAAAAAGTGCGCGCGTGTAATTAGAATTGCTGCCACACCACAGCTATAGAGAGAGAGGAGGTTGGTCCTGCCCTGTAAAAGTTACATAATCATGACTTCATCAGTTCTTACATAATAGCTGCAAGTGTGTATGCATGCTATTGCAACAAAAAAAGTATATAATTCAAAATGAGAGTAAACAGATGACTTTCTATTTCAAAAATGCAGATGCCACGGCCCAGATCACATCATTGGAACCAGATTTCTGTGATTGCTCATCGGGATCGGCATCAAGCACCTCCCTCACCCTCTTCATGGCTAGATCGTACTCCTCGTCAGGCAGGGACGCAAAGGCATTCTCCAGGACGTCAGAGGCATGTGCAAGGATGATCAAAGCTAGAGTTCTCTTGTCCATCCGGTTCGTTTCATTCACCCAGCGGGTCAGCACTGATTCCTGCACCTTTTTGACTAGTTTCTGCTTGGCCGAGGAATCTGTCAGGGGGTGAGTGGTCATGTCAAAGAGAACAAAGTTCTGCTTTTCAGTGGTCAGGATTCCCTTCTCCACCAAATTCTTGGCAATGCGTTCTCGTACGTTTCTGATCTGATACCTGAGGTTGAGCGGGTTCCAAGTCTCCCCTAAAGATAGAGTGGGGAATGGTGGGAATTGTTGCTAGGTGTTTCTAAATAATGCTCACCACTGAGGAGCTCTATCCAACTTTGAATGGTGTCTGGTGGATTTGTGTCTTTAATGTGCTTGAGGGCCTCATCGAGAATGACGTCGCCAGTTGGGGAAGAGTTCTTGCAGATGACTTTCCTGGAGAGCAGCCCCCTCCTTCTCATCCCTGTCTTCTCCAGTTCGATCCTCCCCCTTAGTGCCAGCTCCACCATCATGCAGCCTCGCAACCCAGAGGAGATACAGTCGTTCCAGAAAGAAGTATAGCCCTTGAAAGAACAAAAGAGGAGTTTGTTAATTACGTGTCTGATCTATTAACTACATCCTCAAAACATATCCAAACCCCATGGAAAGATCAAAAACTTTGCGCAAAATTCACCTCTCTGTCCTTGATTCCCAAGAGGAGAACCTCTTCCATCAGAGTCAGCCGCATAGCTTTGCTATCTTCGGCCTTATCATCGTAGCCTTCATCTTGATCGGGTCGGTCTAGGTCTTTTTCAGAAACTGGGGAGGGTCCACCCCAACCACTGGCCTCATTCTCAGTGTCTCCACTACCACCACCACCACCACTGGCTCCTCGACCACCACGACGTACTAACTCACCTGAGAACATAGAGACAGACAGCTAGTTAGCTAACAGGGCCTAGCCAGGTGTGACAAATTGCTTCTAAGACCCTAAACCATGAAAACGCCTAACCTCGCCTCTGTGTAGCCATGAATTTAACAACTCAGTGACCGGTAGTGTGTACTATGATGAGTTGAACATCCCACACTGTCAAAAAAACGTCTTGTCTGTCCAGGGGCAGTGACTCCAGGTGAGTAGAAAAGCACCAAGGAATCCTGAAGAAGCCAGCCACACACACCTATCAAAAAAGCGCAGACTAAGTAATTTTTTCGTGATGATTTCAAAAGTTCGCATAATTAGAACAAAACTAGAAGCAAAGAAGTCTATAGTTCTTCATGAACATTGTGTTTGGGTAGTTCACAAACAGCTGGTGTAGAAAATTCCATGGCGTACTCACAACGATTAGGTTCACTGGCAGAGAATAACTTATCGTCTATGCCGCAGACAAGAGTGACAGTGGCCGACCGACTTGGTCCGTTCCAACACTTCTCACCATCCTCGTAGCGCATGACTGAGTACAGGTTATTACTTGGACCGTACCACTTGCCCCAATTGCCCAGGGTGGTCTCCCGCCCACCATTTTTGGGTTTCTGGGTGACCTTCCCAAACGCACACATCCTGTAGGTATATTCACGGTCAGTATACTCATAACACTGGTTGTGCAGGGGACTGAACTCGTAATTTGCACCGTAATCTATTTCCAGATACTCCTTCATGTTGCTAATCTCTCTTTCGAGGTTCCTCTTCCTGGTATCGGCCTCGCGGTGTGCATTTCGAGCTACATCGGCCTGCGCTATCAATTCCTTCGTTGCGTCGTTATATTCAGGCATAGCTTCATCTTCGGGACGACGATCTTCATCTTCATCATCATAATCCTCATCCTCTTCGTCACTTTCTTCATCATCTTCGAAGTCCACTCCACCATCGTCCTCTTGAGGGGCAAGGGGAGGCTGTATCGAAGGAGGTGGGGGGGAGGGGCGCTCAAACTGGCACCTGTCTGCAATGGTGTTCCACGAGTTTGCAAAGAAAGTGTCAAAATCGACAGATTGTTTCTGGCCGAGGTACCCCAAGGCTTCTTCCTTGGAGATTTCACCATCGTCGTCATCATCGAGTTCATATCGAGTTTGAAGCTCCTCGACTGTCACAAACCCATCACTGTTTGTGTCCAACTCGTCAAAGCCGAACCGAGCATCGGCTTGGTGGTCATTCTTCTTTTGCTCCTCCTTCTCTTCCTCCCACTTTCGTCGGTGCTCATCCTTGGCTGCTCTTTCGGGTTCCTCCGCAGTGTCCTTAGCAGCCGCAAGAGCGTCCACTTCCTTTGTAAGCTCCACCAGCTGTGCTTCTTTCTCGGCCAAATCTGCTCGGGACTCCTCAGTCTTCTCTTTGCCTTGGATTGAATAGTCCTGCCTCATTTCATAGCCAGTGCTATGCAGTTCGTGCAAACGCTTTTTCTCCTCCAGGGCCTTTCTTCCCATCTCTATACACGTGTTCGGACAGTTGACCTCTGTACCCCATTCATCGCTGCCATCACAGCAGTCACAAATTTTATCATTGACGCGCGATGAGAAAATATCCTTGGGGGCGTGATCAGCATTGACGCAGTGAAACTTCATGTTGGGGCAAGCAGATGTCCCAGGCTCGTCTGAGCCATCACTGCATGCAAAAACAAACTCATTCAGTCTTCAAGTTCCCTGTACATCAAACTACCTTACTATGCTTTTCATCTACTACTAAGGAGCATGCACATGATTTATTTTCACACCTGCAATCACAGTAGTCATCATTGACGTAGGAGAAAGGAACGGTATCGGAGCCGTCGAAACAGGAAAACTCTTCATTAGGGTTGTAGTACTTGGCCCTGCCAGGACGGAGGCCTCTTATCTCTGTCCCATTAGCCCCACGCAGGACAAAAACAGCTAGCAAAACAAACAACACATCCTTCATCTTGTCTCTACACTCCACAACTTCACCGCAAGATTGAAATTTTGACACGTGGTTGTCCTACAATTAGAGAAGAAAATGGAGGACAGTAGACCAGTTGAGTTCAATGTCTAACTAAAGACTTGAAGTTGTATCGTTGATCTTTTTCTGCAGAATCTCCCCCAACCTTTGACAGCAGACCAGATGATACAGGATTTGAAAAGTGCTCCTGAAAGTGATGTAGTTTTTACAAGCAATCCACCTGGGTACAAGTCAGCAGCAAAGGCCAAAGGTCAGCTTTTAGTCCTGTATACCCTTTACACCTTGATTTAGGCACAGGTTTGGGCACAGGTTTGGAGAAAGAGGTGGAGAAACTAGCAGAGGATAGCGCACGTCTGGTCGCTGCATACAATAGCATCGAAGAACATCAGAATGAACTTCCAAAGATCGCAGATCAAGTAAAACAGCATATCACTGATCTGGAAGCTGTTCTCACATCAACCTAAAAACTATCACAGTCTCTCCTTGTATACTGTCAACCCCATGCTGTTCAGTTCATTTTCATACATTTGGTCTTCCGACTGGAGCAGATATGCCAACTGTGCTCTTCTTAACTGTGGAATTTTTATAATCAATTTCGTACAAGTTTCCTACTTTGTTAGTATCTACCTCAGTCAAAGTTTTGTTTCCTAATTCAACTTCTCTCTTGATCTCCTGCAATTGGTACTTCAGGCGTTTATTATCACTGTTCTATTAATAATCTATCATGGTAATCATGTAGATGGACTGATAAGACCCTTTACCTCTTCTAGATTATCGTCCCAAAATGCCCTGTATGTGTCCCTTCGGTCACTGCAAATCATTCAAAATGACACCTTTGTTATCCATTGGAGCTCCCCACACTTACGCCATCACATATTTGAAATCAGCTTCCTTTTTTTCGTCACTCTGTCACAGAGGTGTCTGAATTTTTACAGAAAAGGTGCAAATATTTAGCTTACTTTGACTCTGTCCATCTGCTTGGCCTGACCCCAGCTCATCTGAGCCGCTGTGGGCTTTATCTTCAGCGTATCCAGAATACAAGCAGCCATGGTGGATGTCGATTGTTAGAGTGTAACTAGGCAACAAGGGTTCGCCCCACCCACTCAAAGTGGGTGTGTGGGGGTGTGGTCAGATCAAAGCAGCAGCAGCACGAGATGGAGTTGGTATTGTTGCAGCTTTCAGTGCTGATCATCTCCCTGACTTGCAATGCCTATGCCCTGGATAATGGACTGGCCTTGACACCACCAAGTAAGAGAATTTAGCATAGAAAGCCAGCTAGCTAAATCAATGCAACTTTCCAAAAATGTTTTTTGTGCAGTGGGTTGGTTGCAGTGGGAGAGATATGCCTGCAATGTGGACTGCACCTCTGATCCTGACAACTGTATCAGGTACACCAACTAAATATGCCTCTACCTTTTGCACGAAGACAAAACATTTTAGCTTAAATGTATTGCAGAGAGGAGCTGTTCATGACCATGGCAGACCACTTGGCTGCAGACGGCTTCAAGGATGCTGGATATCAGTACGTCAATATTGATGTGAGCTATCAGATTTCAGGCACAAGAAAATAAGGGCTGACCGCATGGTCCTTTTAACTTCTACAGGATTGCTGGGCTTCCAAGGAGAGGGACGCGAATGGTATGCTTCAGGCAGACCCAGAGCGCTTTCCTCACGGGATAAAGTTCCTCGTTGACTATGTATGCGTGACCATAAAGTGTTGTATTGAGCTGCAGATGCTCAAAACTATTGTTATCCAATGCAGGTCCACTCCAAAGGACTCAAGCTGGGAATCTATGGAGGTAGGATGAACCACGCTTGTTCATTACTCACAGAAATACATTTAGCATAATGTGATGAGCAAAACTTCAGATACTGTAAACATGAGGTCACCCCTCTAGTCAGGACGCTTTGATTGGTACCAAGGGTGACCAGGAAATCCAATGTATAAATTTTTTCACTCTCAGACCTTGGTACGCACACATGTGGAGGCTATCCTGGCACATTGGGTCACATCCAGGACGATGCCGACACCTTCGCAGCATGGGGCGTGGACATGCTGAAGCTTGATGGCTGCTATGCCTCTGAGGCCATTTACGAGACAGGCTACCCCAACATGACCAAGGCCCTGAATAACACTGGGCGTCCAATCATGTTCTCCTGCAGCTGGCCTGCTTACATCGAGAATGTAAGACTTGGATGGGAAAATGAAAATTGTTTCCCGAAACACCTTTCCTTTGTATAGTCGAGGCATCTTGGGGCTTTGAAATCATCTTACCAGTGACTTACAGCTTAAAATAGTGCACACCAACTCATATCTACACTCTTGTTTGGTCTCCCCGGGAGAGTTCAAACATTTCTTTCCCCATCTTTGCAGCCAAACTATACAGTGATAGTGGAGAACTGCAATCTCTGGCGTAACTACCACGACATTTCAGACAGCTGGGACAGCGTGCTGGGGATCATCAATCACTACGGAGACCAGCAGGATGACTTCCAGCCGTTCGCTGGACCCGGACACTGGAACGACCCAGACATGGTGGGTGGGTAAGGGATCATCACAAGTACAAAACACAGTATACAAACACTGCTGGCAAAGCAGTTAGCCAATCCATTATTATGCTAATAGCCACTCAGATTATCCCATATTAGCCCATTGCCTGACTAGACAGCTGGTTATGTTGCTAATTCGAGTGCTAGACCCATTTTTGCAAGGGAGAGAGTGGGAGTGTGTGAATGTTTTGGGCAAAGTAATGCTCTTCCTGCCTTAAAAAGTCTTCCTGACAAAAAGCTGTCAGGCATTCAGCCCACGTCAAAGGCCTCCAATCAGGTGCTTCACACCTAATGTAGTATGCTTTGAGTGTACCCAGTGGGTGTGCCACTGGTCAGTGTAGCAGCTGACGCTGACTGAGGGAATCCAAGGTGGTCTGATTCACAGCCGCCTTCCTGACGCATTCAGCCACCATGTCAATCTCCAGTCAGGTGCTTCACAGCTAACGTAGTAATGCTTTGAGCCTACCCAGTGGGTGCTCCTAATGCTGGTCAGTAGAGTAGCCGATGCTGACTGAGGGAATCCAAAATGGCCTGATTCACTGATTCACAGCAGGTCACATGTGGAAAACAACCGTTATTATTCCCTGCAGTTGATCATAGGGGACTTCGGACTCAGTTTAGACCAGCAGAAAGCACAGATGGCACTCTGGGCCATTTTTGCAGCTGTAAGCCATCATAACACAGCCACTTCAATAAGCTCAGCATTGCATTGTTGCACCCTCCGTAGCCTCTCCTGATGTCCAATGACCTCAAGGCCTTATCCAGTGATTCCAAAGCCATTCTACTGAACAAGCAAGTTCTCGTACTCTATAGTGGACTCCCTCTAATCTGGCCACCCTTGGGACCAGTCAAAGTGTCCTGATTAGAGAGGTGGCCTTAGATTTGCACTAGGAAGCATACTTTGAAGTGGCCTGAATCAGGGGGGCCCCCTCATTTCAGGGGTCCTGATTAGAGGGAGTTCACTGTATAAAGGCTCACGGTTTGGCTTATCCTTTGCGTCAGATGTGAATCTACAAATCAGACGATCGTCAATTGTAGACCAGAGTTTGAACTGTGACCTCCACTGCTCCACAGCAACAGCTAAAAAATCAAAATGTACGGCCATGTCTAATTAAAGTAGTCTCTGCTCCTTATTAGCACAGTCGGCCAAACCCAATGGGCATACCTGAGGTGCATAGGATAAGGCATCTCTTCCTGACGGTGCAAGCAGCTGTCACGCCCACCAGGGTCTTCCCAGCACCGCAGGGGAGGACAATGACCCCTGACCTTGCCCTGCCATTGCCAAACATCTTCCGCAAACTCTTCTCCTGAAACAAACTTTATGTCCAGTGGATTCCCTCTAATCCAGCCACCCTTGGGACCAGTCAAAGTGTCCTGATTAGAGGGGTGGCCTCGTTTCAGGGGTCCAGATTAGAGGGAGTACGTTCAAGGTGACTCACCTGATATGGGCGAAGGATAGTGGACGGCTTCAGGTCAATTCTAATTAAGTGAAATAGAGAAACAGAAAAATGATAAACTGCTCTACCTACTTGATATCAGGGTTGTGGGTGTCATTTCTGAAGTCGTATTCGGCCAGAAGTGGGTACTCCTTTTCAATGCAGCTGCATATAGTGGTACATACATGTACATGTACATGTACATGCGTACGTGAATGATGCAAAGGTACCGTTTCTGCAACGTTTCCAGTTCATCTTGCTTGATCTCAAACGACATGATCTGCACCTATGTATTTACAGGTCACATGATAGTCACATGACTTTGCCGGGGGGGGGGGGGGGGGGGGGGG
>JAAGOD010055202.1_pt1 | contig 18763 bp, 23 predicted proteins | sample 8389681 | NCBI WGS metagenome assembly JAAGOD01 (sample SAMN13964374, study PRJNA552185) | sponge metagenome | biome: deep-sea hydrothermal vent fields; feature: spots directly above weak diffusing fluid; material: seawater and sediment | host: Tedaniidae sp. KZ-2020 ... | reverse complement strand
GTACAGCTGGACCCAACCTGTCCCGTGTCCGACGTCAATACGTTCAGAGGTAAGGCCTTTCTGAGACTAGCATATCCCTGTACACAGCTTTAGGTCGCACTGTGTGTTAGTGCTAACTAGAATGAGATATATTTCGAGTAACTTGAGTATGCAGCTAGCTATTGTTCCGTGAGACACTGCCCCATAGTGTTGATTTGTTGTGTCGTTTGGCAGCGGGCAAGATTGTTGCTTGTCTTATGTTTACAGACTGAGAGTCGCTGAGACAATTATGTCGTTATTGTTGCCGTCTTCCATCCCACACATAGCTTTTATCATCATAAATAAACAATTATTCTTTCTCTGTCCCCCTCCCACACACGCCACGTTCCCTTTCCCTGCAGGAGTCGTGCGCTCCGACGACTGCGGTCACATGACCTGTAGCTCCAACCGCACCTCCCAGTGTGTGGACTATGCTGCCGAGTCCTTCTGCCTTTGCCGAGGAGGATTTTCCACTGAAGCCTGCAGCGTCATGGAAGTGGCCCAGGAGAAAGAGAGTGAGTCTCGGACTAGCTTGCTCGTTAGAGCTGCCAACAATTGCACAGAAGTGGCAGCAAACCGTCAACTTGTTTGAGTTATAGGGGTGGGGAGGGGAAGGGGAGGGGAGGGTCGAGGACGCAGTGTAACTGGATGAATGCAATATTGCCCGAGTTAACCACTGTAATTGGATTGTGGCGGGGTCTATGTCAACCTTGGTGGCTGCAGCAAGCTGGCCTGATAAGCAGTTCTCACAGTGTTAACTCTCGGTGGGGAGGGAGGGAGGGAGGGAGGGAGGGCAGCCCCAGCGAAATGCTGTATGTTTGGTTCCCTTCCAAGGGCAGAGAACCTTCACAGAATCAGCATTACACTTGAGTTAAGTGGGGCAAACCAAACAAGGCACGGACACACCGAGTCTGAACTCAGACCAAACCCAAGGTTAAATCCTGAGCTCACAGCAAGCTGAGATTAAAGGAGAAAAACGTGAGATAAATCAGTGGGTAGTAGTATCAACACATCATGCCTTCATCATATATAAAGCCTGTCGGAATGTTGGGCAAGGTTAGGGGCAGGGAAAGAGACTCTAGTGTGTTCCTTTGGAGTTGAATCAGAACAAATCCACGGCCCAGTCTCAACATGGGGTTGGTATAAGGCATTGTAGTCCCACCTCTCTGTGTTTACCATGCAGCAGTGTTGGCCCAACATACCCACTCCTAATCAGGTTGTGACCATCCCTGAGCCCTCTCCCCAAGACCTGGCAGGTCAAGAGGAGCCATGTAGGGGTGGTGTGTGTTGTCTTATTGATGTTGATGCTCTCTCTTTGTGTGCGTGTGAAACATCACAGGCTATGCCCCAATACGATTCAGAGGGTACACAAAGGTCGATCTCAACCTGGGGTACTCGTTCTTCTACGATGTGCGTCAGAGTGCCAGTCCAGCGTCTGGGGGTGGGTTTGGAACCGGAGTGGGGAACAGTGGCGGGCAGAGTCCGGAACCGGAACGGAGGCGGAGAAGGAGGACAGCTCACGGCGCTGGAGAGCAGGTGGTGGAGGTCAGCTTCAGAATGGTAGAGGTCAGGAGTGGAGTTCTCATCTTTTCCAGGACCAGCACCTCGACCCACCTCATCAGGGTGAGCAAGCCTTCTCCCAGCAGTGTGGTCCTTGTCCCCCCCCGGACCCAGGGTCGGTGTGTCCTTGTCCCCCCAGGCTGCATGGGACACCAGGGCCCTGGGGATAAGGCCACCCTGTGGTGCTAGAGAGATACGTGTGGATAATATGATTTGGAGTGGGAGTTTGACGGGCATCAGACACTGGCCACCTTTAATGCCACTAATGAGCATTTCAATTGCATTTAATCATGTTATGCTGTGTCATCATGCTATTCCCGAGGCTATTCCCCAGACTGGCTCACCTTACTGGTCAGTCAGGCGTCCTGGGATCGCTTCCCCTCTAAGTGTCATTGTGTAACAGTAGGTTCACCTGTGTGGTGGATCCCCTTTCAGGCAGACAGGCTCTAGGGAGCTGTTGCATGTGTGATTAGGATTGCTTGAGCCACAGGATTAGAGCGTCTCAAGTCTCAAGTCTCATGCAAAACAAACAATGGTTCACATGATTGGTTCAGCTATATGATTTCATTATCTTCCCCCCTCTTCTTCCCCCCTCTTCCCTTCCTCCATCCTTTTCCCCTCCCCTCCCCTCCCCTCCCCTCCAGGTGGAGCACAGGCCAAACGAGGGCACTGCCCTGAAGTACACCATCTGGAGTGACGAGGAGCTGCCTCCAGTCATCACCCTCTCCATTGAGGACTTCCCTTTCGACAGCGAGACAGAGTACACCCTCCGGGCATCCACCAGCCCCTCCGCTGCCACCCTAACCCTCGCCGACACTATGCGGGAGCAACCATGGCCGACCACACCCTCTCTGTTTGCAGAGCAGCCCGAGACGGCAGTCAGCATCGGAGGAGCCTCTGGACCGCTCATCAATGCCTCGGACCCGGATTTCCGTTTCTTTATGGGCTGTGTCAGCTATGTCTCCATTGACGGGATTGAGCTCCCCCTCAACGGGCTGCTCTCGGCAGGGTCAGGGAGCGGAGGGTTCCAACTTGACGGGGAGGAGGAGGGAGGCGTGGAGAGCATGTGCAACCTCTGCGACCTTGCCGTCTGTCCGAAGATGTCCGAGTGCCGATCCAACGGCTACGGGAGCGTGGAGTGTGACTGCAACGACGACCTCACGCTGACGGACAACGGGCAGTCCTGCGTGCCCCCCACCATGTCCACTGTCATCCCGACCTCCGGCCTCAACCAGGACCCTCAGCAAACCATGGTCTACTACATAGCCGGGGGAGCTGGGGGCGGGGTCGTGATCCTCCTGATTGTCATACTGATGATTGTCATAGTGTCCATGAAGCATCGCAGGCAGAGGAAGAATGCCACATACAACATAAACGGGTTTGGAAGCTCCACCCCGCAGCGGCAGAAGCCCAACCCCTACACCAACCACACGGGGGAGTTCAAACGCCGGAACTCCAACGGCTCAGCAAACGCTGTCTGTTCAGAGAATCACTCGGAGACGCACCTTGAGAGGAGGAGTAGCATCAGCACTTACCAGGAGCACGACGTAGGGCCGGACATAGATAGCCCCACCCACCGCCCCACCCCCAGGATGCGCCAGCGCAGCGTGGAGAGCGGGATCAAGGTGGACATGGACGACCAGGAGGGCACCGTGGGAGGGGACGTGGCCGGGAAAGGGGGGAGGGGGATCCCCCACATGGAGGACTCGGGCCACGAGGTGAACAGCACCGACTCGGCCCGCAGCGTGGAGTCCGAGGACATAGCCAGCTCCTGCAATGAGCCCCTCCCCCCTCCCCCTCGCACTACCGTCTCCCTGCGGCTGATGGGGCCCCTGTCCAGTCCCGACGAGCACTCCTACACCTCTAGGGGCTCCCCCCACACGCCCCTCACACCCAAAGAGAAAAAAGTCATGATCCCCATCAGACCTGACAGCACCAACCTCAGTCAGAGCGAGTTTGGAGACGAGGTCACTGACACCGAGTCCTTCAACACCCGCGTGTCCTCGTCGTCGGGAGTGGGCGGATCCTCCATGCAGAATCAGGGCCGGGGTTCGGACACGGGCTGCAGCACTCCGCAGTGGTACAAGTCCAGCACCACCTCCGACACAGAAAGGGAGAACCTGAGAATCCAGGCCACCAGACCCTACTACCCCCCCAGCGCCTCAAACCACACCCCTGAGGGCACCGCCAGGGGAAATCCCTCCTCCCTGAGGGGAAATCCCAGGAGCAGCAACTACCCAATGATACAGCCACACCCACCCACCTACTACTCCCCGCCCACTTTCTCGGAGCACATGCACAGGCCGAGGTCAAAGTCCATGCACACCAGCTCCACCCAGTCCCCTCTGGCAAAGTCCCCGCGGAGATACGAGAACTACCCTCATGTCTTCACCAGCGAGAGTCTGGCCAACGGGAGAATCGGCAGCTACGAGCCGCGGAGACCAAATGCCTACGACACCGTCACCCCATCGCGGCCTCGTCACATGAGCGACCCCAGGGCACTGGACGAGGACGAGGCGGGGGGTTACACCCCCTCCACCACCTCCTTCACGCGACAGTACAGCGACCCCAGGATCCCACGAAACGGGACCTACTGCATCCCCCGCAAGGCAGCCAATGACCTCGCACCCATCCACACCCGGCAGATGAGCGACCCGAGGGTGTCGAGTCAGCAGACGCAGGACTCCATCTTGGTGCAGCCGCGCTCGTCGCAATCCCTGCGCCACGTCAACTCCCCGCCCAGCGTGTACGCCAACAAGAGACCCTCCCACCACCACCACACCCTCCACCATCACCGCAGCCCCCTCAACAAGGACCAGCAGCCTAGTTTGTACACGCTAGGGAGGAGAAACCTTCCCGATCACATCAGCACCTACACCGCCAACCACCAGCCTGGGCGGAGCTTCAGCACCGGGAACGCTGCTGGCAGTGCTGGTGGTGCTCGGCAGGCCGGGGCAGGAGGAGAGGAGCCTTTCCAGACACTGGAACACCTCTCTCGCATCGACCCCATCTCGAACTGGGACGCGCAGGACCGCATGAAGATTGCTGTTGACCACATAGATCCCTACCAGTTCTTCTCTGGACCCTGCATGCAGTTTGAGGATGTCAGCACGGACCCTAGTGTCATTGAGAGCCAGCTGACCATGGATGAGTCCATCATGGGAGACCAGCAGGTCTTTGAGAGCCAGGGCGGGGGGGAAGGGACGGCCGACATGCTGGATCCCCTCGACATGCGCCTGGCACGGCTACGGGAGGACGAGATTGACTCGATCCTGACCGACTCAGAGATCAGCAAGCATGATATGAATCACTTTCCCTCAGCGGACTGTTCCTCGCAGTACACGGCCACCATCGTTGCTGGCTCCACAAGCACCAGCGGAGAGTCTACTCCGAAACTCCAGAAGGTGTTTGTGATACCAGCATCCCAGCAATCCTTTGATGTCTGAAGACGCTAGCCTTCGGACAACACTCTGATCTCTTGTCCCAACCAAATTAATGCTGTTCTCCTGATCAAGTTCACTTGCTATATATTTCACACGACTCGCTCACTTCAATTCATCGTTTGTAAGACACTGTAGCTGCAAGTATCACTGGACTCTAGTAAATTCATGTTTGTATTATATGAAAATCAATCTGAAAATCATTTTCTTTGTGTCATTATTATAATTATTTTTTTAGCATCAAACTATCAGATCATAATGTTTTGCTCAAACTTTCCAGACTATGCTAGCCTTGAAACCAGGGCCTGGGTTCCAATACCAGCAGGTGGCCAGCTATCTTAGATATGTGCGGAATAAGGCGAGAGAATTATTTTTATGGCATTTCATGGCATACATGCATGTGATGGCATCCGACGTGTGTGATGGTATCTCATTCGTGCGTGTGTGTGTGGTCCCTGCTACTGTGTCAGCAGATGCCAGTTCGCTGATAGCATGTAATCTGATCCCATCCAGTGGACAGTATTAACAAGACTGTTCTCACCACAGCTGCCACTTATCCAGGGACCTTGCCGCCCACAGAATAGTAGAGTAAACAAATGAAGTGGCGAGGGACTGTACAGACTATTAGAGCCCCATGTACAACCAGCTAATGGGGGTCAGCCATAGTGAGATCAATCATCCACTGCTGATTGCTTGATTAGGTTACCACTGAATGGGATATATAGCTCTAACAGACTTGTACATTCAGAGGAGGCTGTAGCAGGGGACACACATGGCAACAGATGTAAGCCGAGTCTTGGTTCAGTTTTAGTATTCCCTTCTCTTCTTGGCCTGCCTTGGCTTAGGGAAGGTGAGGGGAATCTTGAGGGAGCAGGTGCAGGAGGTGTCCACTGCACTCATGTTTCCAGGCCTCTTGGGGTTCTTCTTGGCCACGCCCCCCAGGGCCCTGAAGTAGTCCATCATCCTGCAGAGCAAGTAAACAATCCATTAGACAAACAATAAACAAACAAACAACAACAACAAACAAACATACTTGTTTGTGGTAACTTTGAGGTCCTTCTGAAGAGCCGAGCACTCGACAGTGAAGTCATCGATGATGAGGCAGAGGACAAGGAGATGGAGACGTATTTTGTCCTTGATCCGCACAGGTAGGGAATACTGGGTCCTCTTCGGACTAATTTGCTTCTCCGTGAACCTGTCCAGCAGCTGTTCCAACACTTCGGCAGGTGGCGTGATGCTCTCAAAGCTGATACCTGATACAGAGTTCCCATAAACATAAATAGACCCCTTGCAGTGGGTGGAGTTCGGGGCGGAGTTTCGTGCAGTGGTTGCCATCTTGGAGTACAGCTGGGGGCATTGCTCCCATAGAGATTCTATTAGAAGCAAATTTGAACGCTGCTTTTCTCAGGATAGCTCTTGCTTCACCTTCCTACGCTGCAGTATGTGATGTACCTTGAAGGCCTAGTCCACATTCTTGACTGGCTAGCTATGTGCAGCTTGCTGTGATGTGCTAGGCTCGCAGAGAATCCTTGTACACCAAGATGGCATCAAAATTCGCGAGACTGCGCGCGAAAATTCGCGAAACTCTGCCCCTGCAAGGGGGGTCTATACACACAATGTGATACGGTATGGCCTCTTCCACAGAAACTGAGCATATTGGACGAGTGATCCCTTACCAGTTCTCTCCACCTTCCTGGAGTTCATGCTTTGTAGTTCAATGAGGAAAGTGGCGTAGATCAACATGGTTGCCCTCAGGCTGCGCTCTGGCTCACTGGAAGGCAGCTTAGGGATGTGCTGGAGAATGTACTCTGGGAGCCTACCACAAAGCAGAAAGTCAACAAGAAGGTGTGAAGTTTGGAAATGATGCAAACCTTTTCTCTGCTCTCCACTGGTCCACATTGTCGTCAGTGGCTTCAGTGAACTCAGCAGCCATCTCCTTCAGGATCCTAAATTCTGTCAATGATACAACTGGAGGATACACGGTGCATTGCAGCACACACACACACACACACACACAATGGGTCAAGGAAATAACACTGAAGCCAAGAAACACAACTGATTGCTTCTCAAGGTAGGGATACTGTCATGAATGTCGTACACATCCTGAGGAGCTTCAGCCGCCTGATTGTGTGGTGGGGTCAAACCTGAACTCTGTGACGATGAACCTGAAAGGACACAACCACCCACACAATTAAGCTGATACAGTTACTGACGATGACATCTACAGTCTGACCAGCCAGGGGTGTGGCTTCTGTCTTGGCCTCAGCATGGGAAAAGGCTGGTTCCAGTGCAGTTTCGAGGACTTCGCTCTCAACCTGGTTCCTCTGGGCAGCGGAGAAAGCTCTCTTTCGTTTCTCGCTCCCAAACAACTTGACCATCTCATTCACTGTCTGTGTCCTGTCCATCTTCTCCTCAGGGACGCTTATCTCCGCCCCAACTTCACTGTCCATCGCACCTGCACAGCATGGGGAGGAGTCTTATGTCGGTCAGTGCTTGGTCAGCAGTGCACCTGGTATGTAGGGGTGAAGAGTCACCAGTTCTGTTCTGTGCAGTGTCATGATTCCAGTTTCTCTATCCCTTGCTCCGATGAAGTACCTAATGCACAACATTAGCAATCACACCAATGCATCAAGACGCCATACGCACTGATTGAAATTGCTGAGAGCAGCACTATCGGAGTTGAAATTTGTTCCAACATACGACAAATCATCAGTTTCTGCCACCTGTACATTGCAACAGACAATCATTATGACATCATTATGACATCATCATGACATCATTGTGATACAGAATTGCCTATAGAACCTCACCAAGATTCTCTTCTTCTTGGTTCTGTCTTTCGCCTTGTTATACAACGTGATTTTGGGATACCGAGACGATTGGGCCAGTCGGCCATTTGAGAAATTCACTGCATTGAAAAGATCAGAAGTCAGAACTTGATCAGACATTTCTCTGTCTGATGCTTACCCAGGAAGGTGGATCTCTCTTCAAAATCTTCAGGTATTTGTATAGTACAAGACTCAGAATCACCATCTTCACTAGCCATGCTGACACGTGAACTCCGTACACGAGAAATGTACCGGCCTTAGTATCCTAACATCCGACAGCCACGTGATTTCCCACAAAATTTTATTAAGCGAAAAAATATCACAATCCATGGCAAAGTGAAGTTTCTTGTCCACTTTTCTGCTTTGACCTTTACAGTTTACAGCGAGCATGGGGTGCTTAGAAAGTAAAGAAGATAATAACCAAACTGATGTAAGTTCATTCTTAGTTGGTACCTTGAAGAGAGCTACTCAGGGTAAAATTTTCTGTAGGGTCCCAATGAGACTACCAGGCTTCTGGGTAACAACCAGACAACTCCAGTTCAGCACATCCCCAAGTAAGTCCAGTAACCTCCTATTGATAGTTTATATAATAATGTGGCACCTAATTAGCCCCATAAGATGGGAAGATGTTCCACCTCCATAAAACTCCACCTATTCCCATGATTAGGGGATAAGATGGATAAATGTTCCACCTACAATGATTATTATCTTTGTTGTCGCCTAATGTGAGTGTACATGAGTGATGTGATCACGTGACTCATCTGCTCATTGCAGTCCTAATGGTGGGCTCCACAATACAAAGACAGACGAGGAGTCAGCTCTCAACAGAATACTCCAGAAAACTGCAAAGTGAGTTGAGTTTTAGTGGAGCAAAGCAGGTGTTAAGCATGCTAGCCTGCCATATATGGGCAATGCTAATAGTACTGTGTAGCTTCAGAGCCAGTAAAGGGGTGTATACTACTTTTGAGCTTCCATATCTTCCTGTGTGTAGTGATGTGATTGATGTGACAGTGGTGGAACCTCACAGCATGGAAACAGCAGAAGTCAGGGGAAGAACACGAGACTACCAGTAAGCCCAGCTCTTCATTTTCGAAAGAAAAGTCTTTGTTGTGTCCAGCCTAAATTTTGGCTATTGAGTGAACAGTGTTATAGAGTGGCCTTGCTTTAATGAGGTCAAGGTTGAGAGGTCAGAGGTTGAAAGGGTAGTGCATTGACTTGCATATGTATAGCTCCCAGGTGGCTTCCATCAGAGGCATCTCCAGGCCGTCCAACAAACTGCCTGCCTCCACTCAAGCTCCAAATGTCATGCTTTCCCGGGACCTCGTGTCTCCAACAGATATCAAATTTGTGAGTTATAGAGCACAAGCTCCAAACAAAGAACACCCCCCAGCAATCGAAGGATCCTCAATGTGACCTTTATTCAGAGGCCCCCCTGGCTGTATATACAATTATGCAATAGGAATGACTGCTGGTTATGAAATGGCGAATATTTGTGTCTAGATTACTGATAGATCAGAAGCGGCCAATTCCGCAGTGGAAAGCATGGAGATCAAGAGTGGAGAACCATTGGTGGTCCAATTTGCTGCTTAATTAAAAGGCACAGTATTCACTCACCTGGATTATTTAAGAAGCAAAACTGTGTACAACTGTTTTGTAATTTTAAAACTGCACATCAGACAGTGGTGATCTATGTATGTATTAATCGATTTCCCGGCCCCCCACCTTTTTTTGTCCTCTCACTGGTATGTATGCACTTTCAACACACTCCACACAGCATGCATTGTAAACTTTTTTATTTTTGCTTTACGATGATCTACTGAAATTGGTCAACAACAAAAAAATTACCATTTTGTACTGCTAGGCATGTAGAGTGGCCAAAGTCCGTGAGATGCGGAAAAATGCGTTCTACTGTCTACTCTCTAATGTTTTTCAGCTGTGCGATGACTTCCTGTGCACTGGGTCTGTTTGAGGGGTCGTCGCTGATGCAGTGGGTGTAGAGTGTGCGTAGGGGTGGGGGGGAGTGGTCGGGGAGCACCAGTTTGCCAGGTCTGGGCAGTTTCCCACTCACCACTTCCCACAGGATGATCCCTAAACTCCAAATGTCTATTTTCTCCGTGGCCCTCCTCCGGTAGACGACCTCGGGGGCCGCCCACGCAATAGTGAAGCCTTTTTGTGCTGTCATGTCGGAAGTGCCCATGGTCCTGGCCACACCCACATCTGCAATCTTGGCCAAGCCATCCATAACGAGGATATTGGGGCTCTTGATGTCTCGGTGGACAACGGCCGGCTTGCGAGAGTGGAGGTAGTTTAGACCCGTTGCCACTCCCACAAGGACCTCCTTGCCATATATCCCACTCCACTTGTACCTCTCTGCACTCAGGGGCAGCCTGAGCATGCTGAAGAGGTCACTGCTCATCAGCTCTGTCACCATGTAGAGGTTCTGAGGCTGGATACAGGCTCCGTAGAACTGCATGATGTGTCTGTGCCGCAGCTTGCTGATCAGGTCAATCTCAGCTTTGAACTCTGCAATGGTTCGGGGGGAGCAGCTGTTGATGCGGATGATCTTCACCGCCACCTCATCCACACCGTCCCGCAGTCCCTTGAAGACCTCCCCGAACCCTCCCTTACCCAGCCGCCACAGGGAGCCGTCTGCTTTCTTGCACAAGGAGACCTCGGTAGGGTCCAGCTCCCAGTCGTAGCTCTTGCTCGAAGATGCCGACGCTGGTGACAGAGACACCTCAGAATTCTCACTGGAAAGAGATGAAGCTTCACCCATTTCAATAACCGCATCTTCCTCAATGCTTGCCAAGTTGACTGGCTTGAACCGTGCCCCTGGTGGCCCCTGTGAACGGCCCGAGGCAGCTTTCTTCCTTGAGGGCGAGTTGAAGTCAAAGGCAGGCTTGAGGGAACGGCGGGGCTCAGGAGAATTGTTGTTGAAAAACTTGTTCACCCCGCCAAAGAGCTTGGTAATGGTCTGGAGGAAGCCAGCCTTTGCTGGTTTGGGTGACGAGGACACAGGGGGTGGGTCGGGATAGGGGGAGCTGGGAGGAGAGACTTCCGGACTGGGTGGAGTCAGCGAGCCAGACAGTGGGGACTCTCCGCCACTTTCAACCGGGGAGGGAATGTCCGATGAGTCTGAGGAGGGAGTGTCTCGCAGAGCACTGGGAATGATGGGAGAACGGTAAGGCTGGAACTGGGGTCTTAGGTGGGATCCACTTGGGTGGGGTCTCTCGGAGCCAGCCTGGTGCTGATGGAGGCGTGGTCTAAGATCTTGAGAAAATGGTTTAACAGAAGGAGAGTCAGGGAGCAATACGCTTGATACGGGAGACTCAGGAAACCATTCTGAGAGGTCAGGGTACAGACCCTTCCTCTTCACTTGCACAGAACTGTGTTGCTCTTCAAGTTTAAGCCTCTTGCGAACACTGCCTTGCTGCTGCTTTAGTGCGGAACCACCCACCTGAATCGGGGTCCTCTGTCGCTTGACTCCTGCTCTAACCTGGGGCGAGTGGTGGTGAGCCTGGGGTGTCCTTGGACTGCCTTCCTGCCTGCCTTGGCTTGTCAGAGAGCGAAGTTTCCTCTGGTACAGGTTTCTGGTGGTGTCCATGATAGGCCCCACATCTACTCCGAAGTACTTCAGGTTCTTCCTCAGCTCACCATCAGATATAAGGCTACGAGACATGATCTCTCTGCAGCAGAAGAAACCTCCAATTTGATTCTGAACTTTGCACTTTTGGACTAGTGGCGCACGTGCGAGGTGAGAGTCCGTAAACAACATGACGTCATCCATGTGGCGGTGTGTGTTGGAAGGTTTTTGGAGCGCTGCTGGGTAATGAGTAATGGGCTCCTTAGCCGAAGATGTGGCAAAACAGGTAACGATGATCCAGCTAGCTGTATTGTAGCAGTCTTCAGGGTGGTGTGAATTCTACAGGCTGGAGTGGTGACACCTGAGACCCCCTTTAGTCCAGTCATCACTACTCCTCTCAACAACTCGACCAGAGACTTCTACATTGGTTTGGCATTGGCAGTCAGCTCCAGTGTCTTCATTGGCACCAGCTTCATTGTCAAGAAGAAAGGTCTGCTGCGGGTGTCTCGAAACTCCTCCTCCAGGGCAGGTAGCGGCGGGTATGCGTACCTCAGGGAGTGGCTCTGGTGGGTGGGGCTTGTCACCATGGCGGTGGGAGAAGCGGCTAACTTTGCTGCATACGGCTTTGCTCCAGCTATCCTGGTCACCCCCCTTGGTGCACTGAGTGTGCTAGTCAGGTAAATGGTGTGTAGTGAAAGTCTGTCCAAATGTGTGAAGAGGTCTTGTTTCAGTGCTGTGCTGTCATCCACTCTGCTGAATGAAAAACTGAACCTTCATGGGAAGATGGGCTGTTTCCTCTCCATCATCGGCTCCACAATGATCATCATCCATGCCCCAGAGGAGGGGAAGATTGATGACCTTTACCAGATAGGCAGAAACATGTGCAGCATAGGTAAGTCCCCCCCATTGCTTCTGATGTGGTGGTTGAGGGGGGGTCTTGCTCATGGGGGGGTGGTGGTCGTGGGGGGTGGTGGTTGAGGGGGATCTTGGTCATGGGGTGTGGTGGTTGAGTGTGGTTTCAAGAACCCATTGAGACATGTGTATGTGATTCCTCCCCCCAGGTTTCATCTTGTATGCTTTGGTGTCTATCAGTCTCTCCGTCTACCTGATCTACGTGGTGGCCCCTCAGTATGGACAGACCAACATCCTGGTCTACATTGCTATCTGCTCTCTCGTGGGCTCTCTCTCGGTCATGGCCTGCAAGGGATTGAGTATAGCCATCAAGTTGACTTTCTCCGGGGTGAGCCAGCTCCTCAACCCCCTGGCCTGGTTCTTCCTCATTGCAGTGGCCAGCTGTATCGCAATTCAAATGAACTACCTGAACAAGGCGTTGGACATCTTCAACACCTCCATTGTGACTCCAATATACTATGTTATGTTTACGACCCTCACCATCACAGCGTCTGCTATCCTGTTCCAGGAGTGGAAGGTGCTGGCGAATCCGGTCAAAGATGTAGTGGGAACACTCTGTGGATTCGCAACCATCATCTTTGGCGTGTTTCTGCTTCATGCTTTCAAAGACTTTACCGTGCAGTTGTCGGATTTGATGAGTTTAACGAGTCGGCAGAATGGCCACCATGTGGTGGCGGAAGGGGAGAGGCCTGCATCTGCCAGTGCCATTCCCATGGAGTCCGTCCTGATGCTGTCGTCTCGCCAGGAGCGTTCCTCTGTCTCCTCCAATCGAGGGAGGGCGTCCTTCAGCGACGAGGAAACTGGAGTTTTGGAGACAGAACCGTTCGTCAAGAATGTCATTACATGATGAAAGACCTATGGCTGCAATGGAACTCTTAGTTGAATTTTTTACTACTGTCCATTCATGATTATTTGTACCTGCACACAGCACTGTGCATAATCACCATGACTCCTTATTCACATGTTCAGCACCACTTGTCAGTATTTTGATTGGTGGTAAAGGTAACACCCCTCAGGTGGGGGGTCAGAGTTCATGATGGCAGTGAAGAGGGGTGTGGGGAAGGTGTCTGGAGCGCTGTTGGACTTGAGTGGGACTCTGTTTGTGGACAAGACTCCCACCCCTGGAGCCTTGGCTGCACTGGACAGGTGAGATACAGTACCATTAGGCATCCACCTATCAGTGTGTATGTGACACCCGACACACCTCCTCGTCATTAATGGCCTGGTCATGCTATGTGGTATCAGGTTACGAGCGGCTGGCCTTCCCTTACGCTTCATCACCAACACCAGCAAGGAGTCCAGACGCCTCCTGCTCTCACGACTACATAACATTGGTATGAATCTTAACCTCTAAACACACACACCCATCTGTTCATCTCTCCCCACTCTGCAGGTATCCAAGCGAGGCAAGAAGAGGTTTTCACCTGCCTGACAGCTGCTCGGCAGATGATTGACCGGCATGCATTGCGCCCTATGTTCCTGGTTGACGCTGCCGCCATGGAGGACTTCCAGGGGGTGGAGACTGAGGACCCAAACAGCGTCATGGTGGGCTTGGCTCCGAGTAGCTTCACCTATGACAACCTCACCAGAGCATTTAGGTGCCACAGCTAGAAGATGTGTTGATGACCAGCCAATCCTCTGTGAGAGGTTTTGGAGGTCAAATGTAGGATGTTAACTCTTCAAAGAAGATTTCCCTTTGTAGAAAGGTTGTAAGCCATTCTATTATCTAATTTGTGTCAATTCTAGGTTGATGTTGGATGGTGCTAGGTTGATTGCCATTCACAAGACCCGCTACTACAAGAGACCGGATGGACTAGCTCTGGGCCCAGGGCCGTTTGTGGCAGCTCTGGAGTTTGCCAGTGGGAAGGAGGCAGACGTGGTGGGAAAACCAGATAAGAACTTCTACCAGATGGTGCAGCAAGAACTCGGCTGTCCACTCGCTGAAACTGTCATGATAGGAGATGTAAGGCTACCTGTTGAATTTGATGTTCTAACACATCCATTTCTGATTTGTCCGCTGCTGCAGGATGTTGTAAACGACATCCATGGAGCACAGGTGCTAGGGATGAAAGGGCTTCTTGTCAAAACTGGTCAGTAACACCTTCTAACCACACACAATGCGACTGTCATAGCATGATTTACATAGGAAAGTACAGAGACGGAGACGAACAAACCATAGACCCACCACCTCACCTGGTCTGCGAGAACTTTGCAGAAGCCGTCCAGTTCATTCTCTCAGAGTGAACTACTAGGATGAGACTGACTGAGGAGATGAAGGTAGAAAATGAAGGTAGAAAATATTATTGAGTTGAAAAGAATGAAGGGGGAAGGAGTAGTTAGCATGAATCTGACCTACCTATACACCTGTGGTGCTCAACTCCAGGCCTACCTATACACCTGTGGTGCTGAACTCCAACCTTCGTTCGATGGGTTGTAGCTTTGGGCTGGAGTAGATGAGTGGGCTTGGGGGGTACTGGACGGGGGTATGTTGGAGGTGAATCCTGGAGGACTGCCCCCCTTTCAGTGGAGTCCGCCACCTAGCACACCATTAACCCAAAACTTCAATGTCAAAGTATTCGTTAATCAGCCGAAACCCCTCACCCTTTCTTTTCCTCTTCTGTGAAGGACTCAACTAATGTTTTCCAGTGAGTGATGTTGGGATAGACCTCAGAGTCAATCTCACAGCCATCAAGAGCTCGCATTACATCCAAGTCAAGTTTTGTCGGCTCTGATCTGCATCATTTCAACCAAACCTCACTCGCAGGGAGGACAGACACAGGAAAGCTGGCTTACCCTGCAAGAAAGACTTTCTCTCCACACTTCTCCTCCATTGCAGGGGGCGTTAAGGTCAACTTGGATGCCAACAAGTCTTCCAGCTCCAGATTGTCAGGTGGTGAAGTAGCTTCTGGAGTAGAACAAGTGTTAGTTGTTGAGCTGAAGTATTCCTCCAAAACCTTCAGGCCTTCAGGCTGAGATAAATCACACGAACAATCGAGAAACTGCCAATACTCCTTCCAGTTCACTTTATACTGGTGTGCTAGACGTCTAAATGAGGGAGGGAGAGAGGGGAGATTAGCAACTGGTAGTCAATTCCGCTGAATTCTGACCTGCCAATTCTCTCCATTCCCCTATCAGGATCGGATCTCTTCACATCCTTGCCATTTGAAGGCGAGTGCCATTCCTTGTAGAAGGACTTTGCCTGGAGAGGGGACATTGGACCGGCCAGCGCACTGTTCATCACAGGAGACTCTATCCTGTCCACCCTGGTTTGACTCCCTGGAGTCTTCAGCTGCTGCAGCGTACACGGGTGGGACAACTTCGGGTACACAGAATTGTCCACAGTCCGCAAAACTGGTACAAAGTAGATAGGTGGGTCTGCAAGCAAAAAAAAAAAAGTTGAGATGCCAGCCAAGTTCACAACGTTTACAAACCTGCCAGAAGGTCGAGAATTCTCTGCTTCTTTGATGATGAAGGTTTCTTGTCTACAGCACATGCAATTTTGCAGGCAGTTTCCCCATACTTGTTGATAGCCCTGGTGTCCAGTGCTGGAAATGTCAGCAAAAAGGCCACTACTTCCTCATGTCCGAGCTTGGCTGCAAAATGCAGGGGAGTTTCTTGTACCTAAAGGGTAAAGGATAGCAAGAGCAATTAACTTTCTGCTGTTTACACAAGTGGCCACAGTTTAGAAACTGACCCCTCTGTCACACGTGTTGAGGTAACGGTCCACAAGAAAATTCCTCCTCCTGTTCCTAATCTCTGGGTTATCATCAGGGTATACCAAGCTCCAAAAAAGGTCACCTTCCAAGATTTCAAAGAGGTTCTTGACAATGGGTAAGCAGCCACTTCGCACGGCGCAGTGGAGAGCGTTGTACCTTGACGGTGGCTTCAAAATCTCTGGGGTGTCCCCGCATCCAATCAGGTAACGAGGATTTTCCCATACTGCCATCGTGAACTTATCAACGTCACCCTCTTCTATGAACTTTCTAAACTTATTAAGTGCAGGGACAAAGAGGCTGGGAAAACCGTTCGCTTTTTCGGAGGATACTACATTTGCTTTGCTGGTGCCTTGCTGCTCTGCGACGAACCTCCGAACATTGGCCTCAGAGTCAAACTTCTTTTGCTGTGCACTGTTCTTGTCAGCAGAGATGGTTGCAGGGCTTTGAGCTGCCCCTCCCCCTCCTCCTCCTCCATGCAGTAGCTGTGCTACCTTCCTCAGGAGGACTGCCCTAGTCAAGGAATTCACTGGAGTATTGGGCTCTCCATGTGACACCAAGATTTCACGGATCTGATCGTCACTGAGATCCTGCACCACCTCCATCCAAGATCCAATTTGCACATGCAAAGCCAGCAAAATCTCCCTGGGGCGGTTACTCCAATTAGAGCGCACCAAGCTTTTAGCGGTTAATTTGCTAATTTGAAATTTTCAAACAGAACTTGTCATAATTCTAAAGGTGACATGAACATGACTAGAAGAGAAATAGGTATCACAGCAATGCAGTGAGGGTAAAAATTATAAGTGTGCTTGGCTAATAGGATGCACTGCAAAAGTGGGGAGGTATAAGATATACAGTATAGATAGTAGTAGCAGTAGGTAGCTGTACATATGCATGCGTAGAACTAGCCGGAGATACGTGTTTTTTTTTGTGGGGGAGGGTAGGGGGGATAGCGTGCATTTGCAATTACACACTCAATCTTCATCAGAGTACTCCTCTTCATCTTCATCATCCACTTCAGCCGCCTTGGAAGACTGCTTTTTCCTGAATTCAGCCATCTGAACATCATACCTCTCTCGTTCTTCTCTGGCTTTTGATTGGTAGGGCTCTTTCTGTTCATCAGTCATGACCTTCCATGCTGCTCCCAGCTTCTTGGCTATATCACCAACTGTTGCTCCAGGGTCTTCCTGCCTAAGTTTTTCACGCTTGACGTCAGCAAAGCAGAAGAAGGCAGATCTAGCAAACAAACAAACAAACAAACAAATAAAAAAGAGATCTACATAGTATTATTACCAGCTGCACACTCACTTGGGCCGTTTGGGCTGGTTTGGATCCTTCTTCTTCCTTCCCTTCTTCCCCTTCTCGCCTGGTGGTGGGACATACTTGGCCATCTCTCTTTCATAGCGGTTACGATCTTCGTCTGCCAGATCAAAGAATCGCTGCAATTCCTTTGACTTAATTCCCTTGGCGTCAGTCTTTTCATGGAGTGCTTTCCACCCATGTGAACATTCAATGGAGAACTCCTTGAACTGGACGTCAATGCCCTTCGACTTCTGATCGGCCCTTCGGTTCTGTACAAAGAAAGCATATGCACTCATTCGTCCCTTAGGCTTTAATGGATCTTTCTTATCCCTCTTAGGAGGCATTTCTTGGGCAGCAGTAGCAGTCTGTAGTTGGAGGTGGAAACAAGCCTGAAAGTGTAGGAGATTTGAAAAGCTTGCTGTCTTCCTGGCAAAAAACGAGGTGGGTTGGAAAGTTTAAATTTTGAAGGTAACTGTCCTCTACTTCCACCACCAAAACGGATGAAAAGTGCGGCAGCTTGGTTTTGGAGACTTGCAGAAACAATTTGCAGAGGACCGTGCTGGCCTACAATAGTACTATACAGAAACACAGGGCCCGCCAACCTAAAGCTTTGGTATACTGGATGGCTAGAAAAAGACACCCTAAAGCGCATAAGGTACCATCTGAGCATGCGCGAGTTGGTGATGTCATCATTATTTTAACCACAAAACGCGCGCGCGGTCGACTGTGTAGTATGCATGGTGTGTGTATGAAGAATGGTGTCCACTTAAAAAACTGATCATAATACACTTATTATAGCTGCAATAAAGTGTCAGTGATGAGTACATACAGTTAATGATGAGGTATACTATTGTCAGTTGGTTTGGGCTGATCTAGCTTGCTCTTATGTGATTTCACCATTGTGATAAATAGCGGCACAGTTTTTTTCTCTGTCACTCGGATACTCCTGAAGTGCTTTGCTATTGCCTACAATACAAGATCATGTCACATGCTAAATCTAGGAGATGCGAGCCTAATCTATTGACATACCTCCACACTAGCTGAATTTTATTGGTTCCTGGCTTCAGCTGGAGCTTGTAGTGCCGTTTATACCTTCTCAGAGTGTTCATTTGCAATTGCAAAAAGTCAACCTGAAAACAGTTAAAACATGAAATGGGATAGAGGGCACTAGCCCCTGGATCAGCCATAGATACAATGATCAGATCAGCCTGCTAGCTAAGTCTTAGCCCACAAAGAAGCACCTCATCCAGCTAAGAATTCTAACCTCTGGTTGATAGTCACTCTCTTCTTCTGAATCCTTTCTTTTTCTCTTGGCCCTCATGTTTAACACACTCTTATGATGTTCACACACCAAATTATGGCCAGCCTAAAAATATGAAGTCTCTAAATAAAGCGCACCAAAGCAGC
>JAAGOD010017164.1_pt1 | contig 18798 bp, 21 predicted proteins | sample 8389681 | NCBI WGS metagenome assembly JAAGOD01 (sample SAMN13964374, study PRJNA552185) | sponge metagenome | biome: deep-sea hydrothermal vent fields; feature: spots directly above weak diffusing fluid; material: seawater and sediment | host: Tedaniidae sp. KZ-2020 ... | reverse complement strand
GGGGAGAGGGGGAGAAGGTGTATGTAACAACCTTACCACTTTCTCTTTGTCGTCCCCAGATGGCACAGGTGTGAAGGAGCTGTGGAGGGCGTACGAGCCCTTACCAAACTCCGAACGTCAGTACGGCTTCACCGAGTTCTCCATGACTCTAAATGAAGAAGACGAGACAGTAACCTGCCCCACTGACTCCCGCAAGAGGACAGATCAGCGGCTGCTGGAGGAGGGGCTTGTGGAAGAGGCCTCCACTGAGAAATTTCGACTGGAGGAGAAGCAGAGAGCGTCTCGCAAGAAGAGAGAAGCAAGGAAAGAGAAATGGAAGCCACTGTGAGTTGCTATGGGAATTGATCCTCAAGGGAAAGAGGAAGGACATTCCTAGTATTCTGGAATGCTCTGAAGTGGGTTTTGTCGTCTAAGAACTCTGTCCTTAGAGTGATGTAATTAATGCACGACACTTGTCTGTACCACTCCGCAGAGCATTGCTGTACTAGACTGGCTAATGGTTATTGTCTCCATGCAGGTGGTTTGACATGTATGATGACCCTGATACCAAGACCTCCTATCACAAATTTAACAGCAAGTATTGGGACTGTAAGCTGACGGGAAATTGGTCGTGCTGCGCTGACATTTACTGAGTAATATTTATTTTTCTCATTTTTTGACATTTGACATAGCACCCCCTATTGTTACATTATTTTTTTTGTTTATTACATCATTATGTGATTCACTTTTTTTTGCATCATGTATTAGTAGTTTCTAAAATTACACTTACCGCAATTAATTATGAGTGTTCGCATAATTAGAACTCACCCACGTTTATAGCTAGCTGCCCTTTGCCCTTCCCTTGGCATTCAATGGTACAAGGGTACCCCAGCGCTATTGTATCTTCTCTAATCTCAAAGCAGATACTTAGAACTAACTTTAAAGTAGTTGTAAGTTAGCTAGGAGTAAGTAATCTATAGTATATGGTAGTTTAAGTTTGACGACTTGCGTTTGCCTGAGACATCCTACCTCTGTAGCTAACACACCATTACCAGTCGACCAGCACCCCACCATACTGACAAGATAACACTTCACTGTGAATCTCAACTAAGTTCAAGACTATACGCCTGACGTTCAAAGACTGAAGTCTCTAGACACTTCAGATCCATCTAAAGAAAGGAGTGGCAGTGGTGCTGTATTCTAAGTTCAGAGTCAGCCCAGGACACTGTGCAGGGGGCCACTGAGTGACTGTCACTGGTCCCAGAGACTTGGTAAGAGAGGGTACAATGCTGCTGTGGCCAAGATATTAAAGTTTGGGTACCTAGCAACCCAACACAGAGTTGTGTTGAGTGTAGCTATATTGGACAGTGGTGTGCCTTTCAGCCCCACCATAGCCATGTGAGTATAAAATACTGCCTAAAGACACAGATCACTGAGTCACCAGTGCTGTTCAGAATGTAGAGAATGTAGGGTGATGTAGTGGTGTTTCCCAATGGAGCTAGTTAGACCATCAGTAGGCATTGCGCAATATCCCCTGGTCATGTGGTGAATGCATGCATACCATCACAGCCGGTGTTTTGTAGCAAAAGGCAGTTGGCTGGCTGTATAGAGTGAGGGGGAGTTGTGGTGGCCTAGTCTACTAGGGAATGTGAAACTGAACTCCCAAACCCCCCAGTTCTTGTCTGGTAGTGCCCCTGTGATTACTTGCAATCATGATGATGCTGTGGCATGGACTAACTAAACTGCAGGTTGGTAAATTAACACATGCAGGCCCTAAAGATCCAGGATGCCCTCTGGAGTGGCACTGTTTTTCCCACAACAACTGGTCCCAGATGCTTTCGGTCTATTTTAAATTAAAATTGAAATCAATTTCAGATGTGGAGGTTGTAGCTGTCACTATGAACTGGCATTACTGACCGCTGGTGATATTGTCCTGTAGGTACAGTGTGCGTGTGAGTGCTTGCCATCACTCTGGCTTCCAGGACCATCACTTCTGACCTGATTTCTCCACAGCAGCAGAGACTTGACCCTCTGGGCACCGCCCTCTCATGCAAACATGAGTTACAACATCCCCCCCAATCCTTCCGCTATTCCCCCGCGCCACCAGGGCCACCAGGGGAACAGGGGGGGGAGGAGAGACATGTGAGTGGGTGGGTGGGTAGGAGGGAGGGCAGGAGACCTGAAAGTGGGCGTGGCATCTTGCTACCTGCATGGATACAGTACTAACTTGATTATAAGCCCGTGCTTTTTATTTCTTCATCACCCTCTAAGCCTGCCTGTCTCCGATACTGCAATGCTAATGTAGTGTTGGTTTTGTGTTGGTTTTGTGAGCGTCTTTTTTTTTCTTTCTCCCCAGGAGTAAACAGCCGTTTCAGCACAGAGCTCAGTCCGGTGCTGGTCTGATGCATCCTCCTCCATACTCTGCTAAAGTAGGTGGACTGTGGTAACACATGCACACACACATGTACTCACACATGTACTCACACACACATGTACATGCACAAAGTGTTTGTCAGTGTCGTCGTGATAGGTGGAGGGGATGTTTGGAAGGGAGTTCCTCATTTTTCTCCCAACCATGCACAATAAACAAATAGATTAGGCTTGCTGCCACAATTCTATTTAATGCCCCCCTTCTACTGCCCTGTTTTTGCAGCTGCCTGGTATGGTGCAGCACCGTGTCCTCCTCCAGCAAGGCAACCAGCAGCAGCAGATAGTGTTTCCCACAACAGTACCCGGCGCCCCACCGACCATGATGCGAGCGCACAACCCCGCCCAGGGCCTCTACAGCCAGCCCCCTAACACCATGCTCCCCGCAGCCTTCCTGACACAGCTCCAACAGCCCCAGCAGCCTAGTATGATGTACCCCACAGCACCCCCCCCCACGCAACAGCCCATCGGCCTCGGCCAGCCCATGAACCAACCGATGATGCCCCACATGCCGAGATTGATGCAGACCAACAACCCCCCTGTCGTCTACTCCCAGCAGGACCAGCAACAGCCTGCCGCTGATATCAGCGCAAGCAATGCTCAGAAGCAGCCAAAGAGGCGGTCCCGGGCGATAAAGATCGTGGACCCAAACACCAACATTGAGGTGAAGGTGAGTAGCGAAAGCAACGCTGAAACGGCGGCAAAGTTCAAGAACCAGGTCCAGCAGTTGGCAGTGGAGGGGAGTGGCACCGTCCCCGCAGCATCAACGACAGCTGCAGCAACAGCAATGACTGCTGTGTCCGCGCCCGCTCTGCTGATAGGGGGAGGGGCTCCACTGCAGCAGTACCGACCCAATGCTCTCATCACCAACCCCTTGGAGGCCGAGAAAGGGGATGAGGCTGCCAGCATCAAGGAAGAGGAGGAGCTACCCTCCGCACAGAGTGAGGGGGCACTGTTGAAAATGGGCCACACAGTAGCACCAGTAGGGGAAGTGGTAACGCAGTTGAACGATGGGATCGCGACCTTGCAGGAAGGCGAGAAGAAGGTGGAGCCTGTGGTCTCGGAGCTAACCCAACTGACGAGCCTATTGGGCGAAGGAGATGTTCCATCTCTGTCCAACGGCACCAGCTGTACCAACGGCAGCAGCAGCAGCAGCAGCCACGAGCCCAACACCAGCAAGGACACGTCAGGGACCAACTCCGGGGGGGGCACTGGAATCTCCATGTCGGAGGACTCCCTAGAGGCTGGTGAGGACAAGGAGAGTGTGGAGGGAGGAGGAGTGACGGAGAGCTTGCCAAAGCCCAGCGAGGAAACAGGACAGCACGAGAAGGAGGAGGAGGGGGGGGGAGTGAAGGAGGAGGAGGAGGAGAAAGAGGAGAAAGAGGAGGAGGTTGTGGTAGCAGTAGTAGTAGTAGCAGTGGAAGGGGGAGGAGCCCCCGAAACTGCTGAGTCAGCACCCGCTGAGACCGAGCCCCTCCCACAGGATCCTGTGGTAACAGAACCAGTGGCAAAGGAGGAGGAGGAGGAGGTAGAGGAAAAGGTGGAGGAACCACAGGACAAATTAGACGATGAAGTTAGGAGAGAAGTTAGGAGAGAAATTAGCGATAATACAATCTCTTCTGCCCCGCCCACTGCTTTGGAGTCAGGGGTGGGCGTGGCAGGGGATAGGCCAGACATTGCTCCAAGCTCGGCAGAGGAGTCCATGCCAGAGTCCATGCCAGAGTACTGCGTGCTGGAACCAGAACCAGAACCAGAAACTGACAGTGCCATTGAACTGGAACCAATCACGTCCAGTAGTTCAGCGGCAGTGGACCTCTCAGCAGCAGCACTAGCCGACACCAACCCACCTCCAGCACCGGCAGAAAAGGACAAACCGAAGCGAGACCACAACAAAGAAAAGCCCAGCAAACATGAGGCCAAAACAGGCGAGCATACAATAGCTAGCATGCTTGGCTATGGGCGAGTGTACGATAGTTAAAATTCTTTGGCCAAAAGGGGTCTAGGTTCTGTAATGTTGCTAACGGGTCATCATGTTATTCTCTGTCCTGTAGGCCATGATGGTCGTCAGATGTATGGCCGTGAATTCCTGATGCAATTTAAGTCCAACCCACTCTGTCAGGTGAAGCCTGTGAGCCTGGAGTTCGCTCGGGACCTGCTCTATGATCACTCTCGCGTCCTTCCCCCCCCTATGATGATGGGTGGAGGGGGAGGGGGAGGGGGAGGAGGAATGTACGGCAAGAATGATCGCAGGGTATGCCAGTAGTAGTAGTAGCAGCAGCAGCAGCAAAGGGGAGGAGGTGATGAGTGATGTTTGTGTGTGCAGGGAGGCAACAGAAAAGGGCCAGAACCAAGAAAGATTATTATACACCAACCTGTAGTTGAAAAGGTAAAGTATTGGAAAGAGGGCAAAATGCCCCTGTAATCATCACTTCTCATCATCATGAGCAGGTGGAGCTCCGCAAGGCGGATGTGCGCTGGACACGGCAGAAGGAGAGGTCGGCAGAGACGGAGGCAGTGGCAGTGCAGACAGAGGAGCTGTACCGCAAGTTCCAGGGCATCCTCAACAAGCTCACGCCCACCAAATTCCAGTCCCTGGCTGAGCAGGCCTTGAAGCTGGACATCTCCACGGATGAGAGGCTCGCTGGCTGCATTGACAAGATATTCACCAAGGTGAGGGGACCTTTTTGGTGAAGTTCTCTTCTCAGAATTGCAACATTTGAAATGATGATTGTGTTGCACTGTCTTAGGCCCTGGAGGAGCCGAGCTTCAGTATAGCGTACGCCAACCTATGCAAGGTGATGAGTCCCATCAAGGTGGAGTGGGAGACGGAGGACGGCAAGCCAAAGGTCACTAACTTCCGACGCATGCTCCTGACAAAGTGCCAGCAAGAGTTTGAGAAGGACAAGAAAGATGACGAGACGCTGGATAAGATGAGGGAAGAGATCACTAACGCGGAATCTGTGAGCGATGGGGAAACACTGGGCCAATGGGTGTTGGGGGTGTGGTGTGAAAAAATGTGGGTGTGGCCTCCTTTTCTTCCTTCCTAGGAAGCAAAACGTCAAGAGCTGGAGGTGGAGATGGGCCGTACCATGACACGCATGAGGAGACGGTCTCTCGGCAACATCCGGTTCATCGGAGAACTCTTCAACCTGAAGATGCTCTCCGAGACCATCATGCATGAGTGTATCACCAGGTTGCTCAAGTCCACCTCAGACGAGGAGGCACTGGAGTGCTTCGGAAAGCTCATCGTGACCACAGGGAAGGACTTGGACAAGCCAGAAGCTAGGGTATGGCATGAAGTTTGAAAAGGCATGAGAACATTTTGTCAAAATGTCTCGGACATTTGGCATTTTGATTCGAAAATGTCAGACTTTTACATTGAGCCCTGTCATGACTCACAGAGACACTGATTTTATACCTTTCTTGTCCTCCTCCCTCCCAGGGGCGTATTGATTCCTACTTTAGACGGATTAACGACATCATCAAGAAGTCCAAGGTTCCAGCTCGCATCAAGTTTATGCTGCAGGACGTGCAGGAGCTGCGGAAGAACGACTGGGTCCCCAGGATCAGACAGGAGAAACAGCTCAAGACCATAGAGCAGGTCAGTCCCTCTCTCGCTGGGTTAGGTGGTGGGTGGGACCAGCTTGCCTTCAGTGACAGGTGTGCACAAATCTACTAAACTGGAAATCTCTCGTAAAGACCCCTGATTGAAGGGGAAGATTCAGTGTTTGAAAACAGCAAATAGCAATACGTATTTGAAGGCGAGCCTGTCTGATGAGTATGTCCCTGCAATCAGGAGTCTTTAATGAGGGATTTCCAATCTGTTGTTGTAGATTCGAGCTGATGCCAAGATGGAAGAACAGAAGGAGAAGGAGATGACCCAACAGCACCATATCACCAGTTACAGCAAGATTGGAGGGGGCGGGGGAGGGCGGGACAATAGGCGTGGCTCCAAGGCCGCCGTGGACGACTGGGCGGGGAGCAAGGGGGATAGGGGGAACAAGGAGAGCAGTCGAGAGAAGTTTGACCACACCAAGGTGGTGGGAATTCTCAGCAAGCGCAAAGAAAAGGGAACTGGTCAGGTGAGTCCATGTACATGCATGTATGGATCATGTCATGTGGCAGTCACTCTTTCTGCAGCCGTTGCTGGGTCCTACCACTACCAGCTTCAGACCTGGTGGTTGGGGCAAGAAAGGAGGCACTTCAGCTTTGTCTCCAGCTATAGACCCAAAGAAGCCGTCTCGGTATGTGAGTAGTAGTAGTAGTAGGTAGTAGTATAGTAGGAATTGAGTTTTTGTCTTTCAGGTCAAGCTCAAGTGGTTCTAAGAAGGTCGTGGAGAGTGGGCGTGGCCCCAACGGGAAGGGTTCAGGGTCCGGTGCCAAGCGTTCCCACACCACGCCAGAGCAGGAGAGAGAGGCTGCCCTCCAGTCAGTCAGCCAGTTCATGAACCCCTCCCCTTCACCCCCCAACGCCTCCTCCTCCTCCTCCACTACCACTGTCACCAAGGACGCCCCAGCCCATGCTGTCCTCCTGCGCAAACAGCCCTGCCCAGACCACGCCCCCCCCAAGGTGGACGATGCAACCTTCAAGAGGAAAGTCATCTCAATCATTGACGAACTTGTCAACAACGGAGACTTTAAGGTGAGCCGAACAATCGGCCATTTCCAATGATGCCAGTCCAGTCCTTTTGTGAGACAGAAACCAAAACATTTGGTGTCAATCTTTGCAGGAAGCGGTGGATTGTGTCAAGGAAGTCTACTCACATCAGCAGATGAGTGTATTGGTGAGGGAGGGCATCAACCATACTCTGGAAAAGAAGGCGGAGTTTCGGAGCACCACTGGAAAACTCTTCAGCAAGCTGGTCCAGGAGAAATTCCTCACAGAGGACAAATTCCTAGAAGGGTGCGTAAGAGGGAGTTGCATCATTTATGGGGGTGTGTGGTTTATTGGTGCTCCGCCCCCTAGGTTGAACGAAGTGTTGGAGTTTGCCGAGGACATCTGCATTGACATTCCTCAGTTCTGGAACTACCTGGGGCAAGTGCTGGCCCCTCCCATGGCCCAGTCCACCCTCAGTCTCTCCCTCCTCAGCAGCGTCCCACCCAACCTTGTGAGCTTCTATAGCTTAGTCTAGAGAGAGGGCCTTGGGGCTAGCCGAGTGACCCTATGGTGTATGCATGGTCAGGTGGAGTCAGGGAAGGCGGCCAAGCTGGTGGCGAAGGTCCTGCAGCAGTGCCACAGGGAGCTGGACTCCAGTGACGAGGCTGTCAAGGCTCTGTGGATGCAGGCCAGGCTCAACTGGGACGCCCTCGGCATGCGCAGCGAGGACCTGGCGGAGTTCCTGGTCGACCAGGTGAGAACCCTTTGCTCGCTACACCCGTATGGCAGTGTACTTCACACGCACGCACACACATACATACATACATACATACATGTGCAACACACATGCAGTGTCTGGGCTACCTCCGTGAGGAGGCAGAAGAGGAGGCAGAAGAGACACCAGAATACCTGACAGAGCTCCAACAGCGATTACAGTCAGATTCCACCAACGAAGACATCACACAATGGATCAAGGTGTGTGATTTGTGTATGTAGCAAACATGCACATGTGATGCACATGTGATGCACATGTTGACGCATGTTTTGTGTGAGGGTGTGGTGTCTACGGATTGCATTCTGTGCAGGGCAAGTGTCCTGATGTGGCATCTCCAACTTTTGTGAGGCACTTTACAACTGCCGTGGTGCATGCCACAGTGACTGGTATGATAAATCAGATGAAGCAGACTTGAATACCACTGACCCCCCTCTCTCTCCCATCACACAGGTTCGGGAAGCACAGCCATCTACCGGTCTGAGGATTTTGGGAGGAGGATGGAATTAGTGAAACCATACGCAGTCAGCGAGAAACATCGGATCCAAGTGTTGTACAGCCTGCAGGTTGCAGTGGCAAAGCTCTCTCACCCTCCCAGTAAGCAGTTACAAGTTTTAAAAAAAGAGACTCGCGCTAGAGAGTCCATTTAACTGTGTTTGTTAATGCACCATGGAGTAGGCACAAAATTTGCTGTTGTTGTTGTTTATTTCAGAGCTTTTGAAGGATATGTTCAACACAGTCTACACAATTGAGGTGGTGAACGAGGAAGAGTTCTATGTCTGGGAGAACGAGGGAGATGAGCAGTATGGAAGAGGAAATGCAATCATGTCTGTCAAGAGCTTCTTTGAGTGGCTGAGGTCGGACGAGGAGGCACCAAATCAAGCACAAACTAAATGATCGGCACACGCAATTATTTATTTTGATTTCTAATGGTACTAAAGATGGTCTATATGAGTGATATTGATTGCAAGATCACGTGATTGCACTAAATGTCGTGACCATAAAATATTTTAGAATTGGTAAAGTGTCATCTAAAGTATAATCAGAACTGTTTGGTAAAGGGTCGCCAGTAGGAAAATGTCCAAGTCCAGTAGCCAACAGCAGCAGTATGAACACCTCTTGTTTGGGAGTGTGACGGATGCTGAGCTGAGCCCACTCCTCCACAGGCTACGAGGACTCTGTGACTATGCCACTGCCGGAGGACTGCCCTTTGTGGACAGGGAAATTGGCTATAAAATAGGTTCCAAGCTAAAAGCCCCCTCAGATGTTCTATTCCAGTGTGTATGTTTGTATGTTTCTGTAGAAGCTGGGAATGCTGTGACACGAATGAAAGTCCGGCAGTCGCTTGATAATCCTGAAGCACCATGGTCAGTATTCAAACTGTTTTATGAACTTGATAACCCCTTACCGAATCATTTGGTGTGCAGGCACCTTATCTACACTGGTCAGATTGAGCTGGGCGTTGCTGCCGTGCGAACATGCATCGTCACCGCTTGCAGTCAGAATCTCATGGAATGCCTCAACGAACTGGGCTTCACGTATGCTGCCTGAGATAATCCTTTAGTGGCCAACATCTTGAGTTGTTGTTGTTGTTGTTGTTTGTTGTTGTTTGTTTAGGATTACCACAGAGCTGATCCTGAAAGGTTACCTCTTCAAAAAGGACCAGATAAAGATATCTGTGTTCAAAATGTACATGGTAAGTCTTCGAGAGTGAGAGATGGGAGATGTAAGAGAGAGAGAGGACGGAGAGAGGCTGTGACGTTGAGATATTTCGTAGCAGCATGTCCTGATCAGAAAGAATGTCCTGACTCATTTGCTAAGCGGATTGGGATGAACTGGACTCGGTGAGGCATTGCGTGTTAACAGAGAGTGCTCACACACCAACGCACCGACACACATCACCACCCTGTCCACTCCACCGCTGGAATCTGCTGCGTTCCATGCCACTGCTAAACACCCACTTCCTGGTCTTATTGAGGCAAGTCAACAATCCCTGACTCGATTGCATGCCTCAGCCCAAGACGACCATGATGTGCAACCGACCCTGACACTTCAAATACACCCTGCCATAAATAGACATTCCGAGCTGGTGTTATGCCAAAAGTAGAGTGTGTGTGTGTGTGTGGTTCGCGCTGCTCTGTAAAAACACAGCTCATGGCACATTCCTACTCCGTGGAATGTGGTCTCCATGGAATTGAGAAGATGTGTGATGGGGGTGCTGTAGCTGTAGCTGTATCTGACACCAACTTGGTTTACAGCTTGTATTTGCCAGCCGTTTGTGTGCTCGATTCTCTGCTGGTATATACCTCACACACACTGCTTGCTGCACAGCTAGAGTGAACTCCCCCTGGATAAAGGAAACATTGATGATGGGGAACGGGAAGCAGTCCTCTTGTGAAAACAAAAGCCTGAAAATTTCCTTAGTACTAATGTAAACAGTGCTGACTTGAAAGCAAACATTTTAAAGAAAGCAGAACAGTTTTTTTCCCCCTTCTGTCATAGTTACCTGGGGGGGGTGGGGAGTCCACTGCTTCCTGCTGTTGTGTATGTTTGTGTGTTTGCGTGTGTGTCCGTACGTATGTATGTGTGTGCGTTTGCAGCCTGGAGAGAACGGGGAGTTGGAGGGGGCACAGCCTGTGTTTGACCGGCACCTGCTGGAGCTCTCCGCCATCACCCCCTCGGGGCAGGACGCCATAGGCAACAAGATGAGGGCCTTTGCGGACCAACTCAAACCGTATCCTCAAAACATGCAGGAGAAAAAAGCCTTCGATACTGAGACCCTCAAAAATAGAGACAACTTCTCTACAACGGACGACCACAGTGTTGTATATATGCTGCTAGAGTACTTAGCGGTCGGAGTGGAAGCATTCACTCCTGACCTGGTACTTAGTCCCTGAACCATTCCTTCACTCCTTCAAACATAGAATCGTCCAAATTGAGAAGACAGATGGAACGAGGTGATGGCTGGGAGGGTGGAGGGAGGAGGGAGGGAGGAACTGTATTAAACTCCATTACGGCCAAATCCGACCAAAACTACAGACATTATCTCATTCTGTTATTGTTCTCAAATGACTGACTTGCACCATTTTTGAGATGCTGAGCAGCTGTGCAGCCATTGCTGTGTTATTCAGTCACTACCTGTCACCTTCCAAACATGTATATACTCACCCCATATAATGTTATAATATTATACACATGTTGTTGACATATTAGATCCAGTTTCCGGTTTGTTTATGGTAAAAGACCACAAGAATGCAATTAAGTCCACTTAGCTGCTGTATATAAATAGACTAAGCTTACTGCCTGAGCTCTGAAGAACTGTTTACTAGAAAGGAGAGCAGTTTGCTGTAATACAGAAGTAGTGCAAGAAAGAGATCCCCTGCTACAACCAAAAATGAATACTCTACTTGGAGAACTAGGTAAAAAGAGAGCTAGCTGAAGATAGAGAAGCTAGCTGCAGCTGGATGAAGCCACCATTCTGTGCATGCATCCACTAGCTTTGATCACTGATTCCCCTCTCTCTCTCTCTCTCCTTGCAGCCACTCTGAATGATGTCCAGTACCCCAGGTACAGACTGGCCTTCAAGCTCAGGAAACTGCAGAAGAGCCTGCTATGTAAGTCAATCTATGCTGCAAAGCAGTTGCTAGCTAGCTAGCTATGGTCGTAAGTATGCAATCGGTGGGTTTGCAATTAAATTTTGCAGCACAGGGTTTGCTTAATTGCAGCTATCAGCCACAATAACTAGCTCAGCAAAGATAACCATAGCAACAGGACAAGGAAAAGAGACTCGTCCCTGTTTTCTTTCTTTTAGAGTTTGAGAATTGTAGTTTGCATGAGAGCACATGCCATTTCTGCCTGGTGCTCCCATGCTGACAGAATGCTGTGCCACCACCCTCCACATAAGATGATCTCCCACAAAGTAACTTGTGTGGAATGTTACTATTTTGCTGGCTGAGTGCTTTCCTGGAGTGAGCACTAATGCCAGGGATGGCATTGACGCTGCAGGCTATAGGATGAGAAGCTAGCACTCCAGGAGAAAATGCTGCAAGCTAGGTATATGATGCTGCTAGAGAAGCTAAGCACTCCAGGGTATAGGGTTGGTGTTGATACTACAGGCTATGCTATGCACTCCAGGGCAAGGGTGGTGTTGATGCTGGTGGCTACAGCATGCACAGCTGATCATACCAAACACCAACCAGCTCCACGTGTATGCGCATGTTGGTATTTGTTGATCAGTCAGCAGAAGGCCTGGGGCAAATATTTGCTTTCCTGCCTACATCTCAGCCACAATAAAACATTGTGTAACTCACAACACTCGAGATACCTCTCACACCTTCCAGCACCCTCATAACTACTCCAGGGCTGGGGCCTGGGTTGTTATATGATTTCCAAGCAGACTGGAGACAGTCGGCACAGAGACACCAATTTTTCTGCAGCTGCTGGCTATGAATCTTCTAGAAATCGTCAATGATTATGGCTTCCAGCATTTTAGCTAGCCATGAATTTGGGACAATTTTACATTTTCCCCCTCTGAATACGCTTAGAAGATATTTCAGTGTCTCCAGTCAGGCTAATTGCCATGCATGATTCAGTCAATCTATTTCTTACCTCCTTAATATCCCTTAATCTGTATTTTGCTTCAGTTGGGTCTGATATTTGCTGTCTACAGCAGTTCAGAAGTTGTTGATTCCAAATGTTTAACGCCTTAAAATTTTCCTTCCAATTTCTTCCTTTCTCTCTCCCTCCATGCAGTGGACCAGCTGGACTTGGGCACGCTCCAGGAAGCTCTGCACCTGAGTGGCGTGGGTGCCCTCCAGCGCCAGGACTGCGTCCCCGTCTCGCAGCTGCGCAGTGCCATCAGCGAGGTGTACTCCTGCCTGCGGCTCCAGCGTCCGGTGCTGAACGGCTCCCAGCTGCAGCAGGCACAGGAACTCTGCTCCAACTGGCTCCAGATGAACTACCAGTGCGCCACAGGAGGGAAAGTGGACGCGGGCTCACTCAAGGTCACCCTCTGCCTCTTCACGGGGGCAAAATCACCGGACAAAGCAAGATGTGAGTCCTCAAGATAGAACTGATGTTAGCTGGTAGCAAAATCACCTGAAAAAGAGAGATTTAAAGTCCTCAGAATAGAACCTGGTAGCAAAATTGATGTGAATCCTCAGGAAAGCAAGCTGCTAGCTGGATTCAGAGCTGGTGTGTTCATTACATCTAGTTGGCTGTCTGTTCAATTTCCTCCCCTCAATGGAATTAAAGGCTGTGTCTATTGGCTATTTGCCTTCTGCTGTGGTGTGGGGACCTGTGCCAGTTGTGGTGTGGGGCCAGTTTTAAATCTTCCAAACCGTGGCTTTAGCTTGTGGTGTGGGGCTGTTTTGAATCTTCCAGTGGCTGAGGCTGTGGGAGAGATGTGCTCTAAGAGGTGGTCAATAAATTATGGCACTTTGCTAATCGGATTGTCACTGATTGCAGACAGAGACACCAGAACACTTAGAAAAGTGTGGTTAATTCTTTAATTCTTTAAGTGAATGCTAATTTTTATCCAATTATCTTTTCCTTTAGATCTTTTCAGCGTGCTGGCGAACTTGAATGGTGCAGTGGAGTGCTCTGACCTGACTTACTTCTGCACTGTCACACAACAGGTATGTGTGTCTGTGCATGCATTCAATCATACGTCTAAGTATGGGAGAAACCATAAGCTCATTCCATTTACACGATGCCATATAAATAGCTGAGGTCGATCCTTCATGTCCATTATGTCTGTTAATTCATCCATCCATGGTCCATCCATTATTCATGTCCATACATACATACGTCATCAACCTGCCATCATCAATCTGCCATCGTTTCATGCACTCTTTTAAGTTCCTTCTTAAGAGCAAGCCTCAACAGTGATGATGTAATCACATTGCTGCCCTTCCTCCTCCCCCACCATAGATGGCCGGCACCCTCCAGGAGCAGCTGTACAGGGAGTGGGCAGGGCCGGAGAAGCTGTGGCGCGACTGCCTCGTGTTTGTGCGCTCCATAGAGGACGTGGAGGATGACGAGTGCGATGGAGGGGGAATCAAGAGACAGTGGCTCTCCCAGTTTGAGTTCTCCAAGCTCTTCACGGCCCTCCCTGAGCCAGCGTTCCTCTCCTGGATGGCCCTCTACCACCGCCTGCCCAGCGTAGAGAAAGGTAGGCAAACTACTTGGTTCGAAAATGGCACTTTATAATGTTATGTTATGCCTACTCACATCTTGGCCACTCCCATTGACTACTTCCTGTCTTGGTCACGCCCATCCACCACTTCCTGTCTGTCTCTCTGTCTCTTTGTCCAGTGGTGCATCCCATTCGCTGTGCAGCCTGCACCAGGAAACCCATTGTCTCATTCCGGTAAGTGAACCTAATCACGTCTTCTCAATGTGCACATACTCACTGGAACTCTCCGTTGCCATAGATACCAGTGCACCCAATGCAACAACTTCAACCTCTGTCAAGTAAGTTGCTCTTGATGCGAATGCCAGCAGGAGTGGAATAACTCGATAAACTCAATATTCCCCACCTGCAAAAAAAAAATCCCATTTTCATGATTGGATTAGCTGATGTTTGTGCCTCACCCTGTGAAGGTATGGCCATTAGGCTTGCTGTTGGGGGAAAGGGAAGCTGTAATGACGTTAGAGCCCCGGTCAGAGTCCCATGTTGTGGCTGGAAAGGGGAGGGGGAAGGGCTGGGAGGGTTGGTAATCATTAACCTTTGGAGGAATTATAATAATAATAGGCAATGCCCCTAGGCCCAACACGAGCTCAGGCTTTCAGGAAACAGTGCAGTCTAACCATCTCAGAGCATTGTCCACAATCCAGGCATTACTCCATGCACACAGGAAGGAAATGGTTGGGGAGGGTCTGGGCACAATTCTAAGCACACAGGAAGGAAACGCTGAGGGTTGAAGGGTTAAGTGGTTGCTATAGCACTGAAGGATGCTTGGACTCACTGCCCCAAGGGCGCCTGCCGAATGCCTTACCAAAACAGCTGGTGTGTGGTGAACTCTGGGAATAATGAGGTCAGATGAGGTTCCCTGGATAGTGACTGGGGGTGGCAGTGACTAAAACAGTGTGGTTGTGATAATGATGGGGCTTCAGTTGTGGCTCACCACTCCAGCTTCCCACAGCTCCTTGGCCCTTCACTCAGCACTCCCAAGGGCTTCCACCAACCTTCAAATTTGTCCACTAAAGGGGGAAAGGGGGCTATGATAGAAGGATCCAAGTTTCCACTTGAAAGTGTTGTCGAGACTTCAGTATTTAGCAATCTCTCTCTCCTCTCTCTGAAACAATGACTCTTTTGCCTCTCATCACTCTTTTGCTCTTCCTCCCTCCAGATGTGTTTCCTGAAGGGGCGTGTCACAGACAAGCACACGGAGAGCCATGAGGTGATGGAGTTCAGCTCCGCCAGCAAGGGGCACAAGTCTTGGCACCATCGGTTCATGGGTGCAGGCGGGCAGCCTCGTGGGGGGATCATCTGGAAGGAATCAAAGGCCCCCTTCGTCTACAGCCCCAGGTCATCTGTCACCAAGTATGTTTGTGTGTGTTTAAGATTGTTTGTGTGTGCGTGTACATGATGGTATGTATGTATGTGTGTGCGTATGCTGACCTTGTTTTGTGTTTGTTCCAGCATGGGCCACGCTGACCAAACTGACCACAATGACCAGACCAACCAGCGCATAGACTCTCCAATGCATGCCATAGAGGACATGTGAGTACATGTGTGTGCCCAAAATTTCATCGAAACATCTAGAGTAGTCATCTGCTTCATAGGAGGCCGGTAATTGGGACCGATTTAAGGGAAAGCCAGGGCATGTGGTAATTGGGACCGATTTAAGGGAAGTACCACACTAATACCAGGCTATCAGAGCAAAACAATGACATCATGTTATTGGTAGACTGGGATATACAGTCCGGAGGAATGTACCAACAATTATGTTCCTCTCTCTCTTCTTCGTGCAGGCTCTCCAGCTCCCAGAAATATGAGCAAGCCAGCAGGTTAGTATACCGCTAGTATACCACTGGTATACCATCAGTATACCACTGGTATACCATCAGTATACCACTGGTATACCACTAGTATAGCAGGTGACGTGGGGTTGGTTAGACTAAGCAGTGCATGCCCTGGTGGAGACAGGCTGCCATGTTATGGGTTGTTACATGGTGCCAGGCATTTAGACGCACACACACGCATGCATGCAAAGGCTACAGACATGCACACCACGCATGTAAAGGCTATGGCCTACTGGCCTGGAAACTATTTCCACTGTTGCATGAAGCTATAGCCTCAAAGTGCCACAGCAAAACTAGTTTTTTGGTCAAAAAAGAAGCAAAACACCTAAGTCCATTCTATGGGGGAGGCCACTCTATGGGGGTACACCAAGGTCCTCAAGATGGATGTCCAATGTTCTCCTTTCACCATGTTCCCCTGTCCCCCTCTACAGTGCCGACCAAACCCACAAGCCCACTAATATCCGAGTCGGGGGCAAGAGTGCAAAGTCCGAGGTGGTGCCAGCTCAGCGCAAAAGGAACAGCATCAGCACCAACAGCTCCGGTTCCCCGGACTCCATCTCCAGCAGTGGCGGGGGAAAATTCAGCTACGACCCCCCACTCAGTGGGGCCAGTAGTGGAGCTGGGGGCCCGCCCCCCACCCTCAGCGCCCGGTCCTCAAACTCTGACCTCCACTACTCCCCCGCCCACACTGTGGTCACGCAGGAGAAAGTTCGTTCGCACTCCATCCAGCACGAGAGGAAGAATGTGGATGACCTGGCAGAGATAAACAGGTACATGTGTTAGTTTGTATGTGTGTTAGTTTCGTTTGTATGTGTGTGCGTTAGTTTCGTTTGTATGTGCGTACATGCTCGTTTGCATTAGGTGGCATGTGGGTGTGCTGACAATAGTAGAGGTCTAGTGATATAACTCCATGGCAGCCCTGGTGAACTCTGTAGACTTTGCACCCCCCAGGAAGCATGCATCTTTGCACAAGAGGTCAGAATTGGACTCCCTAATGATGCACAAATGCTTGGAAGAAGGGCAGGGGAGAGGCAGGCAGGGTGGGTGGCTGGGGAAAGGCTCAGGGAGTAGCTCATTACTTTGAGGCAATCTTTCCTCTCAGGGTCCTGGGAAAAGGGAAGGCAGGCGCTGAGCTGGGGGGGGGGGAGAAGGAATGCAGGGAGACTGGTGATTCCTGGGTAATGCTTTCTTCCTCACTAACTTTTTACGTCTACATCACTTTCGGCAAAAACTTCCACAACTTCCATCTTCATAGTTTTCCAGCAACGTAATAATGACTTGACTGGTTATGTAGTGACTCATCCAACCTGGCTTCCCATGGTTTCAGTCCCACAGTACTAGCCCCTAGCCCTAGCAGCCTGTGGTGCACGCCACAGCTTTGGTATGCCTGCTGGAGCTAGCTGTCAGCTTGCCATGGTTTCAGTCCCACAGTACAGAACACATGCCATGCTCAGAGCAGCCAGCCACCGTAGGTTCTGGTGCACGCCACAGGTTTGGTATGCCTGCCGTAGTTTGCTGTTAGTGTGGAATGAGCGCTGGTAACGGACACCTAATGACGTCCTACCCAGTGGCATCCTGCGCAGTTGCCTGGGTGTTGTGATTATCTTTATTGCCTGAGGTAGGGTCACGGTGTGTACAATTACCTTGAAAAGGAGGCCAATTCAGTGCCAAGGAAAGTACATTTTTCTCTCTCAACTCATCAAGAGGAAACTATAAGAGTCTTGGGTGTGTTGTTGCGACCAATTCATAGTCTTTATGAAGCGTTTAGAGCCCTCCACATGGCCAATTACGAAGCAGTTTCAGTGCCCCAAAACAGTGCTACTAAACCTCATGACTAAATAAATTGTAAAGCCATTTCCCTGTGAATAGAAAGCATACTACTTCTATGACACATCCCCTGTTGGTGGAGAAACTAGATCACTGAAGCCTTTGACTGCCTGAGTCTGCCAACAGCCCTTGTCTTCATACACCCCTTGTCTGCCTGCAGCCTTTAAAGCCCCAGTTGTCGCAGTGTTGCCTAGCTTTTTAAGCTTTAAAGCCTCACTTTGTCCCAGCCTTTAAAGACCCTAAATGTCCACGTACACATGCATGCTCGATCACACCTTGGCAAAGCAAGACTAAATATCTCCTGACCACAACAACCATCCAAAACAGAAGCCTTTTGTCGTGGGGCGGACCAGCCTTACCTCACTCTGAAACTGTTCCTGGGCTTGTCAGTTATGCAAATGTTTGCTCCCTTTCCTGCTCGTTCACTTCCTGAAGACAATATTATGTGTCTTCCCAGTGTGTGTAGTGAAACTGTGGGCCGAAGCTGTGCGGTCTCCCCAAGGCCTGCTCGTGGGTTGCCCAGGCAACTCAACACAAACAGCAAATCAAAATCACGAAACTTCCTGCCTCATTTCACACCGTGTTCTTAAGAACCGTGTTCGATACAAGCCATTTCCAGTGAAAACCATCTTTCTGTCTCTTTTTCAGTGAATCTATGTGACCATGTTCTGTCTTTCTTTTCCTCTGCAGGCGACTGAGCATGGAGGTGGACATGTTGCTGAACGACCTGCCAAGCCCCGGCCTGCAGCCACCGCGCCACAACTCCTTCTCCACCCTCCCCTCCAAGGTCTACCCCAAGTCCTTCCCCAGGGGAAACGCCCTCCAGAACCTTCAGGCGGAGGAGAAGGTCCTCGAAGGCCAGCTCAGCACGCTCGCCAACACGAGGGAGAAGCTAGCCGGAGAGCTGGAGGGACTCATTTCACAAGTACGTAGGTCACATGACTGTCACATGACCATCATGTGTGGGTGCCTCCAAGTGTGAGGCACCCACTCACACTTAGAGGTACCATGGCCGGTCACATGTCTATTGACCTATGTGGGCGTGTCACTATACAGCATGTCTGTTATACAGGGCTCCATAACCCACCTAGTGACGTGCAAGTGGGTTGTAAGCGAGGTTGTAAGTGTGTGGAAACCATCTTACAAACAACTATAGAGCAGGGTGTTC
>JAAGOD010009530.1_pt1 | contig 18992 bp, 23 predicted proteins | sample 8389681 | NCBI WGS metagenome assembly JAAGOD01 (sample SAMN13964374, study PRJNA552185) | sponge metagenome | biome: deep-sea hydrothermal vent fields; feature: spots directly above weak diffusing fluid; material: seawater and sediment | host: Tedaniidae sp. KZ-2020 ... | reverse complement strand
CTCTCTCTCTCTCATGACTGTTTCTCTTGGTCCAGGCATTCTGTGGAGAGGCCATGTTAATCATTTCCAGCATCCTCCATTTGGGGAGGTCTGGTATACCAAAGAAGGTGAGCTGTGATTGTGTGTATGACCGTGCAGTGTGTCATGTCCACTGCCTGCGTGCGTGTGTGTGTGTGTCTGGTGCAGCCCATCACTGAGGACGATGTGGAGCGTTTGTATGTGTGTTTGCGAGTGCTGTCCGAGCAGAGTCCACTGCTGGCTCAAGTCTTTGGAGAGCAGTCTCGCTCCGTCTTTGCAAAAATGCTTCAAGTCAGGGAACAAGAAGAAAAGAGTGACAAAAAGGTGTCATTTTTATTTATTTTTTGGTGGGCTTACCATTTTTGCTGACGTTTCAGACCGAAGAGGAAGTTGTTAATATCCACGCTGATCAGGTGATCAACTTCCTCCAGCTGGCCTCTCAGCAGGACGAGGTGGGAGAGAACAAGTACGAGCTGAGTTTGCTGACGGCCACGGCGGGGGGGAGCGCACCCACGCAGAAGGACACAGACAAGATGAACACGCAGCTCAACAAGGTATATTCTAGACATACAGTGGACTCCTGGTCTCAAAGTGTCATGATTAGAGGGGTGGCCACATTCTAGGGGTGGCCACACTTTAGGGGTGGATTTTCACAATATGCGTACGCAGGACATTCTAAAGTGTCCTGAATAGCTGTATGAAATGTCTAATTGTTTCTGTAGGTTGTTCAGCTGACAGGGTTCTCTGACCCAGTCTATGCTGAGGCCTACGTCAATGTGAACCAATACGACATTGTGTTGGATGTGCTGGTGGTGAACCAGACGCCAGACACACTGCAAGGCCTCTCTCTGGAGCTGGCCACGCTAGGAGACCTCAAACTCGTGGAGAAGCCTGTGGCCTGCACTGTCGGACCACACGACTTTGTCAATATCAAGGTGAGTGGACCCTCTCATGGGCCAGGAGTCCCTAAGTAGGTCACTAGGTCTAGGTGTTTGATGGGCTACTGTCGTGTATTGCAGGCTAGCATCAAAGTCTCCTCCACGGAGAATGGAATCATCTTTGGCAATATAGGTAGGTGTGGTTTCTGTGGGTGGGTGTGGCTTGAGGGTGTGGCTGTCTCTGTGTGTAGTGTACGACATAGTGGGGTCTACGGCGGATCGCAACTGCGTGGTGCTCAACAACATCCACATCGACATCATGGACTACATCCAACCAGCCACCTGCACAGAGGTGGAGTTTCGCAAGATGTGGGTGGAGTTTGAGTGGGAGAACAAAATCACTGTCAACACCAACATCAAGAAACTTGCCGACTTTCTCGAGCACATTGTGGCCACCACTAACATGAAATGCCTCACTCCAAAACAGGTCAGGCCATCTTGGGGGGGGGGGGGACAGTAGGTGTTGGCAAGGCCAGTTTAACTGTTGTTCAGGGGTGGACAGTGGCTTGCAAGGCTAGATTGCCATTTTACTGTTTTTCAGGCTCTGACTGGTGACTGTGGGTTCCTAGCTGCTAATCTGTATGCTCGCAGTATATTTGGTGAGGATGCTTTGGCCAATCTAAGTATTGAGAAAGCTTTGGATGGGGGCGCGGATAGCCCAGTGCAAGGCCACATTCGCATCAGGGCCAAGACACAGGTATAGAACGCACACACCTAGCAGTGGTTGGTGCTGCTAGTGGTTAGTGGGCACCTTCCATTGCATTGCAGGGGATGGCACTGAGTCTAGGAGACAAGATTAACCTTTCCCAGAAATCCTCAGCCCCTGTTGGTGGCCCCAGCACCACTGCACCTGCTGATGGAAACTGAGCAAACGATATTTTTGGATGTAACAGTAGCGTAAATTCTTTTGGGGGGAGGGGGGGGGGGGGTTAATATTTTGGCAATCACTGCTGTTTCTGGGAGCATGTGAGGGAATAATTAAGAGAGTGTGCCTGCAATTGTCACAAGCATAGTGAATAATCAACCATCTTTTGAAGACTGAGCACAGTATAATCTATGAGGTAAGGACTTGCGTATAAACCAGGCACATGAACAATTGAACGTCTTCAGTAGGTAAAGAACAAAGCAGGAACATGCATAACAAACAAACATCTTTAGAGATGGAGACAGTTAGCCCACCAATATCTGTCAGTTTTTCTTACAGCTGTCATCAAACATTTGCTGCCCGATGCACTTGCCTCGAATCAAAAAATTCTGCAGGCGGGTAAGAACAGGATAATTATTGCAATGGGACGTCTGTATCTAGCCACCTACATATTGTAGGTAGGGGTCCTCTCCATTAAACTCAATGGTGGTCTCTTCTTGGGTCTTGTCCAGCAGGAACGTGAACACAGTCATCCTGTACGTAGACACCAACTCGGTTAGTGCAACTTGCTGATGATGCCTCTGCTCACCTCCAATCCACGCCCCAGAGATACTGGATCTGGTAGACCAAGGAGTCAAAGTGGTAGTTGAAGAGGTAGATGGGGCTGGTGGCCTTGCCGCAGTTGTAGTACTGGTCAGCATGCTGGCACACGGCACAGTCAGGGTCGTTGCGAGAGTTGTTGCACTGAGAGTAGCCTGTGCAGGGGCTCCACATGTAGGTGTAGCCCCTGTGGTCGCTAACCTTCACTCTGACACACAGCACATCTGCAATCAACCCTGAAGCCCACACTAGCTCACTCAGGACTCACGGGTAGTCAAAGAGAGTGGAGATGTCGAATTGTGTCCCATTGCACTTGGCCTTGCAGGGATTGGTGGGATCAGGCATGCACTGGGCAGCTTCTGCTGCACTATACACGCTCACAGCCACCACCAACGCCGTCACAAACACCTCAACTCCAGCCATGTCTTTGCAAAAGTGATCAACCAGCCACGCCCACCTTTCTGAGTTAGCTCCACCCCCCTCAAGTCAGCAATGGCTGCACTTATCAGGACTTTCTGGGGAGGAGGGAGAGCCATCAGCCGCTGCCTACAGTCCAGACACTCCAGAGTTCTTCCTTCTCTAGTTGAAAGACGTGAGAGCCCCCATACTGTAGTTGATTTGAAATTGAACCTCTGAATAAAGGAATGATCTTCCTTTGTAGCTAGGCTGTCCTGATCTCAGAGCTGAGGATCAATTGATCCACTGTAAACTGCCCTTTATACAGAGGTTTTCAAGGTCTGTATACACTGTGTTCTGTTTAGGATGGAAGACAGGCAAGGTGAAGGAGATTGATGAAGGGCTGAAATTGGGTGACTATCCTGAGTTGCCGTGGGAATCAGCGCAGAAGCTGCCCCACAGAGGATGGTGGGATGAACAGGATCGCAGGAACAAGGGAGACCCAGTTGAGTCCTGACTTTATATACCTATAGCATAACTTGTGGGCAGTAGGAGCGTGGCAGGGTTGCATGATTCAACAGCAGCACTCCCATTCTGTTTAATGATAATGTACAACTAAGTCGCACTTGCAAGCACTATTGGGTGTGAAAGTACCAAAAAAAGGGCCGAAATCGGGCCATTATTGAAACTTCAGAGCCATTTCTCAGGCCCGTCTCCCATTGCCTCGGGACAAGACTGCACACAGGAGTTCGCTACCACCTGGCACACGATCCTGACCGAGAATCTCGGCTCAGTTTGTCTACACTTGGCCTGCCTCATACAACTTGATATGTGTGTTCCTGGTAGTGGTTAGATTAAGGACACCTTGGGGGTGCGGTTTGCTACATTGGGGGCGTGGTTTGCTAACCTTGTTGTTTATTCCATTTAGCTTCATGAACAAGATGACATGTTGAACGTGTGGGTATGGGACGAGGTGGAGAGTAATGGCAGATACACAAAGTATGGAATAGTATTCTAAACTTGCATTCTAGTGATGGCATATAATATCCACTGTTTACACAGGTGGGAAGCACTAGGTCAACTCACTGCAGCGTTCTCCATTCTTGGCTTCATATACTGGCTTTCTTCACTCTACAATGCTCCCTCACGCAAACCTTGTGTAAGTGTCACAATCATTATTATTCTAGTCGTAAGTTCATGATTCTACTTCCTCAGGTGCCCAAGCAGTACCCCTACAACAATCTGTACCTGTCCAATGGTGGGGATCCCAACAAGCAACCCCCCAAAGATTGCAAGGAGTGGCGAGTCAAGTCTACATATGGGGAGTATGTGGCCTGAATGGTTTAGAATACTGCTGGAGCATAGGCAATACGCAGTTTGGAGAAGTGCAACATTGATTAGTGATAACACAACAAAAAAAGGGATACTGTAATAAATAGCTAAAGTAAGCTAGACAATTAAAACAAAATTTTAAAAATCATCTAGATGTCACAATTAGAATTGCAGATTAGTCATAAATATGACACAAACACGCTATTGTATTGGAGTACAGAGGACAAAGGAGAAGAGGAGACTACCATTATAATGCATGTGGGGATGTTTGCAAATACTTCGTGGCAACCAGAATATAGACTCATAATATAGTGCACCCTCTTCTCTTGCGCTTCTTTTCTTTTTGGCTGTCAGGCTTCTGAGCTTGTCGAATCACCCGAACCAAATCATGAAACGCCTTTTCCACATTCAACTTGTGCTTTGCACTTGCCTCCACATATTTTACCTTGAGTGATGAGAAGCTAGTGAATTCCTAAAGCCACCACCACCACCACCCCACTCAACACTCCCCGGGTAACCTATAGTAGCTCTACACATGCAGGGCATATTTGGTAGCACTGCTACTCTACCTAAACTCTGTACTAGAGCCTCACCTTAAGCTGTTGAGCAATCTCGTCTCCCTCCTGCTTGGAGACCTACAGAGAACAAACAGTCCAGCACTCAAGTTAATGGAGTATATTGACCACACCCACATTCTTACCACTCTTTCTGATTCCAAGTCTGCTTTGTTTGCTACTAATATCATGGGGAATTCTGACCTGCAATGCCATCAAGATAAGCTGTGATGCCCTGTCACACACCCTCCACACGGCTCAGCACATTATGTCCATACCTGTCTTTGACTCTCAGGATTTGCCGGTAGAATTTGGGGATTTCCTCAAAACTGTTTCTGTCTATGATTGAGTAGACTAAGAGAAAACCTTCTCCTGTGTGCATGTATTGCTCCCGCATGGCACTGAACTCCTACAGTGCCAACAACAACACCTCACACACTGGGACACGCCCATCACCCCTCACACTTGCCTCCTGTCCAGCAGTGTCCAAGATGTCTAGTACAGCGACTTCATCGTCTATCACACACTGCTTTCGATACGAGTCCTCTATTGTAGGATCATACTCCTCTACAAAGTGACTCTAGAGGGCATGGAAGAATCATATACACTCCTTAGCAAAGGACAAAGGCACCCACTCACCTGAATGAACTGAATAGTCAGCGCTGATTTTCCAACACCACCTCCACCAACCACCACCAACTTATACTCAGTAAGGTCTTTGGATGCAGCCATCACTGCCAGTCACAGCCTTCACACTGGTGGAATAGTACATTTTAATATGCAGTCAATGGGACCACACCCAACTCAAGCTCACTGTTGAAACCTGGGCAGAAACCTTGGCTGGTGCTGTGTGCTTGAGAGTGTGTGTGGAGCACAATCAAAACAGCCACCTAGCCAGCATACTAGCTACAGGCAGTTATATAGACTGCTAGCTAGACTTAAAAAGCCAGCTACAAGCAGCTTGCTAGCCAGCTACAACCCTACACCACCCACCATACTTAAAGAGTGAACTCACCAAGAAGACTCAGACGTCCTTCACTTAGTAAAGCGGTCCAAATCTCAGCAACTGAAGATTCCAGGTAGCATCCAGCATCCAAACACCACCACCTTTTCGCTGAGCTGGCTATATTGATGTATTTTTATACCCTCATGCCTGGTGGTCTAAAAATAGACACAAGGGCGCGATTACTGCGCATGCTCATGAGAAGTCCCAAAAATACAAAAAATATTATTACTACAAAAGGTATAAAAATAAATATTATATTCTCCAGTAAGTCCTCATCAAACCGATAAATTTTGAATCGGATGATGTTTCAATACTTAAACCAAGATGGAAATTTTCAAAGTCCTAGAGCAAAATTCAGAGCTGTTCATGACATTATTATTGCATGAGTCAACTTACTGGATAGGAGATGGAAGTTTGATTAGCTTTCAAATTGAAAATACTGAACATGTCAGGCCATAGTGTAGGATGATCAGTCACAGCATCAATAAAATACTTGCGCATCTGCTCAACTTGAACAGACCCAGATTTGCTGCAATCCAATCTCTTAAAAATCTATAGCAAATGGATGGATACTAAAACCAAGACTTGCATAAATTCATTGCTTACCTGGCGAACACAGCCGACACGATCCTCAGAAAACCGACCAGTAAGAGCTGGCAAACAAAAATCCAACCGAATTCCCTTTGAATCTTCAAAATACAATCCATGTTTACTTAGCAAATGCCAGAACTGCTGCATGTCCTACAGAGCAAGGGCCTTTATCACACTGCATAAAGACTCAAGTGTATTATTATACCTCTGCTGTCAGGCTGATGTGAAATTTTCTTAGTGATTGCTGCAATTGCAAGAATGAGACTATTTCCTGGTCAGCATTTGCTCTGAGATGCTGCCCCAGTCCAACCAGGGTCTTGCTAGCCCGCCCACTCAATCGATTGCAAAACATCCCCTGCAGGGTCTGTAGCAAACTCTCCTCTCGCTGACTAATCAACAGTGCGGGGCAAGAAAGGTATTTCTCAACTTGCCGACACTGAACTGGATTCAGCCCCTCACTTCTGCAGGCATATGTTACCCAGTAATGGAGCACCACTAGAAACAACAGGCCACTTACAACAACCTCTTCTTGCGCTGTTCATCTGCATCCACCACCCTGACCGACACTAGCGTTCTAGTTGTTAGACTTTGAGGTAGGCCAGGATGGTTACGGCATTCAAATTGAAGAATTGCTCCCTGGCAAATTTAGCTATCAGTGTGACAGTACCTCTATTGCATGCACTAACTTACATACCTTAGTGATAAAGTTAATTTCATAGGGTTGTCCTTTATTCAAGCCACTGCAATGCTGATATACACCTCGCTGAATCAATGGCAAAGCATTTGATCTAAAAAAAGAAAAGAAGGTGAACTACTCTCGTGATATCACACATTGAATTACTTTTTTCCAAACTGTCTAAACTCATAAATAGTTATTGAGCCATCAGTCAGAAAATAAAATCCACAGAGTTCTCGGTGAATATCTCTCCCATTTCTAGGTAGAGAGAAATTTACAATTAAAAGGAAGTCCAGAATTACCGCACACTGCTCTTACTGAGTAGCAATGCACACTTCAAATCGAAATCTTTTATGGAGAGAGGCTTGTGGAATTGTCAATCCTAATTGCAAAATCATAGTAATCATATTTAGTCTGAGCGTGCATGAGCATGCAAGCTATTGTACTGACTGTTCTCATCCTCCTCACCATCCAGTAAGCCCAGTTCTCTTTCATTAGAGACGAGTCTTGCTTCTGTCAGATCCAAGTGGTTCTTCTACAGCAGCAAGCAAGCAAATTTATTCCGTAGCCAGTCAGAGAGTTAACGTACATGTATTTCTCCAGCAAGATCAGGAGCCTGAGAAGGCTTTTCCATACTGTGGTGCGACAAAACTGGACTGAATGCTGCACCACCACTAATCTCCTTTTCCTGAGGTTGCTCAGAGTAGTACTGACCCCAGCTAAAGAAACAGTGTCACTATCACCACATTTCAAAATGTCATCATGAACACCTTATTTGAGATCGCACAGAGCAACTCCCAGAGGAGGGCCTAGCCAGGATTTCAACTGGGTCCATCAACTCATCTGGCTGATTAAACTGACTGAGATCCAGTAGTGGTACACTGCCCCAAAAAAGATAATCTTACTAGATAGCCGATGATAGCCATGTTATGTTACCATTTTGGAGGGTCCCTGCTATTTTTTCTTCTCCTCCTTCTGAAAGGTTGAACGTAACCTGCCTGCATACCAACAAACGGCAATGAACATGCAACTAGCCAGCTAGACACATTTACATGTGGATGTTGGCGATGGGCTTCCCAAGCAGCTTTCCTCGAGCCCGGCTTCAATGAATGAGTGGCTTGCAATGGAGAGCAAGGAGATGGAAGCAGTGAGGGTGTAGCCTTGGTTTTGGCAAGTCGTGGTGCATGAGGGGTGCTTGAATAACTATAATGAATTAAACACCTGCTAGACAAAATCTACGGTAGATAACTAGCTAAAAAACCAACCTACCTGTATGTTCTCTTCATCATAAATTGTTTGCAAGCTGGATGGCATAGATCTTTCCACAGAGAGCCAGCTAAGCACCTAGCTGCCCTCTGGCACCGCCAGAGCTCCTCCAGCAAGTTATTTTGTTGCCATGGCTACATTATATTTCCATTTAACGCGCAACACCTCCTTATACGCACGCGCTAAAACAATTAATGCATGGTGGTAGTATCATCATAAAGATGGTATGCACCAAGTTCAGTTTCCTTCAGCTTGCATTATTAATGTTATATTGTCTCCTCTTAATAATATCCGACCTGTGCAAAATCAAGCAACATCAATGCATGTTCAATGTAATAAATTCTTACCAATCGGTCTTCTGGATTGTTCCTTCATAATAACTTCTTCAGCATTGTCCATCACCAGATTCATGAATTCATCAAATCCCTATCAAAAGATACAATGCAACTCTGTGTCAGATAGCAATGGTTAACACACAGCTGAATCATACAATAATAATGCCTTCAATCCTCATCTTGCCTCGACCATAGAGCCAAACTTGCACACGAGATTTCTACAAAACCACAAAAGTTATACTCCAGCAATACCGACTATTCAAAATCTTACATTTTGCAAATACCTAAAGATCAGATTCTGTGACAGTGGGTCAAGGGCATTGTTAGTATACAAAAGTGTGCTTTATTTAGAATCTACAGTAGCTGGGGTGTAAGCAGGATACAATAGGTTGAACCATCACTTTTTGGACTTTCTGAGCTCTGTACGCCATTTCTGTGTTCAGCAGCAGATGGGAACAAATAGCACTTGATGCACTCCTGTCTGATCAAGGGGAACTGGTAAAGTGTAGCACGTGGAGTGGAGAGCTAGCTGGCACCACCCCCCCATCTGCTGAAGCAAGAAATGGAGAAACCCACCATAGAAGAGGTGTTACGAGTTCTAGATACTTTATATCGTGGTGAGAGTACCAGTGATAAAGATACAGCGTCATCATGGCTGATCAAACTGCATTCTTCTGTAAGTTAAAGCTAGCTAGCTAGATTTCAGTCTAACTGCTGCATTTGTCTGGTCATTTCTTCAGGTGCATGCATGGGAAATAGCCGATCAACTGCTTCTCCTGAAAAGGGACGTGGAGACCAGCTACTTTGCAGCTCAGACGATGCAGAACAAAGTGAGGTTTTCCTTTGAGGAGCTGCCAAGGGAGGTGCATCCGGTGAGGCTAGCTAGCTGTTGTGGTGCGGTGCCTGGTGTCAGTGCCCCATCCGTATATAATACAGTAAAACCTCGATTATCCGGACACCTGACAGTCCGGATAAGTGAACAGTACATTTTCAATGGCAGAGCTTGCTGACTATGCACAATTCTATTTAACGCACATCAAAAATGTTATGAATATCATTAATTTGCCATGCCAGATAATCGAGGTTCTACTGTAGTATGATTGAAGGTGCATTTGTATGACACAGGACTTGAGGGATTCCCTGATGAATCATTTGGAGCAGCTTCACGATGCACCCGCCCCCATAACTCGCCAGGTATCCCATTCAGTTGTGGTCTATAGTGTTGTGATGGTGTTGATGGTCAGCTGGCCATGGCTTTGGCAGATCTTGCTTTGCAGATGTCGGGATGGAACACAGTGGTCCTGGATTTGATAGAAAGGTGTGTGAGATCTTCTAATCGGGTCGTTTAGCTCAAACTGATGAAGGAGGGCAGCATGGCATACAGTCCATTTGCTTGTAAACTGATACAGGAGGGGGATGAGAATGTGTGCTAGTAGTGGTTTGATGAGCACTCTGTGTTGACTCATAGGTTCAAGCGGGAGATTTCTACTATTTCTGTTTTACTGGACGTTCTGATAGTTCTACCTGAGGAGGTGTGTGAGCAAGGATATACGCTAGTTCTCTGTTTTATCGTAAAACCTGGTAGATTAATAACCGCTCCTTGCGTCTCGGCCAAAACCGAAGGAGAGAGTTACGTGAGGAATTTGGAAGGCACACTTCTGTCGTACTGCAACTGCTGGATGCTTGCCTGAAGCAAGTTGGGAACATGGACATCACGACGAGAGTGGGTCAGAGCTCATGGCTGGTGGGTGGTGTTGGAGTGTTGTGGTTGTGCAGGTGTATGCTTGCATGGGGAGTTGGGTGCAGCTTGGCAATTTCCCTGGGGAGGAACTGGCTGTGAGTACTCTAATGATGGCTCCATTTGAAACGCTGGTGAGACAGATTGTGTTGATCTGTAGTCTATTCTGACAAGTAGAGGATGATTCATGCTTTGTCCAGAAACTCTTGGATGTCCCACAGAAGTTATATGAAGCAGCGTCTGATTGTGTGTGCTCCACTCTGTTCATGTGTGAGGACGCGCCAACCTACTATAGTTTAGCGCAAGTCTTGCAGACGGAAGTGCAGAAGCTGCTCCCCGAGTTCAAGGCTGCTGTTCAGTCTGAGGATGTCAGCAGGTGGGTGGGTGGGTGGGTGTGAGTCTCCTTGCCCAGCCGTGTCATGTGTGTGTTTGTGTGTGCGTGTGCACAGAGCCAGCTGCCTGTGTCGCATATTCACTGAGATGGCCGAGACCTTCCTGTACCACATGATTCACCAGCCAAACCTGGGACTGGGCACACTGTCTATGCTGGACCTACTGTTGGAGTGCGTCTCACATCCTGATTACGAGGTATACTAGCCATGGTTTAATGAGCATGGCTGTGACCTTATGCATGCTCAGATTGCGGACATCACATTCAACGTTTGGTATCGACTGAGTGAGGAGTTACTGAAACAGAATGAAGGCCAACTCTGTGAATTGTTCAAACCGTACATTGAACGTCTTATATCTCATCTGTGTAGCCACTGTCAGCTGGACGAAGACACCAGTCCTGTAAGCAAGATGTTGAGTTACTTAGGACACCTGACAGTGTGTGCTTTATGCAGACCAAAGTGACTTCAGATGACAGCGATGATTTCACTTACTTCAGAAGGAACGTGGTTGAGTTGGTTCGTGATGTTGTTTTTTTGGTGGGGTCTCTTTCGTGCTTTTCTCAAGTAAGCTGTCCTGTATTATCATCTGTCAGCATTGTGAAGCTGCCTGAATTGCTGCAGCTCTACGCTATCATCTGTCGACCAGGAACGTCATGGAATGTGACTGAAGCCTGTCTCTTCATAATGTATGCTGTAGCCCCATCCATTAAAGAGTGAGTTATGGAGCCATTGCTGTGAGTGCTTTTGACGGGATTTTGATTTTTCGCCAGAGATGAATCAGAGGTGCTGCCTATTGCAGTTCCTGTCCTCATTTCCATCTCTCCTGACAGTCACTATGCCATCAGAGCCACCACACTGCGTCTGGTGGGGGAGCTTGCGGAGTGGATTGATCAGCATCCAGACACTCTAGACTCTGTGCTACGGTTTATATTGGATGGTTTCAACACACCGGCTGTGGCTACTTATGCTGCCAAAGCTGTTCAGAGTGTGTGTATCAAGTGCAAACGCAGGATGGCCCCCCACGTGCACCTCCTGCTGCAGATCATTCAGGCTGCTGACAAGCTCAGCGTGTCCAATGATGCAATTCTTGGTTTGTTGAAAGGAGCCACTGAAGTTTTAACCAAAATGCCTCCAGCTGACATGGTGGCTGGAGTCGACAATTTGTGTACCTTGTATGGCACGTCCCTGATCCAGGTACTTTCCTCTCCCATCTCAAATCCACCCAATCCATCCCTTCCTCCATTCCCTGTAGCTAAAGCAAGCAGGAACCAAGGGCTCCTCTTCCGACCCCTGTGTTTGGCTTGATAGACTTGCTGCCATATTTAGATCGTGCGTACTGGATTTGGAAGAAGGTCAAAGTCATCCATGCTGTCCTCTGGTTGAGAAGGTGTACCCCATCATACATGCTGTGTGTTACCAGTTCAAGCAGAGCCAGCATATAGTTGAGCGTAGCTGCAGGTACGTATGTATGTGTGTACGTGCGTACAATATGTGGGATAGTAAAACAGCCAGTAGGCAGTTTCGAGATTTCTGTACTTGCTGCAGATGTATTCGTTTCATGATTCGGTGTGTGCGCAAAGGAGCTTCTCCAATCTTGTCTCAGCTGGTTGAAATGGTAGGCAAAATTAGTGGAGTGAGTGAGTGAGTGTTTGACTGATTATACTTTGTGGCATGTAGTGTGTTAGTATTTATCGAGATCATCGGCATTCCTGCTTTCTCTATCTCGGGTCTGTGGTGGTAGATGAGTTTGGTACAGTGCCCGAGTTCCAGGGAGCCCTCGTGGGCTTTCTCCATGCCCTTATTCAAGTGGCCCTACCCATCCTAGCTATGTCGAATGGCATGGTGGATAATCCTGACACTGTGGATGATCTCTTTAGATTGTGTGCTAGGTGAGTGTCAGACGCTGTCTGGTGTGTCCAGACTGTTATGGTCCCGGCTCTTGCAGGTTCCTGCAGCGATGCCCACTGGTGTTCCTGTCCAGTGAAAGTGCTCCAACCATTTCACAGTGTGCATTAGCAGCAGCAACACTCCACCACAGAGATGCCTTTTCTAGTGTAATGAAATACTTCCGTGATTTCATTCGACTTCCCAAGGAGCTGGTATAATTACAGGCTATGCTTTGATATTTTCATGGACTTTTTCCTCACTGTTTCAGATGGAATCTGAATGCCAGCTGGGTATTACTGTGGTGGCAGAATTTTTAAGTCAGAATGGAGCAGTCCTGATGAATGGTAGGTGTGGCCTGGTGCCAGTTACACTATAAAATAGTGTTGTCAATATTTAGCTCTGGTGATTGGATTTGTCAACCTGCCCTCAGTCATGATTCCAGATTCTACTGAAGTTTTATACGAGCTCATCTCTTTCTCTACAGAGGTTAGCTTTTCTGGAGTACGTAGGTAGGTATGTAGCAAGTCATGAACACAGCCAACTTTTCGTGCAGTTGGTGTGCCAGTTCCTCCCCAATGCTCTGGACAGCGTCTCTACAGGAGCCAACAAAGTCACTGTTCAACAAAAATCAGACTTTGTGGCTGCAGTTGTCAAGTACGTTAGCACTAAAGATCCTTGTGTGTTGTAATAAAGCTGTGATGGTGACTTGTTGATTGCAGATGTAGCTCTGCAGATGACTTACTACCCGTCATCAAGGACTATGCTAGGTTGTATAGATAACTCATACCTCCTCAATCAATTTTCTTTTTACCGGGTATATATTATATAGGTGGTATAGATAGTATTAAATCGATTAATCAAAAATGCTGTTGATGAAAGTCTGATAATTGACAAGTCCAGAGAGGTAAGGGTCCAGGGCCTCCATGATGTGATAGTACTGCTCACTGCTGAGCCTGATGTTGCAGTGCTGCAACACTCCCTTGAACTCTGTCACGGAGATAAAGCCACTACCAGTAGAATCAAAATTTTTGAACATCCGACGCAATTCTCTCCACTTTGCTGTCAACTGTAACCTCATGCATGCATTATAGTATAGACATAATAGCACTCAATCATACCTTTTTCTGAAGGTAGCTTTTGGTCCCTGGTAAACCATGATTAGGCTTAGCGGCTAAAGGAAGTGTATTGGAAGGGTTGCTGGCTGCATTCTGCTCTGGCTGTGATAAAACACAACTCAAATTGTTACCAGTCCGAAAAGGGCAAGCTGTGGTAGGGCAGAAAAGTGAAAGCATCTTCTTATAATTAATGAGAGACGACTTTCCCTCCTGATACTTCAAGATTAAGATATTCAGCTCAGTGTCTGTGACAGCTGGACACAGCTCCTTCACTGTATGCTGAAAGTTAAAAATACAGCCCACATTTCCTCATGCTTTTAGTAATAGCTAGCAACAAACCTGGAAAGTTTGTAGTGTGATGTACCCTGACTGAGATAAGTCCACTGCTTTGAAGTAATTAAACAAAGTATCTTGGTAGTTCACAAATTTATGTCGCAATTTCTCCAGGATCATATCTTCATCTCTATGAAGGGTTCTTGAACGCATGAAGCAATGATCCTCAGTTAATCTTCTACTTAGAACTCCTAGCAAATGTGTCAACAATGCCAACATCAAAAACGAGAGCTCACCTTCATGCAATGGTCTCGTGAATTCCTTTATAAACTGTTGAAAGTTGACAGTGCTGTCTTTATTCTTCAAGAGTCTAGCCCACAGCACCGAGAGTTTCGATTTAGTAGTGACTACTCCACATCTAAACAGCATTAAACTGAAGTCACCAAAGCCGCACACACTGAACACAGACATACTTCAGTAGGAGCTCCAAAGTTTGATCCAAAGTCAATCTCCCAGTGTTGTGCTCATCCAATTCTACAAAGCTGTCTGTCAGACAAGGTAAGTCGTGAATGACCAAGTGAGTTATTTGCTCTAGCAACTAAAGAATAGCAATCAGAGAAGTTACTCAATACTTCATAATCGTTTGTACCTTTGAGTCAACCGTCCCGACAACTTTAGGGAGAGGTTTGAAAGGTGAAGGATAGCCCACAAGTGGCCGGCAACTTGAGGGACGATAAAGTTGCCTTGGCTTGGTACCTTCAAACATGGCTAAAAATTTAGGGTAAGGAACTTTGGTAAGTGGACGACTCGGGGAGTTGTCACATAGAGTAGCAATCATATCTTCAAGAGAGGGCGTGTCTTCACAGGGCAACATATTCCTCACACATTTCCTGAAGTCATCCTTTCCAATATATCCAGAGTTCATAGCATCATATGACCTAGTGCACAAACAGTCAGGTAGCGAACGGCTAACACATTTCTCACCTCAGTGAAGCCACTAGCTTGAGAAATTTGCTTTGTAGTAAATTCACAATCGAATTCTCAGCCTCTTCAATGCTCCCCTTGTGGTTAGCCCTGAAGAAACAGGAATAGAAAAGGATAGACATGGCCATCAAAAACTTGCCTACTGTTTGGGTCGGTGAGCATCAGATGAACCGCACTTCCTTTGGTACGATTCACAAAAAAATCAATAAATTTGTGGTAGTCAATAGCTCCTTTAGCTGGTAAACCTAATCTCTGCAACAGTTCTTCTACTTGAATAACAGAAAGATTTATGCCAGCTTTTGACAAGGCAGTACAGAGCTGAGCCACATTCACCTAACAAAAACCTCAAAGTATCTATGCACGTACATCGTCATGATTTCCCTCTCACCTTTCCACACTTCAGGGTATCAAACTCTGTCAGGGGCTTAAGCAACTGCATCTGGACATCATCAACAGATAAAATGGACCCTGGTAGTGATTTATTAGGCTGCATATCATTACTGCCAACACCGAGATGCTGGAGTAGAGTGTTGAGCGTCACCCATCCATTATTGTCCTTGTCATACCTAACAAATTGGAATGTGATGGAAAAAAAAAAACAGTAATAATAAAGATCAAACATTTTCCACAGATGCCCGAAATGATCTTCATCCATCTGAAAAGATGAATCCACAAGAAATCTTTTAAATTGTGTCTTTGTAACTAAGCCTTGTCTGCAATGAAGGCTCGAACAAAAGGTTGCAAAACTGTAAGTAGATGCAAAAATACTTGAAAGTACTCATCCACTCATAACTCTGACTGACCCATTCTGTGCATTTTCTCGAAGTTGCGAATGAACAGACTGCCAGGTGTCTGACTTACGACAATACATTGGGTGACGCTCAAGCCGTGCAAAGGGATACTGCCAACCCTCCTCATCATTCGGGGGAGTGTGAAATTTAGAGAAGAACTCCTGGAAGGACACTAGTTTGTTCTGATCCACATGTATTCTGTAACGAGGCATTGTCGCGTAAAATGCCACTGAATCACTATAGCTAAGTATATACCTCTTTATAAGCAAGTTGAAATTATGCAAAGTGAGTCCAGGAACATAATTGCATAAAATGCGATAGAGTGCACATTTAGTAACTGACGAATTTCCTTGAGTTGAAAACACCTTGAATGCATGCTGCATTGAGTGGTATTGTCCACCAAGTAATTTGGATTTAACAAGATCAAAAGTCTGAGGAGAAAAAAATGTGGAGAACTTTAAACTAGCTGTTGGTCGTTTCATGCTGTACCTGTACTTGCCTGGTTTAGAGTCATCTGTCTGAAAGGTTTGCTGATCTTCTCCAGGGCTTGAATGGACAGCAGTCTCTCACCACCATAGAACCCTTCAGCTTTCTGATGAGGATCTCCACTTCTGCTCAGCTGAGGCAAAGGCGTTCCTTTTAGAGATAACGCCATAGTGTTTAGCTAGTACATCTTCATGAAGTAGAGAGGCCAGGCAGCAGGTGTGAATTCCAAGAAGTAACAGCAATTTACACTGCACTTTAATTGGAATGGATTTCTTGAAAGAACTGTTTGAAAATGGGGGGGAAGATCTCCAGGTCAGCTATTTTAGTGGTGGGCAGCCACCTGTGGCAGGTGACCATGGAAAAGTACCTCCCTACAGTGATGGAAGTGGTGAGGAAGTGAAAATGGGCTGCTGCTAGCTATAATAGTCTTATTAATGTGTGCTGCTATTGAGTTTCAGGTGATGCAAGACTTGAGGAGATGCAGGCTCATCCATTGCCATTGCTGCCAGCAGACGATGTACCAGTCCAGTCCTCAACTGCTCCCGTTAGCAGACAAACTGAGTGCTCTTCATCAGCGACTGCAGTGGAGTCGCCGAGTCCTGGGACTAGTCACACTAATAGGGATCATGGTAAGGATGGATACCTCCACTCACTTTGTGTATACAAGTTGGTTGGCACAAAGCATAGACATTTCTATGCTGCAGCTTAGACTCATTGAAATCACAACACACAGAAAGCTGATTTGATTAGTGTTGGGAAATATTGCCCTGCTAATCTCTGATTGTATTTGTTCTTTTTTGAAGGTGCCAACCAACTTAGTAGGACTGTACTTATAATGATTTTATTTGTTGTAGTGGACATACGAGAGGTCCCATCTGAGATGCCAATGTACCTACTGGCTGAAGATGAAGGAAACGAAGAAGAAATTTTACGTTTGCTTGAATCTGACTCTCCTGGAGGATCTCCTGAGGATGATACTTCCAATTCCATTTTTTCTACTGCTGGAGATGCTAACACTGAACAAGCTTCATGCACTGTTGATGATATTGCTTATGGGAAATCCTCATCACCAGCAAGTAAAAGCTCGCACAGTAAGCATTCTAGTATTCCAACTATGTATTATTAATAACAGAGAGGAAAGCGGATGAAGGCTGTATAGTTAAGGAGAAAACACACAGTGGTGGCTGGCCTAAAGGGAGAAGCAGAAGACCTCCCCATGAAGTACTACCACCCAAACTACCAGCAAATGGGTGGGTATCATTTAGTTTATATTTATTTAGTTGCTTCATTATTGAAATACGTATAGGTACTCTTTTTTTACGCTTGAGAATAGAGCAAAGGCTGAGAGAGAGTGTGGTACTAAATCAATGTCAGTTCTCTCAAGAAGACTAGGGAAAATGTGGTCAGACTTAACAACAGAACAGAAAATGGTGCATTACTCACTAGTGGGAATTGATGTGAAATGGTAGAGGTACATATTGTGTGTGCATTAGGTGTACATGAATCGTGCTCGAGCAGACAGGATAAGGTATCTGGACGATCTTAAGAAATACCTGGCTAACACTTACAAAGGTAATAATGGGACCTTTCTAGCAGGAATGTCAGCTATATTTTCGTTGCAGAAATGAACCTGGAAAGAGCACAAGAATACGTTATCCAATGTTTTGCTGGTGAAAACGATGACAGTATTCTCGTGTGCAGGCTCTGTCAACTGCAGTTCTCATCACTCTATAACAAGCAGTCTCATTATTCCGGAAAGTTGCACTTACAAACTGTGATTCAGAACCTTGACCAATTGGTGGAAGATTCACAGCAAAGTATCACCAGTGATGATTCAGGATATCGAGTTGTTTCATCTTTAGAAGAGGTAGCCAAAGGTTGTCACAGTAAGACCATAATCATTATACCTTGTGACACAACTTTGTGATAGCTGCTATAATTTCTCTCTACTTCTTAAGGCTGTTTACAGGAAACGTCCGCCATCCAAAAAAAGATTAATGCTGATTTAGAGTTCCATGCATCACTTCAACAACAATATGGAGATGCTGAGGTAGAGTGAATAATTATTATCCAGCAATTTTAGTTATGTAGGTTTTGTATCAGAGTAACAGGTGGAAGTGTATCGACTATCTGAGTAATTTACAAACCAAAGAGATGCTAATAAGAAAGAGCATAAGAAACATATTACAGATTGTAATAAATTGCCAATTATAGCTAGGTATTATGATTTTGAAATCCTCCTCCTCTTCTGTTGCTGTCACTCCATCCACGAGAAACTGGGAGCAAGTTCCATTGCTACAAAGTAGCTGATCAAACCATACCTAGGCCTGTCACCAAATAAATTGACTAATCTAACTCATCTTGCGTCACCAAATAGCCCGTCATGACACATTTGCAGAACTGTCTTTCTAATTCGTACAACTTTATCATCCATTCTTGTCCCCTTGTCCCTAATTGGAGCACACCATCACATCACGAAACCTGGTATGGTAAAGGGTCGTCAATGCCACAAACCACCGTTTCACTCTAAACTAATAATACTATTGCCTTGGCGACCCTTTACCTTCAGTAAAGCATCACTGCCGTTTCATGGCTCATGGTGTCATCACAGCTTCGCTTAAAAGGCTAGCCTCTACAGTACTTTTATTTAACAGCCATGAGCACTTATATTGACCCCTTTACAACGGAACCATTAACGACAAAAACGTAAGGCTATAGCCTTGCCGTTTGTCTATTTCGAGGCCCCTCT
>JAAGOD010061110.1_pt1 | contig 19011 bp, 15 predicted proteins | sample 8389681 | NCBI WGS metagenome assembly JAAGOD01 (sample SAMN13964374, study PRJNA552185) | sponge metagenome | biome: deep-sea hydrothermal vent fields; feature: spots directly above weak diffusing fluid; material: seawater and sediment | host: Tedaniidae sp. KZ-2020 ... | reverse complement strand
TTTGGGAATTATACACTTATTGCCACAAAAAAAATCATTTTTGGGGCGGCGCGCCGCCGCAATGCGGGCAAACCGGTGGCCGCCCCACATCTGCTTTTCTACAAAAGCCACCGCCGCCCGCTCATCGGGGAAATGGCGCATAAATCCGAATACGGAAATTGTTTTTGCTGGTTTCATAACTTATATTTTACACCATATGCTACAAAAAACCAAAAAATTAACCGATATTTATATGTTTTTGTTGTTTTTGTTGTTTTTTTGTCGCATGCCGTGTGGCAATAAGTGTATAATTCCCTTCATTTTGCCGGTTATTCCTTTTCGTCCATCGCCGCTTCAAAACGCGCGTTGGCGCTTTTCCAATCGGCGACATTCCAAAACGCGGCGATATAATCGGGGCGGCGGTTTTGGTATTTTAGATAATAGGCGTGTTCCCAAACATCCAACGCCAAAACCGGCGCGCCGCGATGCGAATCGTCGACAACATCCATGAGCGGATTATCTTGGTTTGGCGTGGAAATAATTTTGAGTTTGCGGTTTTGGACGATGAGCCAGGCAAAACCGGAGCCAAACCGGCCGATTCCGGCGTTCGCCATTTCTTTTTTGAGTTCGTCCGCATCGTTAAACGAGCGGTTAATTTCGGTCGCCAGCGCGCCTTGCGGCGAGCCGCCGCCGTCCGGCGACATGGAAGTCCAATAAATATTGTGGTTGTAATATCCCCCGGCGTTGTTGCGCACGGCGGAACCCATGGAAGATACCCCGCCCAGCAACCGGTCAATGGACATCATCCATCCTTCGCTGTCTTTCAACGCCGCCGCCATTTTGTCGTAATAGGCGCGGTGGTGCTTGCCATGGTGGATTTCCATAGTTTGCGCGTCAATGTGGGGTTCCAACGCCTTGTAATCGTAAGGCGGGTCGGTAAATTCAAAAGCCATAGTTGTTTCTCCATTGTGAAAATATAAAAGCCAAATTCATTCTAACACATTTTCCCTTACAATGTATCGGTGCGAATCGTGCGCGACATCAATAAATTTACGGAAAAACCGATTGCGCTTACCGTTGGCAATTTTGACGGCATGCACAAAGGACACCGGGCGTTGGTGGATTTAATCGTCCGGCGGGCGGCGGGGCGTGGTTGGAAAAGCGGTGTGTTGAGTTTTGAGCCGCATCCGCTGGCGGTTTTGCGCGGTTTTCCGGTGCGGCGAATTGGCGGCGTGCGCGAGAAAATAAATCAACTTTCCGCCGTAAATATATTGTTTTTACTGCGTTTTACAAAAAATTTATCAATGCAAAGCGGCGCCGAATTCGCTTCTTTAATTTTTGACCGGCTGGGCGTCCGTTATTTGGCGGCGGGGGAAAATTTCCGTTTCGGATGCGGACGGGCGGGCGATATTTCGCTACTTCGGGAGGAGGGAAAACGGCGCGGAGCGGAAGTGGAATCGGCGCCGTTGCGGACGGAAAACGGCGCGCCGATTAGCAGCGGGCGGATTCGGGAAAGTTTGCGGATGGGCAATTTCGCCGAAGCGGAAATATTGCTGGGACGGCCGTGGACAATTAGCGGACGGGTGGGGTGGGGACGCGGTTTTGGACAAAAAATCGGATATCCCACGGCGAATTTAATGTTGCATTTTACGCCGGTTTGTGAAGGAATTTTTGCCGCCGCCGCGCAAATTGGCGAAAAAATTATACCGGCGGCGGTTAGTATCGGCAAAAACCCGACTGTTGCCGCCGAAAATATTGTGCAAACCGAAGTGCATTTAATTGATTTTCACGGCGATTTATACGGACGGCGGTTGACGGTGCGGTTGTTGCATAAATTGCGGGACGAAAAGCGGTTTGGCGGCGGCGAAGAATTGCGCGCGGCAATTGCCGCCGATATTTTGGCGGCGCGCCGTTGGTGGCGTGAAAATGAATCCTTTGCCGCCGCGCCTTTTCCCGCCGGATAAGCGGCGAAAAAACAGGGTTTCCGCGGAGCGAAACGCCCGCCCGCCGCCGCGCATTATGGTAAAATCAAATTTATGAATAATGCGGAAATGAAACGGCGCCCGCCCGCCAAACAAGGATTATACGACCCGCGGCATGAACATGACGCATGCGGAGTCGGTTTTGTCGCGCAGATTAAAAACGCCGCTTCCCATGAAGTTGTGCGGCGGGGATTGCGGTTGTTAGTTAATCTTACGCACCGCGGCGCCGCCGGGGCAAATCCCACCACCGGAGACGGGGCGGGAATATTATTGCAAATTCCGGATGCGCTTTTTCGCGGCGAATGGGGCGAAAAAACGCCGTTGCCGCCGTCCGGCGATTACGCCTGCGGAATGTTTTTTTTGCCGCAAGATTCCGCCGCCCGCGCCAAAACGCGCGAACAAATTGAAAATATTTTGCGGACGGAAAAATTGCCCGTTTTGGGATGGCGCAAACCGCCGGCATGCCGCGATGCAATTAATGACGAAGTAGCGGCAAGCGAACCGGCGGTGCGGCAAATTTTTATCGGGCGCGGCAAATTTGCCGCCGGCGACGAGTTTGAACGCCGTTTATACGCCGCGCGTAAATGCATGGAACGCGAAATTGCCGATGATTCGCCGGGCGGATTTTATTGCTGTTCAATGTCATCGCGCACCGTGGTTTATAAAGGCATGTTTTTGGCGAAACAGTTGGCGCAATATTATCCGGATTTAACCGATTCGCGGACGATTTCGGCATTGGCGGTCGTGCATCAACGGTTTTCTACAAACACTTTTCCGGCATGGAAACTCGCGCACCCTTACCGTTGCATCGCCCACAACGGCGAAATTAATACTTTGCGCGGCAACATTAATAATATGCGGGCGCGCGGCCATTCCATGCGCCCGCCGGTATGGGGCGGCGATTTCGGCAAATTGTCGCCGCTCATCGCCGAAGGACAATCGGATACCGCGTCTTTGGACAATGCGGCGGAATTGCTCCGGCTTTCGGGGTATTCCCCGGCGCATGCGTTGTCGGTGCTAATCCCCGAAGCGTGGCAGCAAGACCGCCTGATGAACGCGGCGCGGCGCGATTTTTATTCCTACCACGCGCCGATGATGGAACCGTGGGACGGACCCGCCGAGGTGGTTTTTTCGGATGGCGAACAAATTGCCGCCGTGCTTGACCGCAACGGTTTGCGCCCCGGCCGCTACTGGCTAACCGACGACGATTTTATTATTATGGCGTCCGAAGCCGGAGTTTTGGATATTCCGGACGAAAAAATTACCGCCAAGTGGTTTATTGAACCGGGCAAAATGTTGGCGGTGGATTTGCGGCGGGGGCGGCTGTTGCAAGATGCGGAAATTAAAAAAGAATTGACGGAAGCGCGCCCCTACCGCGAATGGACGGCGCGCACACAAACGCCCGCCGCCGATTTACCGAAACCGAAAAAAACGGAAAATCCGGCGGAATTGCGCGGCGAAAAATTACTCCGCGCCCAGCAAAATTTTGCCTACACCGCGGAAGATATTAAATTTATTCTTTCCCCGATGGCGGAAGACGCCGCCGAACCGGTGGGGGCGATGGGGGATGACGCACCGGCGGCGGCGTTGTCCGTCCGCATGAAACCGTTGTCGTCTTATTTTCGGCAAGAATTCGCGCAGGTAACCAATCCGCCGATAGACCCGATTCGGGAAGAAATTGTCATGTCGCTCAAATCTTATTTGGGCAAACGCCCCGATTTATTGCGCCCGCTGGACGAACAAACCGCCGCCTGCGTTGTTTTGGAATCGCCGGTATTGCCGCCGGAAGAATTTGCCAAATTGCGCGCGTTAAAAATCGCGCCGTTTCGCGTCCGCGTTTTGGACATTACATGGCCGGCGGTGGCGGGCGAAGACGGCATGGAACCGGCGTTGCGCGCGTTGCAAGAAGAAGCATTGCGTTTGGTTTGCAAAAAGAATTGCGGTATTTTAATTTTATCCGACCGCGCGGCGGACGATTCCCGCGTTGCGATTCCCGCGTGTTTGGCGGCGTCTGCGGTGCATCATCATTTGGTGGCAAACGGCGAGCGCACCCGGGTCGGATTGGCGGTGGAAACCGGTGCGGCGCGGGAAGTGCATGATTTTGCCGTTCTCGCCGGTTATGGCGCCGAGGCGGTGTATCCTTATTTGGCTTACGCTTCGGTCGCCGCCGGGCGGGGCGGGGCGGCAATTTCGGCGGCGGCGCGGATTGAACGATACCGCCGCGCCGTCGGCAAAGGGTTGCTTAAAACAATGTCCAAAATGGGCGTCTCAACTTTTCAATCGTATTGCGGCGCGCAAATTTTTGAAGCGGTCGGATTATCCGGCGAATTTACGGACAAATATTTTTGCGGCACGGTGTCGCAAATCGGCGGCGTTGGCGCAAAAGAAATTGCGCGGGCGTCATGTTTTTGGCATTCCCGCGCGCACCGCAAACCGCGCCAAAACGAATTGGACGCGGGCGGCGATTATGCCTACCGAATTCGCGGCGAAGAACATTTATGGACGCCGCGCACCGTCGCGTCTTTGCAGCACGCGGTGCGCGGCGGCGGGCGGGAAAAATACGAAGAATACGCAAAGCACATTAACGAACAGGGACGCCGGTTAATGACTTTGCGCGGGTTGCTGGAAATTACGCCGCCCGGCGCCCCCGTTGATTTGGACGCCGTGGAACCGGCGGCGGAAATTGTCCGTCGTTTTTCCACCGGCGCGATGTCTTTTGGTTCCATCTCGCGCGAAGCACACACGACTTTGGCGATTGCAATGAACCGCATCGGCGGCAAATCCAACACCGGCGAAGGCGGCGAAGAAGCGGCGCGGTTTGCGCCGCTGGTCGGCGGCGATTCCATGCGCTCGGCAATTAAGCAAGTGGCGTCCGGGCGTTTCGGCGTTACCGCGGAATATCTCGCCAATTCGGACATGATGCAAATTAAAATCGCGCAAGGCGCAAAACCCGGCGAAGGCGGGCAGTTGCCCGGACACAAAGTTAACGCCGCCATCGCCAAAGTGCGCCATTCGGTGCCGGGGGTCGGATTAATTTCACCGCCGCCGCACCACGATATTTATTCCATTGAAGATATTGCGCAATTAATTTACGATTTAAAAAGCGCCAATCCGGAAGGCGATGTTAGCGTTAAATTGGTCTCCCGTTGCGGCGTCGGCACCGTCGCCGCGGGAGTCGCCAAGGCAAAATCCGACCACATTACGATTGCCGGACATGACGGCGGCACCGGCGCCAGCCCGCTGTCTTCCATCAAGCACGCCGGGACGCCTTGGGAATTGGGGCTTTCCGAAACGCACCAAACGTTGGTGCTAAACGATTTGCGCGGGCGCGTTGCGTTGCAAGTAGACGGACAAATTAAAACCGGCCGCGATGTTGTTATCGGCGCGTTGTTGGGCGCGGACGAATTTGGTTTCGCCACCGCGCCGTTGGTTGCCGAAGGATGCATTATGATGCGAAAATGCCATCTCAATACTTGCCCGGTCGGAATCGCCACGCAGGACGAACGGTTGCGGGCAAAGTTTGCCGGAAAACCCGAACATGTTGTAAATTATTTTTTCTTTGTCGCCGAAGAAGTGCGGCGGTTGTTGGCGGCGCTTGGGTTTTATAAATTGAACGACATTATCGGGCGCGCGGATTTGTTGCGCCAACGAAAAACCGTTCATTGGAAACACGCGAATATTGATTTGTCGCCGGTGTTGCACATGCCGCGGGCGCCCGCCGAATACGCCCGCCGCCATGTGCAAAAACAACGGCACGCGTTGGACGGGGCGATAGACCGCCGCTGGCTGGCGCGTTGCGAGACGGCGGTTATCCGCGGCGACAAAATCACTATTGACGACGAAATTAAAAACACCGACCGCGCCGCCGGGGCGATTGTATCCAACGCAATTGCCAAACGGCGCGGGCATGCCGGTTTGCCGGACGATTCCATTAATATTAATTTACGCGGCGCGGCGGGGCAAAGTTTCGGCGCATTTGCCAGCCGGGGCATGACGATGCGGTTATGCGGCGAAGCCAACGATTATGTCGGCAAAGGATTATCGGGCGGCATTTTGGCGGTATATCCGCCGCCGTCTTCGCGCGCGGACGGCGAAAACGCGATTGTCGGCAACACCGCCTTATACGGCGCGGTTTGCGGCGAATGTTATTGCCGCGGCGCGGCGGGCGTCCGTTTTGCCGTGCGCAATTCGGGCGCAAATGCGGTGGCGGAGCGCGCCGGAGACCATTGCTGCGAATATATGACCGGTGGCACGGTAATAATTTTGGGGACGGCGGGGCGCAACTTTGCCGCCGGCATGAGCGGCGGCGTTGCATATGTTTTGGACGAGGCGGCGCGTTTTTCGCGCATGTGCAATTTGGATATGGTTTCGCTGGAACCTTTGGGCACCACCGCCGCACCCGGGCAACACTTGGGAAAATCCGATGCGGATATTGTGCGGGATATGTTGGCGCGCCATGTGCATTACACCGGCAGCCCGAAAGCGCAAACGGTTTTGGACAATTGGGATTCTTACCGCATGAAATTTGTTAAAATCTTGCCGCACGAATACCGCCGCGCAATGCTGGAAATGGCGGGCGCGGCAAAGGTCGCTTAATTTTTTGGAAAATTAAACGGCGGGGTTTATTTTTCTTCGGCAAAAGGAAATAATTGCGGCGGTCGCCGACAACGCCGCCCAATATAAAACCAAGCCCGAAGGCAAGTTGTATATTAATAAAAAAATAACCGCCGGAATTAACATGAATTTTCTTTTTGCATCCGGATTTTTGGCGTAAAAAAATTGCGCTTCCGCCAAAGACAACGCCAACACCAGCGCGGGCAATATATTAAATCCTTCGCCCAATGCGCCGTCCGGCAGCGACAAATCTTTTATAAAACCAAAAACAGATTCCGCCGGAAAAACGCCGCCGGCCAGCATGAGAAAAGCCGCGATTAAAAACGGCAATTGAAAAATAAAAGACGCGCCGGCGAGCATGTTATGAATCGGATGGAATCGGTTTTTTTTGTAAATTTTTTCCATGAGCCAAAACCGTTTTTCACCGGTTAAATTTTTGTCCAACGCCGCGGTTTGTTTTTTAATTACGGAAATTTTTTCCGCCAAACGCGATTCCGTTTTTCTTCCCAACCACCGCAACGGTTCCGACAAAACCGCCATTGTCGCGCCAAGTAAAACCACCGCCCAGCCAAAAGAATTCGCGGCGGCGGCGTAAAACAAAAACAACGCCTTCATCGGCGCAATTAACGGCCACAACAAAACGCCAAAAAGCGAAGACATTTAACGGGGGCGGGCGAAATACAATTTGCGTTTGCCGTTTTTAAGCGGCGCCGTTTTTTCCACGATAAACCGTTCGGCGAGGGCGGATTCAAATTGCGGCAAATTATAATCGCTATAATTTTCCGTCTTGCGCCGCAAAAGCGCTTGCGTCATTTCATCTTCGCGCCCGACAAATTCAATAATTAACGCCGCATCAAATTCGCGCAGCCAATTCAAAAACATCGCCAACGGAATATTGGCGCCGATTCGCAAATGATGCACAAGCGCCAAACACAATATTAAATCGGGGCGGGCGCGGCAAACAAAAGCGGCGCGCTCTTTCCCCGCCCATCCTTGCCCGGGCGACATATTAGCGAGGTTCATCGCCAGCGGTAAAATGTTTTCGTCGCCTTTGTTTTTTTGCGCTAAATATAATTTTTCCACCACGGCGTCGTCGCCGTCAACCGCCACGGTATATTCCGCATGTTCAGCGCAAATTTCGGAATACATTCCGGCGTTGCATCCCAAATCCCAAACTAAATTCCATTGCCGCATGGCGACGTTTTGGCGGACAAAATCTTTTTTTACCGCCGCATCCGAACCGCCGTAAGAATGCGTCCGCTCGTAATCCGACCACAAAGTGCGGGCGGCGGGGCGGGAAAGTTTTTGCACGGTATTTTGCAAACCGCGAATCAAACCCAAAACAATGGCGTCCGGTTGTTGCGGTTTTTTTGGGGAAACGCCGCCGGTTTTTTCGCGTTTTACCGCCGCCGCTTCCGCCAACGCCGGAAAAATAACATGCGGCAAAACGCCTTTTTTCCAAACATGCCGCCCGGAAAAATAACGCAACATTTCGCCCGCCGAAACGCCGTCTAATTCGGCGCGCAACAACGGCGCGTAATCAATATTTAAATGCGCTTTTAACATTAACGGAAAAAGAAAATTCATGCAAAATTGCCGGTAGCCCGCCCACAGCTCGCCCGCTTTGCGCGGTTGCAACGAAGGTATGTCAATAAATACCGGACGCGCGCCAAACCATTGAATATTGTAAGGCGTAGCATCCTTAAAAGTCCAGCCGTTTTTAACCGCTTCTTCCAACAGATCCAAATGCAACAACGCGGCGTCTTTTAACATTGCAAACGGCCATTCATATGGATACGAGACAAACGGGACGCGCGGATGTTCCAAAACCGCCACCCATCCTTCGCCGGCGAGCGCCCGCGCATCGGAATCCGAAACCCGCGCGGCGCCGATAATTTTTCCTTCGCGCGTCCAACGCGCAAAAAAATCGCGGCGTTCCAATTCGGAAAACACTTCCGCGCCGCGCGAAGTCAGGGCGCGCAAAACACGGTTTCCGCAAAGATAAACGCGGCTGTCGGGGTCTTTAAAAGAACCGGGGTCGGCGGTATGCATGCCGTATTATTTTTGTCCGTTTTTGCCGCCGCGCTTGTTAAACAATTGTTTAATTTTGTAATAATATTTGCGAAAAGTATAACCAACCGCGCCGATTGCGCCGAGAATTGCGGTAATTAACGCGCCGCCGGAACCCGGGTCAATATACGCATGGGCGGAAGCGGCGTAAAAAAACGCCACGCATCCCGCCGCAACCGCCGCGCCGCGCTCATCACGCAAAAAAGGTAATTTTGCCCCAATCGCCAGTAAAAACTTCATGCCGTTTATTATACCACAATGTGCGAAAAAATTATTCCAAAAAATTATTCATACAAATAATCGGCATAATCGCCGCCGCCGGGATATCCGTATCCCCGCTCATTGTAATCCAAAGGATATTTAACCGGATTAATAAAAGGGTCATCGCCACCGGCAAGGCAACGGACAATTTGCCGCGCCGCCCAATCCGGAGTGGTATAACCCGGCGAAGCGGAAGGGGAAAAATAATCGCGGCAAGTGTCGGCGGGGTATATCGCCCCCAGCACACCGTACCGGTCATGTATCATAAATTTTTGTCTGGCGGGATTTGTCAAATTCCATTTCAATCCGCGGGAGACCCATGGGCCATGGTCGCCAAATACATAAACAACGGCGCCGGGGTCGTTTTGTTTAATGAAATTCATAATTTTTTCCACGGCTTGCGCCGCTTTTTCGCCGCCGCTAAAAAAATTCCGATAAAAATTTTCATGTGTTTCGGGGCGCAAATAATGAAATACCGGAAAGGAGTGTCCGGGCAAAAATATATAACTCAAAAAAACGGCGCTCTCTTTTTTGGACAGCGAACCGCCGTACATGTTTAATACCGCCTGCAAATCAATGTCCCGGTGTACGACGCTGCCAAATTTAAACAAATCGTTGTCTAATATTTTTTCCCTTGATAGTAGAGACAGCATCGGACAGTATGTAAAAAACGCAAAAAGATGGCCTTCGCCCAAAAAAAGGCAAGCGGCAAACCGGTGCGGCACGACGTAATGGTCTACATATTTTCCTTGGTAAAACCCAAAGTAAGGGGTGAAATGGTTGGTATATGTCGCATAACCATTTGCCCGAAAAATTTCGTATAACGGCGAAGGGGCAAGCCCCGTAAAAATAAAATTTTTGTGTTCCGTTTTTTCGTAAAAATCGGGATCCATGGCGAGAAATTTATTTAACGCCAGTACAGTGCTGGGCGCCCGCGAAAAATGGTTTTTCAATATCCGGAAACCTTGATTTTCCAACGCGGTTTGATACACCGTTTTATCTGTTCCAAAATGCCGGCGGACCAATGTCCGCGGGGCGAGCCCGTCAAAAGAAATAAAGTATACGTTCGGTTTTTGCAAAAAGCGCACCGCCTGGATATTAGGCGAAGAAGTTGTTTCGCCGGGGGCGGTTTGTTTAATTTCGGCGCGCTGAAGATTAAAGAATTTCCAATGATGAAAGGCGGATTGCCCTGCCGGGAACGCAAACAACACCGCGGAGGCCGCAAGGGCGGTTCTGTTCCATATCTTTCCGCCATCGTCCAAAGAAATAAAGAAAACAAAAGCGACGGCAATACCCAAAACCGGGGCGATAAATTTAACCGTCGCCGGAAGATTGATAAAACCTTCCACTAATATGATGTGCAAACTAAACGCATTAATAACGGCAAAGAGCGCAAGCAACGCGTTGGGAACGGCGGCGACGCGGCAAAAATTCGCAAAAAACGCAAAGACGGTTTGCGCGCATAATACGGCGTTTATAAATACAAACAGAAATAATATGTCATAAATGGAAAAATCTTGTATGGAACTGTTGTATGTATTTAAGAACCACGCCCAGCCCGTCAACCACAAACAACAAATTTTACCCGCAAAAAACGGGCGGCGGGCGGTTTTGCGGTTGCCCGGCGTCGTATGGTGGGGCGTATTGGCGGGCGCGGAAACCATGAAATATTTTTAACGGCTCGCCGGATTTGTTTTTGCGCTTGCCGCCAGCGTTTGCAAATATTCGCCGTAACGCGTTTTGCCGTGCGCTTTGCCGCATCGCGCCAACGCATCGCCGCTTATCCAGCCGTTGCGCCACGCGATTTCTTCGGGGCAGGCGAAAATTAAATTTTGGCGGCTTTGCACCGCGCGGACAAAATTCGCCGCATCCGCTAAACTGTCCGGCGTGCCGGAATCAAACCACGCCATTCCGCGCCCGAGCGTTTGCACGTTTAATGCGCCGCGTTCCAAATATACGCGGTTAATGTCGGTAATTTCCAATTCGCCGCGCGCGGAAGGCGCCAGTCCGGCGGCGATGCCGCATACTTCGGAATCGTAAAAATAACATCCGGTTACGGCAAACGAAGATTTGGGCGTTTTCGGTTTTTCTTCCAAACTAATTGCTTTTCCGCCGCCGTCAAATTCTACCACGCCAAACCGTTCCGGATCCGGAACATGGACGGCAAACACCGTCGCGCCCGAAGATTGCGCCGCGGCTTTTTGCAGCAGCCCCGCCAAACCGCCGCCGTAATATATGTTGTCGGCCAGCGCCAAAACGCACGGCGCGCCGCCGATAAAATCTTTTCCAATAACAAACGCGTCCGCGATGCCGCGCGGTTCATTCTGCGCCAAGTAAGAAAAACACATGCCCCATTTTTCGCCGCCGCCCAACAATCTCCGGTGCGCGCCCATGTGTTCCGGAGATGAAATAATTAAAATATCGGAAACGCCGGCCAGCATCAGCGTGGAAAGCGAATAATAAATTAACGGCTTGTCATATACCGGCAGCAACGATTTGGCGGCGGCGAGCGTCGCCGGATACAGGCGGGTGTTCGCTCCGCCGGCGAGCAAGATTCCTTTGCGGTTCATTTCCACCGGCTTTCGTCCGCCGCCATCTTGGACATCAACGGCGCCCACCATGATTCGTTTTTCCGATACCATTCCACCGTGTCCGCAAATCCTTCGTCCAAATTAATTTGCGCGCGCCAGCCGAGTTGCGCGCGGATTTTTCCCGCGTCCAACAAATAACGGCGGTCGTGTCCGGGGCGGTCGGGAACATATGTTTTATAAGAATCGTCCAGCCCAAAAATTTTTAGCATGCGGTCCGCGACTTCTTCAATATCCATTTCCGCTTCGCCGCCGATATTGTATGTTTCGCCGGGGACGCCGCGCGCCAGCACCGTATCCAACGCCCGGCAATGGTCTTTGACATGCAGCCATTCGCGCCGGTGGCGGCTGTTTTGGTATAACGGCATCGCTTCGCCGCGCATCAGACGGACGGCAAAATGCGGAATTAATTTTTCGGGAAATTGGCGGGGGCCGTAATTATTGGCGCAGATGGAAATGGTCGCCGGCAACTTAAAAGTTTCATAATACGCGCGCACCGCATGGTCGGCGCCGGCTTTGGATGCGTTATACGGCGTGCGCGGACGGTAGGGAGAATCTTCGCGAAATTTTTCGGCGGAATCAAGCGCCATATCGCCGAACACTTCGCAAGTAGATATGTGGTGAAACCGCGAAATTTTTGCGCGCCGCGCCGCTTCCAGCAATGTTTGCGTTCCCAAAACATTGGTGCGAAAAAAAACGGCGGGGGTAATGACGGCGCGGCTGTTGTGCGATTCGGCGGCAAAATTGACGACGACATCCGGCGAATATTCTTCTAATGCGGCGGCAACGGCGTCCGCATCGGCAATATCGCCGCGCACAAAACAATAGCGCGGGTCGGCGGCAACGTCCGCCAAATTATCCGGGTTGCCCGCATAAGTCAGCAAATCAAAATTGACGATGCGCCCGCCGGGATGCTCTTGTAGCCGATGGCGGATGAAGTTGGAACCGATAAAACCGCAACCGCCAGTAATCAAAAAAGTGGACATTGTTTTAGAAACCGTATTTTAGCAAAAAACGCGCACATTTGCAACCGTAGGAAATTTATTTTTCGCCGGTTGCGCGGGGCGTAAAAACGGCGGGACACATGCGGCTTATTCGTAAAGATAATCCGCATAGTCGCCTTTTTCTTCTTCTTGATAACCTCTTTCATCGTAATCCAATTGGTATTTTACCGGATTGGCAACGGGGTCTTCGCCGCCGGCAAGGCAGCGGATAATTCGCCGCGCCACTTCGGGCGGCGTGATATATTCCGCAAGGGGCGGTTCCGTAAAATATTTGGAACAAACATCGGCGGGATACAAAGCGCCGGTTACGCCGTAGCGGTCTTGGACAATAAACCGCCGCCGTTTTTCGTCCGAATCGTTCCACATTAATCCGTTGGAATACCAAGGTCCGTGGTCGCCAAAAATGTAAACTATGGCGGGACGGTTGAGTTTCTTAATAAAATACATGATTTCATTGACGGCATATGCCGCCAGTTTAGCGCGGCCGGCAAATTCCCGAATATTGGTTTCATGCGTTTCGGGGCGGAGGTAATCGTAAGGGTGAATAAAATGCCCCGGCCAAAAAACATAACTCAAAAATACGCCGTTTTCGCCGCGGCGGTAGGAATCGTAATACATCAGCAACATCCTCCGCAAATCCGATTCCCGGTAGCCGCCGCGCAGCCGAAATTCGCCGCCGCCAAATTTTAAGAATTCGGTTGAATTAATTAAAGACAACATCGGGCAAAAAGTAAAAAACATGTAAATTAAACGGCCGCCGCGCATAAAAGTGCAAGCGGAAAAAACGCGCGGTATTACATAATGGTCTACATGAATTCCTCTTCGGGGGCCGAAATAGCCGCTAAAATTATTAAAATAAGTCGCGTAGCCGTTGGCTTTAAAAATTTCATACAGCGGCGCGGGTGTGCGCCCCGCCGCCATGCCGTTTCGTTGGCTCTCTTTTAGGGCATAATAATATTCCGGATCCAAGGCGAGAAATTTATTAATGGAACGGCGCGTGTCGGGCGACGAAGAAAAATGGTTCTTAAATATGCGGAAACCGCGTTGTTTTAACGCCGAATGATAGGGCGTCTCGCCCATGGAAAAATATTTTTCCGCCAGCGGTTGCGCCAGTAATCCGTCAAAAGAAATAAAATAAACATTGGGTTTGACGGCAAACACCGGGGCTTTAATCCCCGTCGCGGAAGTCATGCCGCCCAGCGCCGGCGCAACGCTTTTGTTTGGCGCGTATAAACGCCATTCATATGCCGCCGCTTTCGCCGCCGACCACCCGAATAAAAAAAACGCCGCCGCCAATGCGCCGGTTTTCCAGCGCGATTCCCGTAGCGAAGAAAAAACGCCGTAAGCCGCGCCCGCACCCGCCGCCATAATCAATACTTGCGCCGCGCCGTCCATGCCGTAAAAACCGTCAACTAATATCAAATTCAAAGAGTAAATGTTAGCGGCGGCGAAACATGAAAACAATAAATTAATAACGGCGGCGGGGACGCGGCAAAAATAAAACGCCAGCGCAATAATAGTTTGCGCAAACAACACGGCGGCGACCCAGCAAACCGCGTATATTTTGTCGTAAAGGGAAAATTCATCGGGCGCGCTGTTGTATGAATCCAGAAACCAAAATCCGGAAAGCATCCACAACAAAGCGGCCGCCGCCGCCGGACGGATGGATTTATTTTGCGCCATAATTTTTGGCGGGCGTTGCCGGCGGCGCAAAAACGCGCGCAAAGTTTTTTGCGGTTTGGGCGGCGGTTTGGGCTACGGTTTCTTTGCGGGCGGCGGCGACCGCTTCCGCAACATAACGGACATATGCGGGCGTGTTTGTTTTTCCGCGATGCGGCGCGGGTGTTAAATAGGGCGCATCGGTTTCCACCAAATAACCGTCGGCGGGAATCGCGGCGGCGGTTTGGCGCAACGGTTCCGATTTTTTATAAGTAATAATTCCCGAAAACGATACGATAAAATTAATATCCCGCGCGGCATGCGCGTCCTCCGGTTCGCCGGTAAAACAATGCAAAACGCCGCCGACATCGCGCGCGTTTTCGGCGCGCAACATATCAAAAACCGCGGCTTGCGAATTGCGCATATGGATAATCAACGGTTTTTTTAGACGGCGGGCGGCGGCGATGTGCGCGGCAAAACGCCGCCGCTGCATGGCTTCGGTTTCGCCCCCGCGAAAAAAATCCAAACCCGTTTCGCCGACCGCCAACACTTCCGGCGCGGCGCATGCTTTTGCCAAAGTTTGTTCGTCGTCCGCTTCTTCGCCGGCGAGCGGATGAACGCCGACGGCGGCGTAAAAAACGCCGGGATATTCTTGGGCGAGCGATTTAACCCGCGCCCATTCGCCGCCGCAAGTCGCCACCGCCAACGCGACCGCGACATGGTTTTCGGACATCGCCGTGCGCACCACGGAAATGTTTTCGCCGAGCGGTGGAAAATGCGGATGGCAATGCGAATCAACCAGCGAATATGTTTCGGTAATCATGCAAAGTTTCTTTAATAAACAAATCGCGCGCCAGCGGATGCGCGGCGAGGCGGCGTTTTTGCAACAGCAGGGCGTGGCAATCCAGCCAGCGGCGCGGTTGCCCGCACAACGCGGCGAGCGGTTTTTCGCGCCCGGGAAAATAACGCGCCGAAACGCCGCTTGCGGCGCGTGCGCCATCCGATACCCATTTTTGCAAACAATCCAGCCAGCCGTCAAATCCGGCCATGGTTTGGGCGGCGGCATGAATGTTTAACTTTTTTCCGGCGGCAAACAATTCGGCGGCGGCGGCGATTTGCGCCGCATCCGTCCGCGCCGCATCCAGCGGCAGCCCGCCGCAAAAATCCAACGATGCGATACCGCCGCCGTTTTGTTCAAGCCATTCGCGGGATTGTTTTTTGTCCGGGCGCGGCGCCGCGATAATCCGGCAACGGCTGGCGACGGTCGGCGGCAGCAAAGACGCGGAGCGGGCGGACAACACCAACGATTTATCCGCCGCCGGTTCTTCCAAAACTTTTAACAATGCATTGGCGGCGGCGGCGTTGAGCAATTCGGCGGACGCCACCAGCACCGCGCGGCGCGGCATGAAAATCGGCGAAATGGCGCAAAATTCAACTACCCGCCGCGCCGCATCCACGGGAATAACGCCGCCGTCCGGATACACCGCCAAAACATCCGCATTTTTGTCGGCAAACCATTCTTTTTTTCCTTCTTTTTTAACCGCCGTTAAAACCGCCGCGATGGGATTTTCGCCGCCGCCGGCAAAAGACGCCGCCAACGCCAGCGCCAATTCGTCCCGCCCCGCGCCGGTTTGTCCGATAATTAAAGTCGCCGGCGCCGGCGGTGTTTTTTCCACAAATCCCAAGTGCCAAGGCAAAGTCATATGCCAAACCTTTCTTGAACCGCGTTTTGGATTTCGCCGGCGATTTCATTGGCGCCGCGCCGATTTCCGGTTGCATCATCGCCGGAGACGGGGACAATTCTGTCCGGATTTTCTTCCGCTATTTTTTTGTAGGAATGCATGACGGCGCGGTAAAAATTGCCGCCGCTGCGTTCAAAAACGTCGCCGTTTTGGGCGGAATTTTTCCCCCCGCGCGCGGACGGCAATAAATAAAAAGTCAATGCCGGACGCAAGCCGTCTTCAACTTCGCGCAACACATCCGCAATCCATTTTTGGCAAACGCCGCGCCCGCCGCCTTGGTAGGCGAAAGTGGAATCGCTAAAACGGTCGCACACCACCCACGCGCCGCTTTTTAACGCCGGAAGAATGCGCCGGATAATATGTTCGCGCCGCGCCGCCGCCATCAGCAAAGTTTCGGCGGCGCCGTCCAATTGTTCGCCGGTTAAGATTAGTTCCCGGATTTTTTCGCCGATTTCGGTGCCGCCCGGTTCGCGCGTTTCCACTACCGGCGCCCGTTTTTTTAACCATTCGCAAAGCAACGCCGTTTGCGTGGATTTACCGGCGCCGTCCGCGCCTTCCATTGTAATAAAAATTCCGCGCCCGCTCACCGCCGCCGCCGTTGGTATTTGTTAACCGCATTGTTGTGTTCGCGCAATGTCCGGGAAAAAACATGGGCGCCGTTGCCGGCGGCGACAAAATAATAATACGGCGTTTCCGGCGGATTAAGCACGGCGGCAATCGCCGCTTTGCCGGGCAGGGCGATGGGAGTCGGCGTCAATCCGCGGCGGACATATGTGTTGTAGGGATTGTCTTTGCCGCGCAAATGCGCCCGCTTGAGGTTGCCCGTGAATTTTTCGCCAAGCCCGTAAATAACCGTCGGGTCGGCTTGCAACCGCATGCCTTTGCGCAACCGGTTGGTAAATACGGACGCAATAAGCGGGCGCTCTTCGGCGGCGCCGGTTTCTTTTTCCACAATGGAAGCAAGCGCCAATGCTTCGTATTTGTCGCGCAATAATCCGCCACCGGCGCGGGCTTCCCATAAAGAATCCAATAACGTTTGCATGCCGCCATGCGCCCGCCGCAATACATCCAAATCGGAATCGCCGCGGTTAAAAAAATAAGTTTCGGGTAAAAATAATCCTTCCGGAGACGGACGGTCAATTTTTAACGCGCGCAAAATTTCTTCTTCTTTCATGGACGAAAGTTTTTGCGCCAGCCGCGAATCTTTTTTTAACATTTCGCGCAGGGAACGGTAAGTCGCGCCTTCTATAATCGTTATGCGAAAGGCGGGGGCGACTCTGCCGCCGGCCATCGCTTCCAGCATGCCCCGCATTGTGCCGCCCTCCGAAAATTGGTAAAGCCCGGCTTGCAATTTTTCCGCGACTTTTAGTTTTTCCGCGGCGGCGATAAATTCTTTAACGGTAAACGATGCGCCCGAATCGCGCCCGATTTTGGCGATTTGGCGCAATGTTGCGCCGGCGGGAATTTCAATTTCAAGGGCGGGCAACGGACGGGAAAGCATTTCGGAAAATGCAAATTCTTGGTATTGCCGCCACCCCCAAACGCCCGCCGCCGCAGCCGCCAGCATTAAAACCGCAAACGCCGCCCGCCGCCGCAACGCGCTCAATTTTCCAAAGAATGTTCGGGAATCTCGTCTCGCCGAAACACCATCAAGTTGCGTTCAATAAAACTATCCAGCCCGGACGGGGCGCGCCCTATAAGCGCGCGAAAATCGCCGGTCGGCTCTTTGTATTTTCCGGAAGCGTATTCAATGTGCATGTCGCTAATCGCTTTGGACAACCACGAAGTCATACCCATCGCGCGAAATACCCGTTCGCCGTTTTTCGGCTCAATCGGCGTATAGCGGACGTCGTGCCCGATGGATTGCGATAATCTGCGCGCAATGCGAAACATGGACAACGATTGCGGTCCGGTAATGCGGTAAATTTGGTCCGCCGGAAGGTCTTCGTACAATATTTTTGCCATTGAAACGGCGACATCATGCAAATCAATGTAGGGCAATTCGGCGTTGCCGAGCGGCAACGAAAAACCGCGCTGGCGCACAATCGTCAGCATGGACCAAAATAAATTTTGGAAATAAGGGGCGCATTGCACAATTTGGTAGGGAACGCCGCTTTTTTGCAAATGGTCCACAATTTCGCCGTGCAGCCGCGGAATTTCAAATGGCGAATCCGCCGCCGCCCCGAGGTTGGAAAATAATACCAATTTTGGCAACCCGGACGCTTTCGCGCAATCTACGATTTGCCGCCCCCATTCGCCCATTTTCGGCGAAATCGGCAAAATTACCGCCGCCGCCGAAACTCCTATCATCGCCTGCTGCAACGATTCGGGCTGGTCGTAATCGGCGAAAATCGGCTCCGCGCCGAAATTGCGCAATACATTAAGTTCGGACTGTTCCCGGTAAGAAACGCGGACATTAATTTGGGCTTTGGACAACAATTTTACGACTTCGGTTCCGGTCAGCCCCGACGCCCCAAAAATAAGCGGATATGCTTGCATAACTTTCTCCATTTTTACATTTGTTTAATTATACGCCATGCGCCAGCATCGCGTCCGCCACCCGGACAAATCCGGCGATGTTGGCGCCGGCGACATAGTCCGTGCGCCCTTTTTTCTTGCCGTATTTCGCGCACTGGGCGTGAATACTGCGCATAATGTCGCGCAAACGCGTTTGCATTTCTTCTTCCGACCACGACAAACGCAAACTGTTTTGGCTCATTTCCAACCCTGAAATCGCAACGCCGCCCGCATTGGCGGCTTTCGCCGGCGCCAACGACAATTTTTCGCGCAAAATTTTCATCGCCTCCAAAGTAGTGGGCATGTTGGCGCCTTCCACGACAAGTTTGCACTTGTTGCGCAACAATCTTTGGGCGTCCGCTTTTTCAATTTCGTTTTGGGTCGCGCAGGGAAAAGCGGCAAAAACCGGAATTTCCCAAGGGCGTTTTCCGGCGTAATACCGCGCACGGCGGTATTTTGCCGTGTATTCTTTGATGCGCTCCCGCCGCACGGTTTTGAGTTCAATAATATGCGCGAGTTTTTCTTCGTCAATTCCGGAAGGGTCGTATATTACGCCGTCCGAATCGGACATAGTCATCACTTTGCCGCCTAGGTG
>JAAGOD010070793.1_pt1 | contig 19014 bp, 35 predicted proteins | sample 8389681 | NCBI WGS metagenome assembly JAAGOD01 (sample SAMN13964374, study PRJNA552185) | sponge metagenome | biome: deep-sea hydrothermal vent fields; feature: spots directly above weak diffusing fluid; material: seawater and sediment | host: Tedaniidae sp. KZ-2020 ... | reverse complement strand
TTCAGATTGGGTGATGAGTGGGCTGGCTACAGTGGCCACTCTCCTCAGAGTCAGCTCCTTATCTGAGGAGGGCGTGGTTGGGGTAGTGCTGCTGGGGTCAATGGGTAAAGGGTAGTCATGGTTGTGGACCACTCTATTGATGTTCCCGTCACTGGACGACTTCCGCATGCTGAAGGGGACATGCCTACATTCTCCGCCCCCACCAGAGGCCACACCCATCTCAGCCTGCTGGTCGTCCTGAGAGCCGGAGAGGAGGTCGGGGGAGCGAGGAGTACCATCTGATCCTGACCGTCTGTGAAACCCCAGGCCTCCCAGGGAAGGCGTGACTCTGGGCGGGGTTTCCAGGATGGGGGAGGGGCTACCGGCATTGAGATTGGCTATGACTGCCTCCTCTTCCTCCTCCTCCTCCACCAGCCGCTGGTAGGGCTGGGATCCAGTGGGCCCCTCTTCGCTGGGACTGGACTCAGAGGGGTGTGTGGCCTCCTCAATGGTGCCGGGCATGTCCACGGAGGAGAGGAGAGAGGGGCGAGGGGCACATGCTGTACTGGTGCTGGGGGTGGAGTGACGCTTGATAGGGTTCACAATCACATCAGTAGGACTGCCTTTCTCCTGCTGAGAGGCTGCGCGTGCTATCATCTTCCTCCCTGCAGTGACCCTCCCCCCCTCAGCCGGCTTATCCACCTCCTCCTTGCTGTGGGGGTGGAGTTTCTTGGACGACCGTCGTTGCTGCTGGTAAGGCAGCGGAGGGCCCTCAAAGATGGCGGAGAAGGAGGAGAGTCTGGGCGGGGCAATCTCCGGCTGGGCCGGGCCAGAGAGGGTGTTGGGGGGCGTGGCAGAGGAGGATGCTGAGGTGGTGGGCGGGGAGGGTCTGTGGTGTCGAGTCATACTGACCACCCTGGGCCTGTGCCCGGAGACCAGCACGTCCAGGGGCAGCTCCTGCAGGTTGAGACCATAAACGGCCAGAGCCAGCACCTCAGTGATGGAGTCCATAGCAACCTGACCAATACACAGAATAAACAATTAGACAAGGTGCAAATCACTTCCAGTTAGCACCTCAACTTCTGAACACAAAAAAACTTTTTAGGAAGCTGCCAAAAATGCTGCTAAAACTCCTAAAGCTGACCTTCCACTGGACAATGACCTCTTTCCAGTGTGTCAGGGAGTGCAATACTTCCCCCAGCTTGTCCCAGAGGGCAGGGTTCACATTGGTTGCTATGGAAACCCTCAAGAAGCACACCAGGAGGGTCTGTAGGTGAGAGGAGGGATAAGGGAGTCCTCAGGCACTGACATACATGCTCACACACCTTTAGAATGGAGTTGGCCATGGCAATGCCCAGAGCCGTGTCTTTGTGGGTGAGCAAGGTGTGGGTATGATGGAGCAGCACAGAGAGCAGGTACTCCCAGGAGACCTTGTCCAGCAACCAGCTCACAGCTATGTCCTGATACAGTCGAATCACCTTGCGACACAGCTCAGTCTGCACGGACAGGAATAATACCAGCACTGGACACCAGCTCTGGACGCCCAGAGGCTATCACAGGAAAGATGCTGCAACAGCACCTATCACATTCCCTCCCCCCTCACCTGCAGCGTGAGGTCGGCCCCAGGGCTGAGGATGAAGACCTGCTGAGTGTGCGCTATGATCATGGCCAGCGAGGCAGCCATTCCAGCCTCCACACCCTCCGCTTCAAACCCCTCGTACCTGCTCAGCTGCTCCCAAGAGAGGACACGCCCCCCTTCCTCTGTGTCTAGGGGCACAGCCATGGGGGAGGGGCCACGGCTCAGGGGAGGAGCCAACATAAAAGGGGGCTTATCTGGAACCTGGAGGGGAAAGTGTTTGAAATGATGAAGATGGGACCCTAATTTTGAGGGGCAAAAATTCATGGGAAATGAGTGAGCCTTTGCCCCCTCCATAATAATGGTAATTGTGTGTAATTGTACCTGATTCCAGTGTCGGTAGAGGTCGACCAGCAGTCTCTTGTGCATTGGGACTGTGAGGGTACTGAATCCCTGTCTGCACACCTCCAGCAACAGCTTCACATTGTCCCGGGTCGTGAACCACATCTGCTTCATCAGCTGCACACCACCAGGCCCCACCCCCTCCCCCTCCTGCACCAGCGGAGGGGGCAGGAAGGTCACATGACCTGCTGACACTTTGCGGAGTTGGTCCTGGCCATTTGGGAGGAACCAGCGCAGGACGTAGACTACCACCAGATTCTTCACCTTGGTGTAGACAGGATTGGAGAGGTCGTATTCCAGCTTGATCACGGACGACATTCGGTAAGGGTTGCCACGCTTGGCTTTGTAAGCACTGCGTGGCGAGCTGCCCCCCGTGGCAGGAGAGGGCACAGCAAGGGGCGTGGCCTCGCTCTCCGGCTCCTCAATCAGCGAATCCAGGCCATCAGAGGACAAGGCCTGGCTGCTGGAAGACACCTCTATGGGAACAATAGCACTATCACTTAAATCATCACACCTCAAAAGTGTGGGAGTGTAGACTCCTGACCTATCTGTGGTGGGGTGGGCAGGGAGTAGAGAGCAGAGTCACTCCTGAAGTCCTTGTACAGACAGGCCAGGTAGAAGAGCTTGAAGAGGAAGAAGAGGTGAGCAAAGCCCCTGAGGTGCTGGCTGGGGTTGTCCCAGTGCAGCTGGCAGGTGTGCTCCGTCAGGCTCTCCAGCAGACATATCATCAACTGCTCGGTCTCAGAGCAGCTGGAACCTCCCACAGCCTCGGGAGGGAGGCGGGGCACCAGGGGGATCAGCACATTGGGACACACTGCCTCTGAAATAGTACAGAATGGCTATCAAGTCATGATCCTTTTTTTTCTGTAGCTCTGTCCTTGTCCAGCTAGCTGAGCTGACCTTTGCTGATAGGGGCCGCTGTGGAGCCCAGCAAGATGGCGGAGGAGGACCGCTGGAGGTGGGTGTGATGGTTGTTCCCTACCCCCCAACTGGCCACGCCCCCTTTGCTCCCACTGGCGGAGGCATACACACCATACCTCTCCCCCAGGCTGGACTGGTGGGAGGAAGGGGGCGTGTTGAGGGGGAGTCCCATGGGGGTCTTCTGAGGAGGGAAGAAGGGGATGAAGGAGGCAAAGAGCTCCATGCAGGGGTCTCCAGCATTCTCCTGGAGGGCCTCCACCCATAGCAACAGCAGCTGCACACCATACTGACGAAGCTAGAGAGAGTGCACACACAGTCCCTCATGCTGAGGCCACCGTAGCAACTCACCTTCATGTGGTTCTCAGGGTGCAACAGCTTGCGGATCACCAGACCTGAATTAGGGGTGGGGTCAAAGTACACACATGTGCGCACACATGTAACACATAAGGAAAGGCACTTACAGATGCTGTTGAACTGCCATTTCTTGTGGATGAGTTCTGGCAAAGAGACCAAGACTTGCTGCATTAGCAAGAATCATCAGGTGTCACAATGTCAGGAATGTATCAACACAGTTATCACTTACCTGGAACTGGGGCAGGACAAGCTCAGTCAACTCTCTGGTGAGGGCATCAGTGGAGCCTTTACCCTTCAGCACTAGAGAGTGGCAAGGTATGATAAGTCATGGTATGATGTCACACTAGAGCACATCTTTGAAACTTACCTTTATCCTGGATTGAAGTCTCCAGCGTAGTGAAGGAACCATAGACCACATAGAATACATCAGTGGAGTGCTCACTGTAAAACTGCTTCACTTCTTTCACAGAACTCTTCTCTACAATTCAAACACATCAACGTCTGCCACACCCTTCCTTGCTGAACCCACCTAGACCTAGCCTCAGGCCCCTCAAACGCTTCAGAGTGTCCTTGCTTCGGTCCAGGAACTTCTTAATGGAGGTCTGATACTCAGTCTGCCTCCCTCTGCGCCAGCTATGCATGGTCTCAGCATGTCAACTCCTGTGCTCAAAATGAAAAAAAAAATTCAACACCCTCCTCAAAATATGAATCACAGACTTACCACGATGCTACCAGCAAGTCCTAGTGCTGCACTAGTACTCAACAACACTTAGGCCAAGGATTGGTGGGGAGAAAGCGCCTTCAAAAACTCTGACAGAGGGAGTGAGCCATTCGCCAAGTCATCCAAAGCGGCAGCACAGGTGGGCATTATTTGAAAACGACCTCGGTTTTGGCCCGGTCAGATGATGTCATGCTATTCAACAACAAGCGAGCGACATCACACACTGGCAAGCAAGAGATCAAGAAGCTGAGACTAAGAGAAAGAGACCTGAGGCTGCAAGATGGGTGGAGGGGACGGTAAAAAGGAGAGTGAGTCTTCAGAAGAGGCTGGAGCGACCCCCGTGTCCTCAGCCTTGGAGCTGGAGGTGGTGTGTGACTGCATGAAGACCCCCAGCAGCCCAGCCACTGTGACAGTCATGGCCAAGCTGCAGGCTCGTGCTGGGAGCGGGCCAGAGGCCGAGCAGGGCGAGTCCCGTGCTCCCATCACACTGTGTGCAGCCATAGACCGCAGTGCCAGCATGAAACATCATCTCCCCTTGCTGAAGGAGACACTGCAGTTCATGGTCCAGCAGCTGAGGCCCAAGGACCAACTCACCCTCATCACCTTCGACGGCCAGGTCAGGAAAAAGAATAGGAAGGTTCATATTTAGTGAACTGATACGTAGCGGGTCCACATTTAGTGAACTGTATGTGGCGGGTCCACATTTAGTGAACTGTATGTGGCGGGACCACATTTAGTGAACTGTATGTGGCGGGTCCACATTTAGTGAACTGTGTATTGCTTGTCAGGTGATCGTGGAGCTCCCTGTGACGGCCATGACAGCTGAGGGGAAGACGCGTGCGGAGGCGGCCATATCCAGGGTGAAGGAGGGGACACGTACCAACCTCAGCGGGGGGCTGCTGGCTGCCCTGGAGGCTCTCTATCGTATCAAAGCCAGCGATGCCTCCCTGGTGGAGTCTGTTCTCCTCTTCACTGATGGCAAAGGAAACACTGGCATCAGAGACCAGCCCACCATCACCAAGGCAACAAGGTAAGACGGTGCATAGCTAGTGAACCAGATTCAAGCATCTTTGAGATGTGTTTGAAATTTCATAGGTCGATGTTGGAGCAGATAGACAGGCAAGCGTGTGTGTTCACCTTTGGCTACGGAGGGGATCATGATGCTGACCTCCTCCATGCTGTGGCTGAAGCAGGCAACGGGCTCTTCTACTACATTGACAACAGCGAGAGCATTCCGGAGAGCTTCTGTGACTGTCTGGGAGGCCTGCTCAGTGTGGCTGCACAGGTCAGCAACCAGACAATACCCCAGCTCTAGGCTCTGTCGAGTTTTGAGAATTTTGTTTGTTACCCCTAGAATGTTAAACTGACCTTCACTGCCAGCGAAGCAGTAACTGTGAGTCGACCTCTGACCTCGTACAAAGTGGCTGAACAAGAAGCAGGGAGGAGCTATCAGGTCACCATCCATGACATGTACTGTGAGGAGGAACGCTGTATCCTAGCAACAGCCACACTCCCTGCCCAGCCGACCCTCGTTGACCCCACCTCCGTGCCTGTGGTGACCTGCAAGGTGGAGTACTTTGACGTGCTGGCCAGCAAGCCCAACGAGGCCACAGCCGCACTGAGTGTGGTGAGGAACAAGGCCCTCCAGAGACCCATCCCTTCTGATGCCAAGGACGAGATAGAGCTGCATCGTATCCGCTGTGAGGTGGCTAGTACGCTGGAGCAGGCGGAGAGTCTGGCCACCGCTGGGGACATCCCTGCGGCCAGACGGGCCCTGCTGAGGGTGCAGGGGAGGGTGAGGGAGAGTGGCCTTGCGGCCAAGCCTTTGACAGTGCACCTCCAGGGAGCCGTGCAGCAGTCACTGGAGGGACTGCAGGACAAGGTGTGTGTGTGTGGAGGGGTGTGTATGTGGAGGGGTGTGAGAGACACCTGACACCAGAGGGACAGTTAACCCATTAACATGGCATGTTAGCATGGCATTTTAGAGTCACAGTCAAACCTTGTTTCAGAAGGACCCTCCCCCATCAGTTTCTGGCAGGTTTAGAGGGGCGTCCTCATTGTTTTAAGGTTGTGTCTATGATGCTGTGTAGGTGACGTTTAGCAAGCATGGGAAGGCTGTGATGAAGAACTATGCCTTCTCTCACTGGCAGCAGAGGTCCAACACACTGCCTTCCCAGGAGGGCTATGAGGCCAGGACCATGGGACTGGTGGGTCTCCTCCCCACCCCCTCTCCCCGTCTGACCCCACCCACCTCCTCCTCGGCTAGTGTTTCTCCATACAGAAACTCAGCCAAGTCCTCCCTCCTCAGCAAACATGCACTCTCAAAGAATTCCACCTCTTAACAAAATGCACTTTGACCTCCCCGTTTATCAACACTACCTTTTTAACCCATAATCTGTTTGTAACTCCACTATTGTTGTACCAAAATTGTTGATTTTGATGATAATGAACTACAAAACAAAAAATAAGAAAGTTTGGACTGTGGGGATCAAGTCTTCCACTTGATTTGCTGGGAGGAACAAAAAGATGACACCTCAGCAGTGGCCCTAATGCTATGTTACTGGGACTCACGGAGTTAGAGAGGAGTTGATCGACTTTCCTCCTGAATTCAGGGTGCTTTACAGGGGGGAGGTAGTTGATGAAGGCCCTGACCCTCTCACCGTCCTTGAGTGTCCTGAGGGTCTCCAGGGCAAGGTCGTACATGCCCACCTCCATGGCCAGCTGGTAGCGCAAGTCAAGGTCGTCCACCTCCTCCAGATACTGCCTCAACACCTGTACATAGTGAAACCTCCAATAAAGGACCCCTCACCTCTCTACAAGGACACTTCACACAGGACAGGACGGAAAAGTGGCACTCACTATCTCCGGAGCCCTGTACCGCTCCTGCCCCAGCAGACGCACGACTCTCTCAAACCCAATGGGACTCTTTTTCTTCTTGCCAAAGCCCAGCACTCCCTTGGAGGTGAGCATGGCTCCAATGGCACTCCAGTCCCTGCGCAGGGCCAATGCTAGCAGCTCCATCTGGAAGTACTGCCGCTCAGGAACGTTGAAAAGCTTGCGAAGCTCTTCTGGGTTCCCAGTACTACGCTGCAGAGCCAAGATAAAATACTCTTCACCCCACTTCTCAATTTCTTATTTCTCACCAATTCACACCCTCTCTCACCTATTTATATACCCTCTCACTATGTCTTTTACCACTTTTCAGTCCCTCTCACCATTTCATACCCCCTCCCACCAATGCCAACAGCTGGACCCAGCTAGGCCAGGGGAGACTTACCTCGTGTCCCCTGTGGTGCCTGAGGCAGTAGAGCAGGGTGGTGGTGAGGGGCTGGAACAGGACACTGCCCTCCCGCAGCACCACATCAGCACCGTGCCCAGCTGCCTCCTCAATCTTCAGCTGCTTGTTGCTGAGTCGGCTGTACTCCTCCACATGCTGGACATCCTCCGCGTGATGCTGGTGATGCTGGTGATGCTGGACATCCTCAGCGTGCTCCAGCTTCGGGAGAGCATTGAACTGACTAAACAGTCAAACAAGACAACATTTTGAACCAAGGCTCAGGACTGTCTCCCCTCTCTCCCTCCCTCCCCCCTCCCTCTAGCAAGGCCTTTTCACTCACATGACACAAGATTTGATTCTCCTAATACGCTCCTCTTTATCCAGGCCAGAGGCAGCGCACTCTTGCAGGCAGAAATACTGGAAAACAAACTCAACATACAACCACTCACCCTCACATGAGCCAGCCACTTACCGCCAAATCATCGTAAGCATTGAGTCTCCTGTAATACACAGTGAAGAGTAACTCAGCCCAGCACACATGAGCAGGGAGGTGTGTAACCTACCTATACAGGGCTCGAAGACTCTTCCAGTCCTTCAGCTTCCTCAGAAAGTTGGCGTAGTGCTGGGCTGCTATAGGATAGTGCTCCAGGATGTTCAACAAAATGGCTGCATAGAGGGACATGGGTGGGGGGGGGAGGGGAAGGGAAGAAGGGAGGGAAAGAGAAGGGAAGGAGGGAGGGAGAGGGAAGGGGGAAAGGAGATAAAAAGGTGAAGTATCAAGGGCAGAGTGGACTGCTTACACTGATCCACTGACTTCTTGATAAAGAGCAAAACGGCCATGATGCAGTTCCCATCCAAGGTAGCTATAGCCTGGTTCAGCAGCTCCTTCTTAGCCTCAATGGACTTGTACCAGGACAGAGAGCAGGTCTAACAAGGAGCAGCACCAGAGCATCAGGACAGCCCACAGTGTAGAGGCTGGCCAACGCACCTTGCCAAGGAGGAGTCTGTTGATGGTAGCATCAATGGGAGGCGCCTTCCAGCAAGCTATCTCCAACTCCTGAAGTCAACCAGGAATTGTGTGAGCACAGTCTCGGCCCAGCTAGTGCGCTTACCTCCACCCTCCTCTCCAGCTCCTTGACGCGGTCCAGTTCAGCCATGGAGGCACTGGAGAGGGAGGTGAAGGGAGGGTTGGGGGAATCTGAAAGACCACAGTCACCACAGCATCCCCTCAACCACCATCAACACTTACCTACCTCCATCCCTGCACAGGCAGACACAGCATTACAATTGCTACTGACAGGGAACTAGAGGAAGACTCACTGCCATAGAGTGGTTTGAGAGACCGGTCCTCATCCACGAAAGCCCCCCCTATCTTCTCCACAGTGGGGTCAGGGATGAATGGCATGGACTCAAACGATTGGCTACAGTGGGGGACCAAGGGAGGGAGGGAGGGCTGAGAGAGGGAGTCAGGGGGGCTCAACTCACCTTGCTTTCCTCAGTGTTCTAGTGAACCTTGGCCCCCACACATCAGTGTCAGCATCTTCTTGAAAGTCAAAAAAGTTGCTCTTCACAGTGGGTGGCTCATCGTCATTGAGGGACTGCTGCGCCAGGTCCTCTCCCTTTTTACCTCCTCCTCCTCCTCCAGCAGCCTTGCCCGCCTCATTCTTACTTGCCCCCTTGCCTGCATCCATCAACCTCACCTTCTTTTTCTCCCCACTGCCGCCAGAGTACTCCACACGCGTCTTATTCCTACAATACACAGCCAATACAGTGGACCCACCCAATCCAACACACAGACATAATAATCTTAAGAGTCTAACTCACTTAGACATTTCCTCTCTTCTTCAATGGCACAGTCCAAAGGTCAAATCCACGCCCTTCTTCATTGCTGCGTCACACACTAATAAGGAGTGAGGAGGAGAACTGCACAGTGTTTACCTTTCCAATTAGCACTACCTACCACCTTGTAGCTACCCCATGAATCCTGCTCCTTTTTAAATGGTTCACATGGATTCTGTTTATACCTGTGAAGTTGTCTGTAGAATAGCTAGAAAAATAAATGTTGGTGCTGGAAGTCATGAACCTGTGTAGGTCTGTATGTAATTAAAGTGGCATGGTTGGTGACTGTTGGATGAGTGGCATGAGTCTCACTGCAGCATGGGTGGGGTCAGACACGCCCAAACCTTGCAGCTGGAGATACACATCTGGCAGCGTGCCTACACACACACACACACCATGAGACATGCATGCTGGAGCTACAGGGTGCAACGTACAGCGAGGAGTGAACTGAGAGGGAGTGGGAAAATTGGCCCACACCGCACAGGTCACCAGCAGAGCCAGCTGCTCCCTGCTACAAAACTCCACCCCCTTGCCCACCAGCCCCGCCCCCCTGGGCTCCTGGAAGTAGGCCTGGAGTGAGGCCTGCAGAGACCCCTCCCCTTCCCACAGACGGCGCCACACCCTCAGTTTCAGGGTAGACATGTAGCCTGAGGCTATGAGGGGGGATCCCCCAGCAGGAGGGGGTGTGGCTCCTCCTGAGGCGGCGGTGGGGGAGGAGAGTTGAACATAGCCTGAGGCCAGTTTTAACTGCCACAACAGATGCCCTAGGCAGAGGGTGTGGTCTGGATTAGTGGCTGTCACCTTGCTCAGCACCTGAGGGACAGGAGGGGATAAAATGGTCTGTGGAGGACTCCACTCCCCCCTCCCCATTCAGAATGGTTTCTCACCTGCTCCAAACGCAGGTAAGCGGTGAAGGCCAGGGGGTTTTCCCTCTCCACACACTCCAGGAGGGAAGCAGCCAAGAACTTGCTAGAAGGAGAGAGCTGGAGGGGATATAGGGGGTGTGGTAGGGGAGGGGTGTGGTAGGGGAGAGGGGGGGGGGAGGCTAACCTGATGGGACAGAAGAGAGGGAAGGCCCGGAAAGAAAAGAGGGTCTTTCACTTGCTGAATATCCAACTAGAGAGAGCACCAAAACCTCCACTCACCACACAGAAACACACAATCCATACCTTCCCCTTGACAGAGACAACACTGCTTCCCCAGCTTTCTCCTTCCCCTCCCCCTCCCCCTCCAGAGCCAACACTCTTCACCTCCCTCTCCTGCACGTACAGGACTCCTGTCCTGGCCAGAGAAGCCCTAACCTTGTCCTCCATCCCTGCCGTTCCAAAGTCCAGGGTCAGGGGCCAGTGATCACGACTCACCAACTTCACCTGCACACAACAGTCACATGATGCTCACATGACAATCACACAACAGTCACATGACCAGTACAGACCTGTTCCAGCCTGTCCCAGTCCTGTATGAGGCAGGGTGTGGTGGCCTCTGTCACCACCCCCCCTGTCGTAATCTGGACCCCCACACAGCAGGGATTCCCCGTGGCCACGTCGCGGGTCACCAGGACCCCCGGGCGGGCTGCGAGGACGTAGAGGTGCCTGAGGGCCTGCAGGTGGTAGCGGTTGTCCTGGCTGGTGTGGGGGAAGCAGGGGAACAGTGCACAGAGCAGGGACACCACACCCACATTGCTGGTGCTCAGGGTGTACCTGGAGGGGGAGAGAGAAGTGGGTAGTTCCTGACAAATTCTCTCAGCCAGCTTCTCACCTGCCACTGCCCAGGAAGAGCAGTCCCAGGGCCATGTGAGTGGACAGGTGACTGCCATAGGTCACCTCAGCATTCAGCACCCTCACACGCAGCCTGCGAATCAGACGCATCACATCAAGGTCACCTGACCCACTCTTGACCTGCAGGACACATGAAGGGGATAGCAGGGCAGGGGAGGGAAGGGGAGGAAGGCTAACCATTGCTATGGCTAAGAGAATGGTCTGGAGACATTGCTCAATGCAGTGCTTGCCCACCAAATCATCTCCTTCTTTCAGAGAGAGCATCTTGTCAAGCTGTGGGGACAACAGCCACTTCACAGTCACAAGAAGGAGGGAGGGAGGGAGGGAGGGTTACCAGACAGCTGTAAGGTTGTTGCTGACAAGAGCCAGCATATCTGAGTCCCATGGCAAAGCAGCAGCCAGCAGTGATGTAGGCTCTGGCCTGATGGAGAGTCTGCAGGTCAACATTCTCCTCACTCTCCTCCTCACTGTCCACAGCCTCACGCACCACCTGCACACCATCACAGTGAGAAGGGGGAGGAGAGGGAGGGGGAGGAGAGGGAGGGGAGGGAGGGCGGGGGGGGGAGGGGGAGGGGCTTACAGAGGGAATCTGCCGGTCAATCCATTCCCGTGTAGGCTCTATAGAATCCCACATAACCAGCCCCCGACACAGTGCCTGTACACGCACACACAAACAAACACACGCGCACACAGATACATACATACATCAGCACAGCTGCAGCACAAACCAAACCACTGCACTGACTCTGTAGAGAAGGAAGTCAGGTCTGACACAGTCCAGCTCATAGTGGGTCTTCGGAGCATCCAACATGGCAGCCACAGTTCTGAGTAGGGACAGTGCAAGGACTAAGGATGAACCACACATGTACACACATACATACATACAAGCACACACACACATACACACACCGGTTGTTGGTCTTGAGGTACATGAGCCCTAGTGCCATGATGGCTCCAGGCGCTGTCACATGCGTGTTCACAATACTACCCTCCTGTGCACAAACAAACAAACAAACAAACACACATACACACACACAAAAATAATGCCCACCTTGTTTATTAACAGTGTGCAGAAGTAATGCATGCAAATAATGTCACTACAGTGCCACAGTTGCACTCAACGTTTGCCAAAGTTTTACTGTATACTTTGGCATGGGCAAACTAAGCTCTGCTGAGCTGTACAAAACTCAAACTGTAGCCCCAGATTTGTGAATTATGGATGGCACTGACCATGACCAGTTGGCTGGGAGTAGAACTGTTCCTAGCTGACCCAACTTCTCTACGCAGGCCACCATTCATCAGGTGAAGTAGCTGCTCCTCCAACTGCAAGTCAGCCAGGCCCGGCAGTTCCCCGCCCCCCAACTGCATACACACACACACACACACACGTAACGTGCAATCTCTATTGGATTACACACTCGACTTGCCCCGAGTGTAATCATCCCCAGAGCAATCCCAGCGGAGAGGCTGTACGACTCCCTATTCTCAGCAAACTCCAGCTCCGGCCCAGGGGCGTGGCCAATCTCACCCAACACCACCTCAGCCATGTGCCTACCACACAGAGTTTGTGAGTGCAGAGACCCTTTACGATTCCACCCATTACCTGTTGGCTGAGGCCATGTAGAGGAGACCAATGCCAGTGAGAGCAGCTGTCTGCATGGACTGGGAGATCTCCATGTCCGCACAGCCAGGGGGAAGGAGGGGGGGAAAGTAGATGGCGAGGAGGCTCACCAGAGATGGGCTAGCTCGACCACAACTAAACAGATGCACAAACACACTCATCATGAAATAGACACACATACAAAAATCCTATCATCAGCTGCACAAGCTGATGTACTGTCAAAAAGCACATTGAAATTAAGCAAAATGCCCTACTTTGAAGCTGCCACGCCCAGCAGGAGGCCAACTACAGTGAGCTCATGCTTGTCCTGGAGGTAGCCATAAAGGTCATAGTCCTGCAGCGAGGCCAGGTGCCCGGACAGCCCCAGGGCCATAAGGAAACCAGCGTATGTGTTGGCTGAGTCCTGCTTGCTCGGTCTGTTGAACACAATCCAACTGGCGTCCAGCTGCACACCACCGTGATAGGATGCAATATGGGGGGAAGACGCTATAAAGGGGGGAGTGGGTGGGGCCTCACCTTTGAAGAACTAGAGGACAGTCGTAAGCCTGCGGCCACTCCATTATGGAACTCTGCCCACTGTGTCATGTCAGCGGGTTTGTCCATGTGGTCCAGGCCCACGGTGGAGTTCCTGGGAGGGACACGCCCACTCAAGTTGAGTGGGGGGATGAAGAGAGGGGAGGTTGGTAAAGGGTGGGCAGTGGACAGGGTGAACATCCCCCTACATAGTGCACACCAGTGTGGATTTACACCCTCCACACACGCGCATGCATGCATGCAAACCTTCCAACAGGCAGGGCCATGGTCCGCTGGGAGATAGCTAAAAGGCGTGTCTCCTGCTGCTGGATGAACTCATGATCACTGCAATTGAAAGCAGCTCAGGCCAAGAGATTCCTGTTGAGGCTCGCACACACACGCACACGTACCTGACCTCTGGCTCCTGAACGAGGGAGACACGGGCAGCTTCTGCCGACTGCAGCATCCGACGCACCTCCTTGGCCCGAAGGTCCTCAGGGAACCGCAACTTCAGCACCTGACAAACCAGAAAATCACCTTTTACTAGCTGCCATCATATCCAGCCACCCTGGGGCCAATTTTATGATTAGAGGGGTGGACTCATTTAGCGCTAGTACAAAACTTTCCCATCAGTGGGCGTGGTGATTGCCAATGAATCTCATTTGCATCTCATTAAAAGTCTATAGGACACACCCACCTCAAGGTCAAGGTCCATGCCATCGCTCTCAGTGTTCCCCTCCAAATACGGGGCTTTGAGGGTCCCACTGGCACAGCCCAGCGTCTGGGCCACATCACCACGACTAATCAGATGGTACGCAGCAAGGGGGAAGGTGGTGGGAGGGGCCTCACGGCAGCACCGAATGCAGTCCAACAGAGGAAGTGCCACTCCCACAGGAAGTGAGTCAAGGTCCAGAAGTGTCATTCCTGCATTGAAGGAAGGATAGCAGTCAACTCACCTGCTATGCTTAGCTAAATAATTAATTTGACCAGGTTTCCAGCTGGAGTGTGAACAGTAAACATTTCTGTCAGCTTGATTAGTATCATGTTTAAACTAAATGTTTGTAAACAACCTTGTTAAGAAACAGTAAACTACTGGTTTGCTAATTGGCCTAGGATGGAATTTTAAATAAACAAAGCTCTACAGTGAGGCTCTGAGATCATCATCTTCAGGGTCTTCTCAAAGGGGGCTACACTACTCTATCACCATTATTAGTAGGTAAGGTTCCCTTTTTGCATGTTTTGCGAACATTATGCAGGAGACATAACACTATATCAGCACTACACACACCTTCAGCAACTAACTGGAGGAGTGCCCTCTCCTTGGGGGGAAGCTTGAGTCTGCAAGGGCAAACAGCACTCCATCTACCAAACATACACAGCACACAGGGTACAGAGTGCAGGGCACAGACCTGTCTGCAGCAGCCCAGTTCGAATCAAGGGGAGAGTCAGTGGGGGAGACCATGAGGGAGGGAATGTGAAGGGTACCCTCACTACATGTCAGCAGGGAGTAGAGCTGGAAGAGGAAAGGTAGAAAAGAATGGAAGAGAAGCTCAATGGTCCCATCCCACTCCCAACCTACCTTAATGAGTTTTAGTGTAGTGGAGCAGACCTCAGGCAGGACAGGGAAAGGAGGAGGCTGGAGAGAGAGAAAGACAAGAGTGAGGAGAATTCAGTCACCCAGTGTCAAACCCACCTCAGAGCCTGTCAGCTTCATCAGCAACCACTCCTGGAGGTGAGGAGGAGAGGAGGGAGGGAGGGGGGTTGGCGTGTCCTCTTCCATCTGCTCAGCTGTAAGGAAGGGGGACTATGATGAAAGGTCAGAGGTCAGTCATTCCTCACCTCCAGCTGGCAGCATGTGCAGGAAGAGGGGGGGGAAATCCCTGCAGTAGTAATCCACATACAGCTCCCAGCCAAAGGAGCTGCAATGGACCGAAAAAAGTAATTCATCCTCCTTTACCTTGGGTAGAAGAAAGAGGGGAATTTATGTCGGATAAAGCTGACCTTGTCATGCACATGAGGAAGACAGCCAACTCGCTCAGCCCAGCACACTGCACACTCCTCACCTTCAGCTCCTGAAAACACACACACACTAGATCTCAATCCACTTCCATCCTCCTTACATACTTCGTAAACCAGGTGGAGAGCCAGCAAAGCCGCCCTTCCATAAGGGCCTAAGCTCACTGTATCCATGGCAACACTAGCGTCCGAAGGGGGAGGAGCCATGGCAGGAGCAGATTCAGGGAGCAGCAGCTTCAATGCTGGCACTTGCTGGATGGTGCAGGACTCCACCCCCATGACATCATCATCCCTAAGGACACTACGGGGGTGGGGGAATCCCAGACACGCCCCCAGCCAGTGGAGGAAGTGGCTTAGCTGCCGAGGGAGGGGGGAAGACCAGGAAATACTGGCATAGCAGCACAGCAACTCCAGGGACAACTTGTGGGGCAGAACTTGTTTCAGGGCAGACAGACAGAGCTCGGCTAAGGAGAGGACAAGAATGGGTCAGAATGGGACTAAATGGGATGGAGTCCTCACACTGATAGGATGCTGCTGATGAGGAGGGAGGGCACAGCGAACCTTGACCCCATCCTGGAATACCACAGTGAAGTCTGCACCTACTGGATGTGAGATGCCAACAGCAGCCACGCCCCCCTGCTCACCCAACCCCCTCCCAACATCCACACCACACACCTGCACGTAACCAAGGCAACCATGTCACCCTCTGAGCATGCTCAGTAGCTGCTACCCACCTTGTGTGAGCCGGAGTAGAGGACCAGGCCTTGCTGGGGGTCTAGAACAAGCAGCACCCCCTGCCGAGACAAGCTCACGGCATGGCTCCCCGTCAGCCTCTCCACCACACCCTCCAACTCTGGGGAATCCCCCTTCATGACATCATCACGAATCAGCCATAGCTGATTGGAAGAGGGGAGGACCACACCCACGTAATGAGACCCTGTGAGGTCACATGTGCTGAAGAGGGAACTGGCTTTGATCAGCTCCTCAGTTGGACATCTAAGAATGAGGAAAATTCACAGGGAAATAATTTGCATCTATATACCCCTCTACTGACTCCTCCCCTGGCCACGCCTACAACCACACCCACTCACTTTGTCCAGAGGAGGTGGAGGCAGTGCTGAGGGAGGAGGGGTTCAAAGGAGAGTCCAAAGGAGAGCTCCTCAGAGTAGAAGGTGGACCAAGAGTGGGAGTCCACTGTCTGGGAGAAGGGGGACATGCGGGCCACAGCCGGGGGGGAAAGCGACTTGGAAAACTTCTTAGCGAGGGCACCATTGCTGGGGGTCTGCAGCCGACTGATGAAGGGTGAACGGCCACTGCCAGACATGTAGACATCATGCTGCTGATGAAGCTGAGTCAGCAATGATGGCTTCCGTTTCTCTGAAGAAAACAAAGTAGTAGTAGTAGTAGTAGTAGTACCTCAAGAACACCACAAAGTGGTCACTGTTTAGAACCTCTTAATAGTGAAGTTCCTGGTCCTCTCTACAGTGAACTTCCAGGAACCTTTCTACAGTGAACTTTCCAGGGGACCTCAGGGAATGATAGCTATTCCTGGTAGCTACCTGTTCCACGAGGTCTCTGCATGCTCAGTATCATCTCTACTGGCGTGTTCATCAGGCCCATCATGGGAGTGGCCTCATTGCCATAGCAACTGGGGGCAGAGGTGGAGAGTGGTTTCACAGGTGTTTGGGGTCTCTGGGGTGTGGTCAGGTGAGCTGGGATGTCCTGGATGGGACGGGAAACGGTAACCTCCTTCCTCGCATGCACATGCACACACACAGAGCACACCTCCCTGGTTGCCTGCTGGAGGGCCCAGATGTGGTGCTGCCGGGATGCTGAGTTGTAGGAGAGAACCAGTGGCACCTGCCGAGTGGAGTCCTCGCTGTAGCAGACATCCACCACCTCCAGACCTGGTTCCCCAAAGAACCCCACCACCTTCACATCACTGGCAGCTGCAGATAGGGAGGGAGGAGAGAGGGACGAAGGGAGGGAGAGAGGGAGGGAGAAGCGAACAGGTTTGTGAGAGTCCCAACATGGCCGCCAGCTCACTTGCTGAGTGTCTGTGGCAGGTGACAGGACAGAAATCGTCCAGAGGGTGCAGGAGAGAGAATAGTGTGGGGAGACCATCATACGCACTGTCAGCAGCCAGCTGACGCTCCACCAGCACGCCACAGTCCAGAGGCCACACCCACTTCACCTGAGGGCAATGTGACGGTGTAATCAAGTATAGACACTTAGTGTGGAGAGAGGGCGGGGCTCACAGGGAAGGGGAAGGGTACAAAGTAAACAGCTCCACTATCCATGTAGATTCCAAGACAGCCCTGCTCCCTGACCCCCACGCAGCCACACCCCCTGACTCCACCCCCCTCCTCAGGAAACCGGCACCAGAAAGCCTGCAGGATGGGGGAATCCACGGAATAGACCTTCTTGATGGTCTGTGTTGCAGGGTCCAGGCCCTGGAACCAGGTGACCTTGCGACCCCTGGTCACCAGCTGGTCATGTGACTCTGTAGTGGCATTGGCAGCACAGCAGCACAGGCTCTCCTGAAGGAATAAATAATACTAGCACATACAAAGGCAGTCCTATACCTGCACTCCTGCATTGCTGCTCACGCGGTGCAAGAACCGAGTTTTCAACATCTCTTCACCCTCTTCGCTTTCTTCTTTGCCTGCCTCCACACTTTCAATTTTGCCAATTCAGCACTTTTTCTGCTATGAATTTTTGTGAGACAAAAATGGAGTTACTCTACACTAGCTGCATCCCTCATGGCGAGATCCATGCCGTAGCCTGGTCAGGGATGAACCTGGTGGCTATTAGTGTATCCATTCACACCCAGGGTGTCATCACTGAAGCGTACAGGAGGTTAAAATGCAGCCTAGCTGTCTGTGGAGGCGGAGACCTAATTCTTTGATTGTGTTTTACAGAGCCAGTACTCACCAGCTGCTAGTATTTGATCCCAACAGGCCATGGGACTTTCACTAGTAAGTCCTGATGGTACTGAGTTGAGATGGCTCCAGGTGAATAGTTGTGTGTTGCACGTACTGCAGTGTGAGTGCCGAGTGCAAGAGTATCGTGAAGCAGCTAGACTGGTCCCTGGATGGGACACGTCTCCTCACACTCTGTGAGAACAATGTGGTTCATGTCTGGAGAATGAAGGTGAGTCTCTCCTGCACACATCCCGCCCTTTAACCTTTCACCCTTCTCACCCTCAGACCCAGTGCATCAATAGTTGGGTGGCTGCTCATAAACATGAAGCTGAAAATGGTTCCATGTTCATCCACGTCTCATGGCTGGACTCCCGTCCTATGGTATGCAGACACACACATGCATACTGATATGCTACAGCCCCTCCCCTTTCTGCCACGCCCCCAGGCTACCATCAACCAAACCAAGGAGGACTGGAATGAAGCCATGGAGATGCAGTCTTTCAGCCCACACCTTCGCATGCTGCTGGGGGAGGCCTCTGTCATGGTCACCACCAAAGGGAAGGTCAGTCCCCCACAGGTCCCTCCCCCTGCATAGTGACCTTTGTCCCCCGACCAGGTGGTGATCTGCTCGACCAGCCTTCCCCACTGTGAGTCCAGTGGTGGAAAGCTGACTGCTGACACCTCTCTACCTGCCACGGGAGCTGGCCCTATCACCATAGCAAAGACCTTTGTCACTCAGAGTAGGCTGCGTTACACTGCATGCTGTGTTACATTGCATGACATGTACTCACTTCACAGCCGGCTGTATCCTGTTGGGGGTGGGGTACCAAGGAGGTGTAGTCAAGGTCTTCTCCCTGACTACAAGTCTCCACTGGACGAACCAGTTTGCCATCACTGCCTCCCTGGCCACGGAGCTGCACAACTTTAGGGAGTCGGGAAAGATCTCTGGTTTACTGATAGTGCCTCATGCTGATGGCTGTATGGTCCACGTCTGTTACAACAGTCAGTCACTGCTGCTCTAGCTGTGTGTGTTAATATCTCCCCTCCCTCTCTCCCCTCCCTCTCTCCCCCCCCTCTCTCCCCCCCCTCTCTC
>JAAGOD010001986.1_pt1 | contig 19077 bp, 12 predicted proteins | sample 8389681 | NCBI WGS metagenome assembly JAAGOD01 (sample SAMN13964374, study PRJNA552185) | sponge metagenome | biome: deep-sea hydrothermal vent fields; feature: spots directly above weak diffusing fluid; material: seawater and sediment | host: Tedaniidae sp. KZ-2020 ... | reverse complement strand
TACATATTGGGACACCCTGAAGTGGTCTTATTACAGGGATGGCCTAATTTGAGGGATACAGTCCTCCACTGTGTTTGAGGATCCTCTGTGCATGCTGTGTAGGTTACTGGAGAAGTTTGAAGCCTGTGAGAAGGACCCCAGCTACCTCGCCTTCCTCCAGGCCTCGGCCTCCCTGGCTCCCTCCCGCCCCTCCCCTCCCTTCTTCTCCTCCACCCCCCCCCCTCCTCCCACCCTCCCCTCCTCCTACACTCACCCCACCGTCACCTGGAGGAGCCTGGTGCCCACCCCTCCCCCCCTCTCCCCCGCCCGGCAACCAGCAGAGGGGGCAAGCGGTGGCTACGACCATATCACACGTTCACTTCTCTCTGGATTTCCGAACGAGGTGGACTTTGCTTTCAACGTGCTCACAATTATGCTCTACAAGGCCCCTTCAAGCTTTCCCATGTCAGAAGTAAGTTAATTTCGTAGACCCTTTGCCCCTTCCCCTAATTGCAAGGGGCAAGACTCATAGATTGAAGCTGTGACACTATACACTGAAATAGCCGTTCAAAATCATGTGTTCGCCCTAGCTTCTGGAACTTCTGGATCTGCTGCTTGCTCACGTGGCCATTTTCCCCTGCCATGAGCTCTATGGTACGGTACAGTACATGTGTAACCATAGCAACACATGCTGTATTCATGTATGGTGTCGTTTGCATGACTGTACAGATGATTTGGGCCTTGAGGTGCTGTATCGCAACTGCTGGCACAAGGACTCTGGTGTGGACTTTCAAGAGGTGAGCATTTTGCCCCTTCTATGCTATTATGTAAGCGAAATATATCTGAGATCTTACTGATACTGGATATTGGTTTTTGTTAGTTTTGGTCGGTTACGGTGCCTGAGTGGGTCTATGCCACAGCCTTTTCTGACTATCACCAAACTTGTAAGCCCCCCCCCCTATTACCCTTCCCCCCACCTTTACCTAGCCTCCTATTTCTAATTGCAGCCCACCATGTTCACATGGGGCTGTTTGCCTCAAGGGGTTGTGTGAGTGAGTGGGCCATTGAGGGCTATCGTGTGTCCCAACTGGCCAATATCCTCTGCAATCTCTCCTTGTCCGCCACCTGTCTCCCCTTGCTGTCCACGCATGGTGGCGTGCTCAAGTTTTTGCTGCTGGCCAGTCACGGCTCTCTCCCAGATGTTCGTACCTCTGCAATGGACGCCCTGATCAACCTGGCCCCTTCCCTGTCCTTCCCCCCTTCCCCTCCCCCCACCATGGACCCTCTCTCCTCCATCCTACACTCCATGCTCGACTGTATCTTCTCTGACGACCGAATGGTCATCCTAAAAGGTGCACACCCATAGAAACTGAAATATGGTCACAAAATATGATGTGGGTGCTATAATTAGGGGCAGAGGATGTTCTTAATTAGAATAGGTCCTAAATTAGAGGGAATCAGGGCTACATATGATGATCGTTACGAAGAATAGTCCGATAAGAGATATTTCAATTATACTGCTTCAGGTTTGAGTGTGCTGAGTCAGCTGACGTGGTCCTCATCCAGCGAATATTTCCTGGAGCACATTGGAGGGGAGGTGTGGCAGAAGCTCTTCCACTTTCTGGTCCTCCCTGACATCCAGTTGGTGCTTCTCTCCCTGGATACCCTTTACCAGTTCACCTCCCAGCGTTCGTCCTCCATAGCTGTAGCAGCAGCCATTTTTCACACAGTCAACAGGTATGTGCATCTGGATAGTGCATAATGTATAGTGAAACCTCTATTTAAAAGAACCAGTCTGTTTGTCCTTAATTAGGGGAAGAAATGCCTCTAATTAGAGGGGATTGCCTCTATTTAGGGGAGGAAGTGCTTCTTATTAGGGGAGGGACTATGTGAGTGGCTATCACCTAAAACAGTGACTATCGACCCTTATTTAGGTGCTGTGAGTTGCTGGTGTCCCTGCTGTCTCTGGACATGCAGAGCTTCGGCAAGGAAGCCATCGCCAAGATCCAGCTCTTCCAAGTAACGCCAACTGCAGCATCAGCACCAGCTCCCTCCAACCACCCCCTCACCAAATCAACCAGTGCCGCTACTCTCTCCTCAGGCAAGTCCAAGGTCGGAGTGACCATCTTGAACACCAGTAGGGCACACTCGGGCCAATTTAAAACCCTCCCTGGTACCGGTACAAAGACTGTCAACTCGTTCAAGATCAACCCTGGAGGAAGACTGGGCAATTCTCAGACTATCAAGATTGGGAATTGTGTGATTCCGGTGTTACCTGGTGCCACGCCCTCGCTGGGCAGCAAGGGTAAGCTGTCGGCACCCAAGGGTATTGAGAAAGGCCCCACCATTCTCACCATCCAGCAAATACAGAACCTCCTAGCCAACAAGAACTTCACCATAGCCATGCCCACCACCCCGGGTGGCCACACCCCCTCAAGTGTGGGGGCATTGTCAAGTGTGACTATCAACAGGGGGGCCAATGTTACCATCCACCGGGGACCCTCGCCATCCCCCCGGAATGCTGACTCAGCAGAAAACAAGGACTCTAAAACAGCCCCATCAAATGGGAAAGCTGGTCCTAGCTTGCTCCGATCTTATCTAGTGAAGGAGAAAGGGACCGCAACTGTAGCTCCGTTCAAGACTACGCTGACAGGTAGTGGTAGTAGTAGTAGTAGTGTTTTCAGTGGACCAACAGCTTTCACCTCAAGCAGTTTGCCGCTGACAGTGAAGGAGAGTTGTAGTAGTAGTAGTAGTAGTAGCAGTGGTAGCTCTACTGTCACTCCTGCCTTCATCACAAGTAGCTTGCCACTGGGCAAGGCTAGTAACGGCAACTCGGCAAGTGTGGCTCCATTGGTGACAAGCTCCACTCAACCACAGCATGGATTATCTTCGTTCAGCAGCAGACCACTGACATCAAGTCCCTCTGGTTCCCCCGTCCCCTCCCCTCCCCCTCCAGCAGTCACGCCCTCCCCCTCGCTCACCCCCTCCAGCACCCCTCCTCCTCCCCCTCCCGAGGAGCTAGGCAACACCCCCTCACCCTCCAACACCAGCCTCTCCTCAAGAAACTCTCAGTCCCCCCAACAAGACGCCATTGAGCAGTTTGCAACCCAATGGTGAGCACTAAATAGAGTATACCTGTCTCCATGACTACAGATGCTTGCTGATTACTTCCCGTAGGTTGGAGTCCAGCTACGAAGAATCGAAAGGGAGTTACGTGGTTCAATTGGAGATGTACTCACTGTATCTGATCGCTAGTGCAAGGCAGGGCTACCTTCGAACCCTCGGCAACTCAGATTTCAATAACCTCATCAGGTATGTACAATTGATAATGATGGTTTGAAGATAATGAAAGGGTCCCATTAATCAAGCCACCCCTTTGGGATCAGTCCCATTAAAGAGGTGGCTTAGAAGTAGCAGTGACAGGGATGGTCTCATTTCTAGAGTCGAGTGTTCACTATAGCCATACTTCATTTCGTTCAGGAGAGTGTTTTCGAGTGCATTATCCACTCGGGTGACTGTGAGCAATCAGTCTGTGTACATGATGGCTGGGCTGGCCAAGAAGAGGACCCTCGGAGGAGGAGGGGGAGGGGCAGCAGGGGGGCGGGACACCATCACAGCCCTTGAACCTATCACGACCAGCGGCAGTTCAACGGTTGCACCTCTGGAGGGGGGCGTGGTCACACAGCAGACCATGAAGGTGGCGCGGGGTCCGCTCAACACGCCTGCCACTCCCACCTTGTCCATTGCCACCCAAACCAGTTTGACCAATGTGCGTCCTGATTACTCCACGCAGTCCCCCCTGGCCATCTCCAGCAAGGCAGCAATGCGTGGTGGCATCCAGAGAGAGGGGGCGGAGCCTAGCAACAGTGTGGGCGTGGCTGCAAGGGAAGGCCCAAAGCCTACTATGAATGGTGAGGAGGAGGCGGAGCTTGGGGGTGTGGCAAAAGCCAAACGCATCAAGCTGATGAGTGAAACAGAGGTTGTGGATAGAACCAAATTCTTGGGAGTCAATTCGTCCATTCCTATGGTGACAATCACCAACGCAGCAAGCTCTGTGATTACCGGAGGCCATGACCTGACTGGTCAAACCAGTTTGGGGATGCCGGTCAAACTGGTCAATAAAAACCACCAGATTCGTCCACCATCTGTGGAGAGGACACCCAGTCCTTCGTTTGCCACCACGGGGAGTAGTCCTGGCCCCTCCTCTCCCTCCCCTTCCCTCGACTCATATCCCCTCTCCGCCTCTCCCCTCCCATCCAGGACTGCATCACCCCTCCCCCCTGACACACCCCCTCCTCCCAGCCCCTCCCCCAGCAACTCCTCCTCCACCACGCATCATCCCACATCATCACAAGATGCCTCAAGACTCACTCCAAATCCTCATTCTGATATTGGCAGCCCTCTCTCCATCCCTCCAATTCTCAACTCCCCTCCTCCAGCTCCCCTCTCCAATATAAGTCTTGCTCCTTCTATTCCAGCCCCTCCCCCCATTGAAGTTCCCTCATCAATAAAGAATACAGACGGTCTTCTTCCTACGGATGTGAAGGTTTGCTGCTGGGGCAGCTGCAGCAGGTGAGAAGTAGTAAACCAACGAGAAAGTGACAGATGCATGAAATGGAAACTGATGTTATCATTTTTACTTTCTAGTTTACATTTGGGCTGGGCATCACTGCTTCGCCATGTCGTCTGCGATCATCTGGCCCCCAGCGAGAGCTTTCCGTGCGTCTGTCAGTGGATTGACTGCACCAGTAAAGTCAGGCGCAGCAGATTTTCGCTTATGGCTCACATCCAGGTTGGTGAGGCCTTCATTTAGAAGACCATGCAACCTCCAAATAAGGGACACGTAGGGATCATGTTGACTGTCCCTTATAAGAAGGTTGTCCTTATCTCAGAGGTCAATTTATGTATTCTGGCAGTTGCTTTATGCTGTGACTATCATCCCTTATTGAAGGCCTTTCACTGTGGTGGGTGTGGTGACTCCTCCCCTTCCCCCGCCCCCAATGCACAGCGAACCCTGGCAAGGCTGAAAGCCATTCCAGTGATGGAGGTAGGTCAAAATGCCATGCAATCCCCTGATCACAAACTCCTAAACTATTGCGTTCCTCTAGCATGAAGTTGAGAGTCATTTGACCAAAGCTATTCGCCTCACTTCTGCACTCGTCTTAAGAAATTTAGTACAGCTCCTCCCAGAAGCTAGAAGGTGCGAAATCTAGCACTATGCTATATGGAATAGGCTTTAGCACTCCATCAGCAGAAGTTGGTTTGCATTATTTAGTGTTGATTTTGTATTATAGGTATTTGCGTTGCTTTGAGGTGGAGCTGTGTCAGGTGGCACTCTCGGGTAATGAGGCCAGCACAGCAGTGGCACAGTGCCTCTATTATCTTCAGAAACCTTTATGACACCACTCTTTCACTCTCCAAAAAAAGCTCTCCCTCCCTCCCTCTCTCTCTCTCTCTCCCTCCCTCCCTCCCTCCCTCTCCCTCCCCTATATTTATTGGCTCTATGGAAAGTTTTGCCTTTGGCTTCCACTGTGTGCTCTAGCAACAAAGCCATAAATCCCTGTGGCTAACAAAGCCACTCTCATGAGATATGCATGCATTCAGAATGCTTTGCATTGAACTAGATAGCTATCAAGTTGAAGCATATAGTTACATCGGAATGCCAGTACTGATAATGGCTGTAATCTTATCTGGTAAGTACACATATTTACATCACCAGCTACGTATGATGTGAGTGTGCTGTGTAATTGTTGAAGCGTTTTGTATACAGTGGTATTATGCTCTATTGGCTTGCTGTAGAACGTCTACAGCCGTTGTTGATAGAAGAACTTGTTCTGTTTACATTAACTCATAGGCCGTAGTATTGGAGGTAGTTTTAGTTTTTGGTTGTTGCAGTTTCAAGCTTAGATCCAGTTCTGATATAATAGCCTAGAACTAGTTGTAGCCCTTTGAGCAGCAAGGCAAGCTTTTTGTGTTGTCTTGGTTAAGTTATGGCTGTTAACTATCGTATTGAAGAGAGGGTTCACCGCCCTCTGCTATCCGCTGTGACATCACGTGGTAGCAACGCTCCTTCCCCCCCTCCACTCAGTCTCCCCGCACCAAGACTGCTTCGGCTGCGAAACACAGCCCGATTCAGACGCTCCATTATCTTCCCAAGGTCCAAGGCAGCCGTGCTGATTCTGCTGTGGAACATACTGGTGGGGTTCACTCTTTCAGCTTTCATTATCCTAGCCATATCTGTCTCCCTGCACACAGACAAGAAACAACACAAGCTGTTCTCAACCTTGGTCAACTTCTTCATTGGTGTCTATGGAGGGATAGGCTTTCTACAGCTCTTATTCTACCCCATTGGAGGGATTTTGGCCGATCTTCGGTTTGGTCGGTATCGGACTGTTCTCTGCAGCATGTTCAGCCTCTGGGCCACCTACATTGGCATTGCTCTCCTGGCAGTCATATACCTCGCTAATCACCAGCATGTGGGAAGCATCCGTTCTGTTATGGGCGTGGTGGGCTCTGTCCCGATCCTTTGCTCCATATTTGGATTCACAGGTTTCCAGGCCAATTCTGTCCAGTTTGGCTTGGATCAGCTTCTTGACGCACCCAGCGAGGAGCTGAGTCTGTTCCTCCACTGGTTTGTGTGGATGGATCTGGTGGGGTCCTTTCTGGTGAGAATCTTTGGAGCCAGTATGATCTGTGACGATCACTTCAATCACTATTTGAGTGTGTATACGCCACTGTTTGTCGTGGTGGTGGTGACCACCCTGGCGGTGCTGACTTGCTGCAAGCGCAGCTGGTTCCACAGCGAGCCGTGCACTCAGAACCCTTACGGCACTGTCTACAACGTCCTCAAGTACGTGGCCCAGCACGACAAGCCGGTGCAACGCAGTGCCATGACCTACTGTGATGACGAGAGACCCACGAGGATGGAGTTTGCCAAGGAGAGATTCGGGGGCCCTTTCACCACGGAGACAGTGGAAGACGTCAAGACCTTCCTGCGCATTCTCCTCATGCTGGTTGCACTGGGTCCTGTGTTTTGCCTTCACGTGGCAAACATTTATTTTTTCCCACTGTTTGGCCTACATGTTGGCGGCAACAAAGCTTTGACTGGCGGCTCTTGTGACGCCGACTGGCTGCTTCTTCAAACTAGCAACTTATCCTATCTCGTAGCCATTGTGATTTTGCCGTTCTACATCATCTTCGTCCACCCCTGTGTCCCTAGATACTTTCCTCGAATATTGTATCGCTTGGGGATTGGTATAGCCTTGCTGGTGGTATCGACTGCAAGTATTTTTGTCCTGGATATCACAGGGCATGCACATGCAGGGAGCAGGAGCTTTAATGAGAGTGGGGTGTGCTTGTTTCTGTCTGACTATCGCAGCGAGCAGCAATGGTCGCTGGACTTCTACACGCCTCTCCTCATCCTTCCGAACCTCCTGACAGGGCTTGCCGTCCCCTTCATACTCATCACCACGCTGGAGTTCATTTCCGCTCAGAGCCCCCACACCATGAAGGGACTCCTTCTGGGCGTCTTCTACGGCATCCGAGGGTTTTTCATCATGCTAGGCTGCACGTTCATTCTCCCATTCACTCAAGAGGACTTCTGGAAGGGCTACGGCAACGTGGCCAATTGCGGCTTCTACTACTACCTGGTCAATGCCATATTTGGTAGTGCTGGGCTCGTTCTCTTCTGGTTGGCAGCCAGGTGGTATCAGAACCGGGAGAGGGAGGACCGTCCCTATGGCCCCTCCTATGTGGACACGTACTACAGCAGAGTCCTCCCGAGTCCTCAGGAGGAGGGTGATGGGGAAGGGGAGGGGAGGACATTGGTATCACAAGCCCCCCGGATCCTCACTAACTACGGTGCTACTGGAGACTATAATAATATTATGTGAATTGGAACTCTAGATGGAAAAACAGACGTTCAGAAGTTTACTCTCCGTGAATCATTGTCATTATTCTCTTGATGAAATGATGGCATTGAATGACTATTGTCTACAAGCTGTTGTAGTTATAGATACAGACTTAGTGTGTCTTGTAGCATCTAGGGCTCACTTTAAGTGATCTTGGTAGTATGGATAGAAACATCTGGTATGTCAAAAAGCAAAGGCATGCCTGAGAATATAAAAAACACATTAGCTATTGCAGGCATTGTACTATTATTCTAGCCTACTCTGACCTTCCTGTGTTTGTCTCTTCACTGATTGGGACTGTTTCCCCATCACAAGTACACACAGATATTGAATGTGGTGCGGATATTGAAGCTGGTTCATTGCTAGTTTTTGTGTGTAGAATTCCTTAGCCAGTGGCTACACACGCTCCATTGGGAAACTAGCAATGAAAATAGTCACCGTGTGATGACTGTTATTGATAACACAGAACTGAAACGAATACAGTTGCTGTGATAACAATGCAGCTCTATTGAACAGCGTGAACCGGTCAGTATAAGCAGCTAGAGTTGCCCACCTGTCACTTCGGTCCTGTGTACAGTTAGGAGGTGTTTAGTCACTTCAGTCCTGAGTACAGTTAGGAGGTGTTATTCACTTCGGTCCTGTGTACAGTTAGGAGGTATTAGTCACTTCGGTCCTGTGTACAGTTAGGAGGTATTAGTCACTTCGGTCCTGTGTACAGTTAGGAGGTTAGTCTGAAGAGTGTTTATATTTGAATTAACGACGATGGCTAGGTGTGTGGAGATTGAAGACACAATCCAGCCTCTTGTCTCCATTGCGACATCCAGGCCCCCCTCCTCCACCTCATCTTCCTCCCCCAGAGCTATGGAGCAGCCCCCCAAGAGGCCATGGTTCAGGAGACACCCGTTCTTCCCCAGATCCAAGGGGGCAGGGATGATTCTGCTGTGGAATGCGATCGTTGGGGCTGTGTTTGGGAGTGTCCTCTGCTCCATTATAGGACTAGGGTACAATAACCGGGACCCTCCTGCGTATAAAATTACTCTCATCGTGTTGGGCGGCTATGCCGTTGTGGCTCTTGCTCAGATGTTGGCCTATCCAGTGGGAGGACTCATCTCAGACCTCTGCTGTGGACGCTTCAGAATCGTCTTTCTTAGCTTCTTCAAGATATGGTGTGGGAGTGTTTTTGCCTGCATCATATCCGTCATCTATATTTCATCTCATGGAGAGAGTTTCCACCACCATGACAATGTCGAAAAAAAGATTTCAATAGTTCTACTAGTCCTGGTGTATATATCTCTGGTGGCAGGATTTACTGGTTTTCAGGCCAATTCTGTGCAATTTGGCTTGGATCAGCTGCTGGATTCACCAAGTGCGGAATTGAGTGTGTTTTTGCACTGGTTTGTGTGGACGCAGAGTTTCGGAGAGCTTCTTGCACGCCTCTTTGCCTGTGCTCTGCCCTGCAATAACTATTTGATGTACAAAGTGTCTCCCTACACTGGTATTGTGTTCACGGTGGTGATTGGGGCAGTGCTTTTCTTCAGTTGCTGCAAGCGCAGCTGGTTCCACAGTGAGCCGCACACTCTGAACCCTTACGGCACTGTCTACAACGTCCTCAAGTACGTGGCCCAGCACGACAAGCCGGTGCGACGCAGTGCCATGACCTACTGTGATGACGAGAGACCCACGAGGATGGAGTTTGCCAAGGAGAGATTCGGGGGCCCTTTCACCACGGAGACAGTGGAGGACGTCAAGACCTTCCTGCGCATTCTCCTCATGTTATTCCTAGTTGCTCCTGTATTCAACCTCCATGTCTCCACCAGCTATATCTTTCCTCTCTACGGTATCCATCTTGGAGCTGAGCCCATCGACACTCTGTATAGCTGTACAGCGGAGTGGATGCTGCTGCAGTCAGGAAACCTGTCTTTTATCATCACCGTGGTGATCCTCCCTCTCTACATCATCCTAGTCCTCCCTCACATCCCGCGCTTGATGCCAAAGATTCTTCACCGTCTCCTGGTGGGGGTGATAGTGATGGTGGCGACTGTTGCTATCATGTTTGCCATTCTGGTGGTTGCCAAGAAAACAGTCCGTCAGGAGATCAGGAATGAAACGAAGTGCTTGTTCCTTTCTGAGGTGAGAGTGGACATTGAAAATGATAGTTTCACCACTCCACTCAACTTTCACACCTCCATACTCATCATCCCAAACATTCTCAACGGGATATCAGTGCCTCTCATTTACGTGACCATCCTGGAGTTTATCTCTGCCCAGAGCCCTCACACTATGAAGGGGCTGCTACTTGGGATCTTCTACGCCTTCAGGGGGTTCTTTATCATGTTCGGGTGCCTTTTCGCCTTCTTCTTTGTGCAGGATCGCTGGTGGCAGTCGACCAACACCATGTTGTACGACTGCGGTTTCAGCTACTACCTCACCAGCTCTGTTCTGGGGCTGGTTGGCATAGTAACGGTGTCCATTGCCGTGCGGTGCTACCACTACAGGGTTCGGCAGGACAAGCCGTACGAGCGCGGCTATGTGGAGGAGATCTATCAGCGCTACACGAGCCTAGCCAGCACCATGGTGGAAAACTCTGAAGAGGAGGAACCCCCCATGCCAGTTCAGATTGACACCAGCATACTCACCTATGGCACCATGGTGGGAACTTAAATGGAGTCTACATTTCAGTACATAGCTAGCAATTCCTTAGTGTGCATGTCTGCCAATTCAGTACCTTAGAACTGAAATTTTTTCTATAGGTAACTGAAAATTCATAGCCTAGAACTTAAAGAAAAATTTGAGGGCAAATACTGACTGTGAACAAACTTTGCCTCTCAAGGTAAGAAATATATACCGTAGCTTCTTTGAGAATGCATGTAGCTAGCTTTAGTTTGCTGTACTTAGTTTACCTACACATCACAGCTCTTAGTGTTGTATAATTCCGAGTATAATTTTCAATGGCTATCTAAGTTAGTGGGCCTCATGGGGCCAGATAGTTTTGGATGGAGAGTGATGTTGACTCTGCTGTTGATGCAAGCAGGCCGTATATACAACCTGATACAATCAACCTGTTTCAATTCATATGCTGAACCATTGAATACTGTTATTTCAAAATCTGCATAGACACACACTCAAGTTTGGAAAACTAATGACTTTCTAAAAAAATATACAACCTCCTATTTTGACTATAATTGTTCAAACATGTACCAATCGAGTACGGGAGCTCCAGAGCTCCTCACAATAGTCTTTTCAATGCTGTGTGTAGCTAGCAACTCGTAGCCTGCGGGAGAGGATGAACACGAGAGCCTATGAGATTGAAGAATCGGTGCATCTCTTGCATCCGACCGTCACCATGCGGAGGGCTCCCTCTGAGCCCCTCCTCCCCCCAGCCCGCCCCCCTCCCCCCCTCTCCAGGCTGTGGTTCAAGAGGCACTTTCGCCATGTCTTCTCCAAGTCCAAGGCGGCTCACATGATCCTGGTGTGGAACGTGGTGGTGGGGGTCACCTTTGGGGTGATAAACCGAGGGGCTGTCGCCCTTGGGTTCGCCTATCTGAACAACGACAAGCACGACAAGGACCCACCTAACTTCCACGGCCCATTGACCATCATGCTGGCGACACTGGGGTTCATAGCCCTCATCCAGTTCTTCTTCTATCCAGTGGGGGGCCTTATAGCCGACCTCAAGTATGGCCGCTACAAGATTGTGTCACTCAGCACTTTCAAGATCTGGTGTGGGGTTGCCATTTTGCTGGTGTTGACTGTACTACTGTCAACAAGTGAGGAGAAAAAATATGAAATTAATAAGGGAAGGAATGGGCCTGCCTTCACTGGCGCAGAGATTGCAATTCTGGCTGTGGCGGTGATTCTGTTCATCTTTGGGTTCACTGGTTTCCAGGCCAACTCCGTGCAGTTTGGTTTGGATCAGCTGCAAGACGCACCAAGTGCCGAGCTAAGTGCATTCCTCCACTGGTTTGTCTGGACGGACTCTCTGGGCTGGACCGTAATGGCCTTCCTCGTATCTTTAATCCCTTGCAATGATGATACAGTCAAATGGCTGGTATTTACTCCCATCCCTATCTTTGCTATTCTCACTGCTTTCTTGCTGCTCGGCTGTTGGAAACGCAGCTGGTTCCACAGCGAGCCATGCACTCACAATCCTTACGGCACTGTCTATAGAGTCCTCAAGTACGTTGCTCGACACAACAAGCCAGAGCGGCCGAGAGCTGAGACCTACTGTGATACCGAGAGGGCTTCCAGGATTGAGTACGCTAAGGAACGATTTGGCGGGCCCTTCACTGCGGAGACGGTGGAAGATGTGAAGACATTTCTACGCGTCGTTGTGATGTTGTTTGCTGTCGGGCCAATCCACACACTGTTCGTCGCACTCAATGTCATGTTCCCATTGCATGCCTTGCACACGGGTAGAACAGACCCGTTTAAGAAGCATGGACACTGCACTCCAGAGTGGGTCTTGCTGGAATCTGGAAACCTTGCCTACTTGGTGACTGTCGTCTGCCTTCCTCTCTATATCGTCTTCGTTCTTCCTTGCAAGTGGCGTTTCCTGAGGAGGATCTTCTCTCGACTCAACTTTGGGATGTTTCTGATGATCCTCACTGCAATTGCAATTTTTGTGACGCACATTGTTGGACAGTATCACTTTATGCAAGAGAGTGGCGCCAATCACACCAATGTGTCCTGCATGTTCAACGCCAACTATTCCGAGAAGAGCTTTAGTCCGACCCTCCAGCTTCCCTCCTGGGTTCATGTCTTTCCAAATGTCCTCAATGGCATAGCAAATCCGCTTGTGTGCATCACCATACTGGAATTCGTATCGTCTCAGAGTCCACACACCATGAAGGGGCTACTGCTGGGGGCCTACTACGCCATGAGGGGTCTGTTCACCTTCATCGGCTACTCTCTGGTCTTTCCGTTTGCCATTCCTCACGCCTGGAAGAAGCATGACGACTCCCTTTTCGACTGTGGTGTCAGCTATTTTTTCTTCAATGTGGTCTTTGGCATGGCCGGGTTGGGACTCCTGCTTGCTGTGTCACGCTGGTACCAGTATCGACAGCGCGGAGAGATCCCGTACGAACCTTGGGGCGTGGAGGAGATCTATCAGAGGTTCATCGGGAGGCGTCAATGCAGAGTGCCACTGGTCAGATCTCCACCAGATGCAGTGTACTCACAATAATGGCACTATCCAAAACGAATTATGGGACGTGATTTTTTTCCCTTATCATGGACTCCTATGGTGTGTTTTAATAATTCCAGAACTTATCCAGAACATTATGAAACATGAATTTTTTCCCTCATTATCACAGCAGACTTGTGTTTTAATATTTTTCAGCTCCATGATTATAGAAACAGATGTAATCGTCTAAGGGAAGGAGGTGTGTGGTTCCTTTCGAGAAGAAAGAAATGCAATTCATTGCAGTGAAATGAATGTGAAATAAGTTGTGAGTATCTAACTGTGTGATTCAAACTAGCCAATCTTGCTCAGTTTTTCCCGATACTTTTCAACCATCTTTGAGAACCGTCTTTCCTCTGTATCATCATCGCGAGTGGCTCTTCTCTTGGCTATCTTCCTTCTCTCCCTCTGCTCTGAAAGCTTCACCCTAGTCTCTGAAAGCTTCACCCTAGTCCCTTTCCCCTCCAAGTGTCTGCGTTTTGGAAGTCCACCTCTCTCCTCGCCGGCTCCTCTCTTCCGTCCATTGTTGAACCCTTCGTGCTTCGAAAACGGTAGCTCTACACTTGTTCTACTTTTCCTGTTCGCCTCATTTCTCCCCCGCACTCCTTGTTTGGGCGTATCGGGTGTAGATATCTTTCCAGGATGTTTTGAGGGTTTTGGTTTCAATTTAGCACGATCAGCTGCTTTGCTGTTTCGCTCGCCGCCACTGCCGAGGGATTGTTCTCTCCGCCTGACCCTCCTGGCCTGCCACTTCAGCTGCCATTTCTGTCTCTTGAGTGAGCGATCATTTCTTGCCGATTCAGCAGCTTGAGAGGCCACACCCTCCCCACTGACGGCTGCCTTCTGTTGTTGCAGAGATTGCTAAAAGTCAATAATTGAAACACGTGATAATAGATAGTTATCCTTTGCGTACAGGCAGTCCTTATTACAGAGGGTTACTCAATGCAGGACAAACCTGTTTTGCGAGTCTTTTCTCCCTTATCTTCATAATCCTGCTATCCTCAACAGCAAAATCCACTATAGGTCTCTGCATGGACAAACCATAATTCCCTCTAATTTCGATATTACAGAAAATCTGTATAAATAGATCGTCTCACTTCGGATCGAAATTCTAACCGTACCTTGTCCTTTCCGAAGAGGTCGGGGTTGTTGTTGGTGGCCCTGAGAGCAGAGAGGGCGGAGTCGTGATCAGTGAACTCCACAAACCCGTAGCCCATGGAGCGTCCCACTCCCCTCACATCCACCCTCTCCTTGGAACGCATCACCTTCACCTTAAAAGATGAACGAGTCTTCACAGAAAAATTTGAGTAACTACACCCCCCCACCCCCTCCAAGTTAGCTAACTATATTATTGCATCTACACTGACTGATTCTCTTCCCTCCTTCCACTCTCCTTTCATACCTGCAGGACTGAGGCCTTGGGGTTTGAAGCTGCCTGCTGAAACAGAGCCTTCAGCCTCCTCTCGTCCACGCTGGTTGGGAGGTTTCGCGCACAGAGTCTCGTCCGGGAAACATAGTAGTGAGGTTTGGCAAGCTTGGCTTTCTTCTCTGCGTAAGCTTTCGTCCTCTTTAACATGTCGGCTTTGGAGACGCCACGAGCTGCGTCGGAGTCTGGAAATATGGCTGCAGAGACAGAGAGCAACAGACAGACAGTTTAGCAGACAAGCAGAGTGAAAATCAGAGCTAAAAGGCGTTATAGTCCACTCTGAACACTCACTGACCTCCTTCTCTGGAAAGATAAAGATTCCGTTTGTCTTCTTTCTCCCTCTTCTCGGCTCCTTCCTTCCGCCTCTTCTCCAGCTCCCTCTGGGGCAGTGCCACGGTGACGCTCAGCCTCTGTCCATCAAGCAACACCCCCTTGTCCGCACACTCGGATGCTTGTAGGCACTTCCGGGCTGCCGCTGGTGTGCGGAACTGGATGAATGCTGAGCCGGTGGTCACGCCCGTTGCCTGGCTCACCATCACTCTGCAGTACCTCACCAAGCCAAACCTGACAAACAGGTTCTTCAGAGCCTGCTGGTCAGTGTTAAAGGGGAGGTCCCTAAGGAAACAGGAAGTGATGTAATCTCATAAGTCATCATCACGTGTGTGTAGCCTACCTGATAAATAGGGTTTTCCCCTCATTGACATCATCGCTGAATAGCTTCTTCCTGATGCTGTTCTTTTGATGGGACTTGTCTTCCTCTTCACTTCCTGAATCTGCCTCATCTTCACTTCCTGTATCCTCCTCGCTTCCTGTCTCCATCTCTAACTCACTTCCTGCATCTTCCTCTTCACTTCCCGTTTCCACACCTTCTTCTTCACTTCCTGTGTTCGTTTCATTCATACTTCCTGCATCTTCCTCGTCACTTCCTGTGTCCAGCTCTTCCTCACTTCCTGCATCCTCTTCTTCGTTCTCCACTGCATCCTCTTCTTCGCTCTCCACTTCCTCCCCTCCACTCCCCTCCCCCTCCCCCTCCTGGCCACACCCACTGGTCTCCTGCTTGTCTCTGTACTCCGACTTGGGAAACAGCCAGTCCACACCGACCTTACGACCTTTGATTTCCGTATCGTTCATCTCTGCTATGGCATTAGCGGCATCAAAGTAGGACCCAAACTGGACAAATGCGTAGCTGGAACAGAAAATAAACAACTACATCAACAACAACAACAACAACAACAACAGCAACAGCAATGTTGGCGCTTACCCTCGTTTGTAGCCATTCTCCTTCACCGGAATATCCACTCGGAGGACAGACCCAAATCTTTCAAACTCTCGTTTTACGTCCTCTTGCTCACACTTGAAGCTGAGGTTTCGAACGATGATTCTGGACTTCTTGAGAGTCTTGTTGGAGACTGACTTACTCTCCTGTGAAAGCAATGACACCTTCAGAACACCTTCGGCCGACTTCTTATATTTCGTGTCATTCAGCTCTTTCACTGCCAGTCGAGCTGCTTTGTGAGTGGAGAAGGTCATATGGGCTTTTTGGGGGTCAGAGTTTGCTGGGAAAATAATCTCATCCACTTGTCCAAACTTTTCGCACTTTTTACGCAACCTTTTCTCCTTCCCTTCCGCTGGGATGTTCTGTATTACCGCAACCCTGCCGATGTCAAACTTTGGCCGGCCTCGCTGTGATCTTGCCTTGCGCTGTTTCTTTGTGGTGCCGACTGAGGCTGTCCGGGCAGTGAGAGCCTCGTAATCCTCTTCTTCGTCACTGCTCTCATGCTCAGCAGCCCCGCCCACTCCTGCCACGCCCACACCATCCTTAACCACACCCTTCTTGGAGCTCAATAGTTTCCTCTTTGCAAACTCCACCTGCACCGGTCGTCTCTCTACCATCTTGACACTCACTTTGGCTTTCTGGGCATCTTCTCTGGAAACACACACACCATTGTAAACAGTTGTATTTTTTGTTATCGGCAAGAAGCTAAAATGGGCCACAGCTCACCTATTCACGAATGTAACATATGCAAAACCCCTCGACTTCCTCTCTGGACCTGGAATAGTGACAGAGAGAGTCATGGCTGGGCTGGAGTAGCTAGCAAATGGGCCAGCAGGCGCTGTACCTTTGTCCTTGACAGTGTAGCAGGATTTGATGGCCCCATAGGGCTGGAAGACCTTCTCCAGCTCACCATCGCTCACAGAGTATGGCAGGTTCCTCACAAACAAGCAGATCTTGCTAACACTATCTGCAGACCCTTCCATCAGCGAAGAAAGAGCTCTCACATCTACTAGCTAGCTAATTTTCATCCACGTGGGGGGGGAATTTACTGTAAGCGCTTAATGACCATTACCAAAAATGATTTTTTTTCCTAATGATCAGAAATTATCATAATCAGTGAATCCCACTATCTGGGACTCAAACTGGAGGTCCCTAATTTCGTTCAGTATCTCACTGGCCTTCTGCAAGGCCTGCACCATCTCCGCCACCTCGTTCCTGCGGGCAGTGGTCTCCGGGGACTCCTCCATGAGGGCGTCGTACGACTCGATACGATACAGCTCCCCTACCAGCTGGCTCTGAAGCTCCTCTTTCACAAAGTTCACCAGACAGTGCATCACGGCCTTCGGGACACTGTCCTGCACGCTCTTACGCACGATCAGGAAATATGAGGTGATCAGCTTCTCGATCAGCTCACAATCAAACTGCTGACGCGACATCATGTTCCCAGAAGACGGCAGGCCCAGGGACTGGGCAGATCCCTCGGGTGCCAGGATGTTCAACCCTCTGTCAATCATGGGTGGTTTTGACTCGAGGTCGACGCTGCTAGCACCATCTTGTTTCGGCCTGTACCACACTGAGGAGAGCCAGCTTCTCTGGCCGATGTTCCCCGTGGGTCGCTCAGCTGCCGACTGCGTGGAAGAGGAAGGGGTGACAGACGACGAGGAGGAGCTTGATACGCTCGGTTTCAGCTCCCCTCCCGTCATCCGTTGCTGCGTCTGCGCCATCATGTACGCCTCGTAAGCTGCTCGCGTGCCCCCCACAAAGTCGGGATGGTTGGTGTTGATGTACGCGACTTCAATAGCAATCAGATTCTCCACCATCTGGTTGGTGATGGGTAGTCGTTTGCGAATCAGACGCATCACGACACTATTCATTTGCTCCCTGAGAGTCGGGAAGCGCTGGAAGTCCCTGAGGTGTGAGAGACAGTACTGGATGATACGCTGGAGCTCTTCGTACACAAGCTCCACACACTGGAGACTCGGCTGGAGCAGCAGGCGAATCTGCTTCATCACCAGCAGCTCAAAGGCCATCTCGGAGACAAAGAGAGCTGGGCGCGGCCCCATTGCATTGCTAATGGCATGGAGGATGTCAGTACGACTCAGCCCTTCCAGAGGTTTGATGCTGTTGAGGGCCTCCGTGAAGGTCTGGTGGAAAATGTAGCAGATACGGGCACCACCGGAGAGCTGGTGGGTCTCGATATCGCGCGAGGTACCCTCCACCTTCTGGCAGTACGAGCTGGAGAATCTTGTGAGGGTCTGGAGGAGCGCTGGGCCCTTGTTCTCCACTGGCTGGCCCATGGCTTGGAGTTGGGACTCGTAGATGGACAGCTTAGAGGTGATGTCGTGGCGAAGGATAGGGAGGGTGTCGCGAATGTGCTGCATCAGGAGCTTGTTGAGTGTCTTGGCAAGGTACGGCGTGCCGTTTCGAGAGGCCAGAGACGGGTAGCGCTTCCTCAAGAACCCTTGCTCGTCCTTGAGAGCGGCATCGATGGGCTTGTCGTCAGAGATATCCTGCTGGCTGCGATTCACCACCCCGATGATCCCCAGTTTGACCGGAATGACCTTTCCCGTCAGCAAGTCAATTGCATCAGTGCCATGATCCATCAGATCCAGCTTGGTGCACACCACGAGCGTCCTATTGCCCCCAGGGTCGGTTTCCCTGGCCAGCTTCAGGGCCTCACTGGTAGCAAGGTCTGTGTTGGCGGGATGGACGGCAAGGATGATGCATTTCAGGTTCTTGATGTACTCGACGAGCATCTTGCGGATTTGGATTTCGATGTCATCGGGTTGGTCGCCGACGGGAACGCGCGTGATCCCAGGGAGGTCAATTAAGGTCAGATTGAGGACGTGTGGGGAGAAGATTCGCAAACGGATTGGTTCGTCGGAAATCCCCTTGTTCCCCCCCGCACAGCGGTCTGTCTCGTTCCCAATTTCATCTCGAATTTCAGTGAAGTCCTCGAATTTCTTCTCCCCAGTGTGGAGAAACTTGCCCCACCCCCAACTCTGCCCGGCCTCCGCCTCAGTGATGTGCACTAATTGGAGTACCAGTGGTCTGCGGGTGACTATGCCTGACCCTCTGGGCAGGAAATCCTTTCCAACGATGTTCTCTAGAACTGAGCTCTTCCCTGTGCTCTGGGTCCCAATCACTGCGATTTGAGGTAACTCAATGTTCTCTCTCCCAACAGTATTGAAGACATCTTGGAGCCTGTTGATCACCGGGATTAGCTTGTCCATCACTCACTTGGCACGCTCCAGAAGATCTGCTCAGTCCCGTTCAGTCCTGCTTAGTGAGATTCGGCTGGCGCAGC
>JAAGOD010060140.1_pt1 | contig 19082 bp, 13 predicted proteins | sample 8389681 | NCBI WGS metagenome assembly JAAGOD01 (sample SAMN13964374, study PRJNA552185) | sponge metagenome | biome: deep-sea hydrothermal vent fields; feature: spots directly above weak diffusing fluid; material: seawater and sediment | host: Tedaniidae sp. KZ-2020 ... | reverse complement strand
CCTGGTATAACTACCACCATGCTTGCTGGCATAAAGAATTCTTCCATGGGAAGTATAGTAGTAACACAAGGCACAGAGTAATTTACTGCATAGTGCACTCACTTAGAGGTTTTCTACTTTCACTAAACTCTTTGAAACTTCAAGATAGGGAGCAGCTTTTACATATCAGGCATGCAATCATACATTTTCACTCTCCGCAGGAGCCCGGTCAACAATTCTAGCTTATTCAAGCATCACTGTTTGGTTTAGTTTTGCTTCTGAGCTTCAATAAGGTAGTCAAAAGCAATGCCTGGAATAATGTGTAAGTGCACTTTAAATTATAGCTCTGTCATCTAATGATGCTTCCAAACAAAGCTGCGCAATAGAATTTGAGCTGTAGAGTATCCATGGTGTCTTTAGAGATATACAGCATGCTTCTATAGTTACACACCAAACCACAGGTATGCTTTCACACCCACAACACTGTTCTCCCAGCACGGCGGCAACAGTTGCCATGGTGAGAGCAAGTCAGAGTGGTGTGGCGTGTTGCCAAGCATTCACCATAGTAGATGCCAATAGCTCTTCGCTGCTGCTTGGTTACTTCTCGGCTGCCACGCCTCTTTTTGAGCCCAGCACATCAGCACTGGCACTTTGTGATCAAAATATACTTGCGCTAATTATCACAGAAGGCAAGCAGATTTCTTTTTTGCTTCCTGGCATGGGAAGCAGCTCTTGAATTTGCAATCAAAACTTCCTAGGATAGTGACACTGTGTGTGTACAGCTATGTTGTATGCTGCCACAGGGATACTATGGCATGCTGACATCTGTGCATGTGCCTTGAAATTGCATAGGTGTAGGAATGTAATTTTGATTGGAGGGCACACAGTATTGCTGCTTAGGGCCTCACTGAGGGAGAGTGCTAGAGGCAGGGGGGAGGGTGCTGGAGAGGGGGTGATCAAAGACTGTATCAGGGGGTTATGTGTCCCCCAGTGCCCCCAGAGTTCCTACACACTTGTATTCATCATACAATTGCTTTTGGCTGAGTTGGGTGTGGTATTATTTTGACATTCCTATTCTCGGGACATTAATTACGTCATGATTATGTCTACTCTATGTAAGAGAGTGAACTCGATTCACCTGGACATTGTATGGCTAGTGGCTTAGAATGTTCACACGTTGTGAATAGCAAATCTACTCCAATAATTTGATCCTATCTACTCAATATTTCGATCCTCAGTCCTCGGAATGTGCCTATTACATGTTGCTATGGATACAAGTACTGTTTCCAATGCTTTTAAGGCCGTATAGGTTAGCCATCTGTCCCAGCTATCAGCCTTGCTTGTGAGCAGACACCATCATGGAGCATGTTGGAATTAGGCGAGTGTCTGATAACATGGTCATAATAACCACAGAAGTTCGAACTTTAGTCAAAAGTTTGTCTAAAGTCTAAGCTTAGACGCCTCGTAACTGCAGAATGTTTTCAAAATGGTTATGAGTGTCCAGATAGATGCTGTGATTATACTCATATTGCCTACACAAACACACACTCATGCTTTACACAGCTCCCAGTGAGATCCAGGAAGGCCAGGAGACTCAAGTCCTCAGCCTGATCTGGCAGATCATCCTTCGCTACCAGATCACTGATTCCGGCGAGGGTCCCCAAAAGCTTCTCCTCAGCTGGCTTCGAGCGTGCCTGCCAGACTTGGATATCGACAATCTCACAACCGACTGGAAAGATGGATTCTTGATCTCCTCATTGGTCAATTTCTGTGACTCAAGCCTCATCATCGACCATCTCTGGCTTGACAGAGACGAAGCCCTGGAAAATGTCGAAAATGCCCTCAAGCTAGCCGAGGAGCACTTCAAAATTCCGCAGTTGCTGCAACCAGAAGACTTGGTGTGCAAGAAGCCAGACGAGAATTGCATCATGACATACTTGTCATATTTCTATAATGGAGCTGAATCCCCTGGACAGAAGATGCTGCTGGAGTGGATTCAGGAGCAGACAAATGACGAGTCCATTACAGACTTCTCAGACGCCTGGCTGGATGGGAAGAAGCTTGCGCTCCTGGTTGCAGTGGTCTCATCGAGCGGGTTGGACAAGTACCATGAAGCGAGTGACAAAGACGACAAGCTTGAGGTCTGCAAGGAGGCGATGGAGTCGGCCGAACACTTCCTTGGGATCTCACCGACCATCACTCCTTCCCAGTTCCTAGACCACACCCTCAATACTGTCCTCCGCATGTTGTATATCATGCAGTTCTTCTTCTCCACACGGCAAGCTCGAGTACACGAGCTGCACCTTCCCGAGGAGCCGGGGCGAGGAGCTACAGTTTGGCTCGACATCTCTCTCCCTGAGGGCTCCACCAGCAAAGTCGAGGCATTTGTGAGGGGAAAGCTGACCGAGGACGTCACACCTGAGGTGGTATCAAGCGGGGATGGAAAGTACCGTATCAAGTTTGATGCTGAAGTTCCTGATTGTTACTCCCTCACTGTCTCTGTTGGAGGCATGCGGGTGAAAGGCTCACCTTTCGCAGTGAACTTGATGCCTTCGAACCCCGACTCAATAGAGCTTACCAACACTGTTCTCCCACAAAAGGCGGGTATTCCTGTCCTCATGACTTTTACTGCAAAGGAAGCTAACCACAGGAAGCTGACAGCTGATGCAAGGGGAGAGCTGAGTGGAGAAGTTCCTCACTCAGTCGACATGGCATCCTCTACAGTGTACAAGGTCTCCTTCATTCCTCTTCAGTCCGAGAACTATTACATTGATGTAAAACTCGATGGACTGCACATCAAAGGGTCTCCCTTCACTTTCCCTCTGACGGATCTCATACAACCAGAGGTGATAACTATTGGAGAGCCGAAAAAGGGCCTCGTGGGGGAGATAGTAACCATCCCCATTGACACCAGGGATGCAGGGAAGGACGAACTCCACGCAAAGTGTTCCGGGAAAGTGGCGGGAAATGTGGAGATCGTTTACCACCCTCCTGATAACCCTGCGGAGATTACTTTCACTCCACCAATGGAGGACACATACAGTGTCTCCATCTTCTTCGGCACAACTGAAATCATTGGATCACCCTTTGATATCAAGATTTTCCAGCACCCTGTTGATGCCCAGAAGGTATCCCTGATCAATCCGCCGTCTGGAGCGGCAAAGCCTGGCAATGAGATAAAGATTGGCTTTGATTGCTCGGAGGCCGGAGAAGGAAAAATGACCGCTTCTTGCACGGGAAAGTCCCTTGGCGACGTGAATGTCAGGGTGATCGAAAAGCCGAACTATCTCTACGATGTGATCTTGGTGCCACCTGAAATTGACAACTTTAACATTGATGTCTTGTGGAGTGGTAAGCCCATACCAGGCTCACCATTCAACATGAACCTTGTTCCAAAAGACGCTCCGGATCCCTCCAAATGCAAGGTTATCAACTTTCCCGACAAAGATGCCATTCTGCTGACCAACAAAATGATATTCTTCAAAGTCGATGCCACAGAGGCTGGGAAGGGCTACTTGGACGTGGTGGTTGAAGCTAACAAGAGTGAGCAGGAGGACGATCAAGTCTCTGTCGTCTCCACTGGCACGTATGGATCGGAGTTGACCAACATGGAACACGATGGAGAGGAGGTCCAGGAGATGGAACCAATTCGTGAAGACATAGACGAACATGAAGACCAGCCAGTTGGAGAAAGGGAAGGGAAGGAGATTGGGGGAAGGGAAGTAGAGGAGAAGGAAGAGGATGAAGATGGAGCAAAGAAGGAGAGTGAAGAGAAACAAGAAGACGATGCAACTGAAGACAGAGCTGATGATGAAGACAAAAAACCAAAAGATGGCGACGAGTCAAAGGCCGACTCAAAAGATAATCACGAAGAAGTTGAGGCCCTTCCTACGCTCACTATCGACCCAAGAAAAGACAACCCCAAAATCTACGAGGTGTCCTACATGCCAGTCCATGCCATGAACCACATCATGAACGTGTACTGGGACGACCAGCACATTCCAGGCTCCCCATTCTCCTTCCGCAGCTACGAAGCTCAATACGTCAAATTCAACGAGCCGATCTCGGTTCGCATCAAAACCAAGTACAAGCGAAAGCACCTGAAGGTGAAACTGGAGAAGAAAGATAGGAGTGTGGTCAAGAAGCCCAACACTAAGATGGAGAAGGTGACAGCTGGTGACTACATAGTGATCTTGACTCCTGAGCATCCCGACATTTACTTGCTGCACATCACAGCCAAGAACAAGCCAGTCACAGGCAGTCCCTTCGTCATCAACTACTACCAGCGTGAAGTGTCCATCGAGCAGCTGCTTGATGTTGAGGTGAGGCCACCCAGCGAGGAAGCAATCGTTGGGCAGCCCATTTCGTTCACGATACGAGCAGCGGACACCAGTCTGATTGACATGCTCTCAGTTTCCCGTAGACCATCCTACATGGATGAGGCCAGCACCGCGGCTGACATCTCCGCAGTTCACCTTGAGAGGAGAGGGAAGGAAGTGACAGTGCAATACACGCCGACCAGCGTTGGGGAAGAGGATTTGGAGTTTAGGATTGGAGAGCATCTCCTTACCGGGAGTCCGTTCCACATCTCTGTCGTCGACAAGAAAGGAAAGGCGGAGGCCCGTGCAGCACAGGCATCACCACCGAAATCGCCAAAAACATCGCCGTCAACCAAAAGGAAAGCGAGCATCTTTGGCCTGCAAATCGACGACCAGAAGTTTGTGGTTGACTCGCAGAGCAAGTTCAAACTCTTCTGCAAGGACCTCGGCGAGGGTAAACTGGAGGTCTTCAGCAAGCCATCGTCCCACGCCAGCATTGAAGTCCAACTTGACGAGTCTGAGGAGACAGTGTACTGGGTGACAATCACTCCAAAGAAGCAAGGAAAGACCGAACTTATCTTCCGTTTTGGTGGGAATGATATCGATGGAAGCCCGTTCAGGGTAGTCTTCCTGGCTAGAGGAAACGCCAAGAAGAGTGTGCTGCTGAGCACATCGGATTGCCCCCCGAATCCAAACGAAGGGGAGAAGACATTCTGCGTCTCCACCAAAGGTGCAGGCAAGGGCAAGATCACTGCCTACATGAAGAGTCTCACCAACGACAAATTCCTGGAGGTGAAAGTGGAGCAGCACACTAAACACCACTACCACCTCACTTTCTCCCCCACCGAGGGCCTCAACTACATGCTCACTGTCAAGCTGGACGACATCGACATCAACGGCTCCCCGTATAAAGTGCTCCTCGGGAACCCGTTCCACTGCAAGGCGGAAGGCGAGGGCCTCGTCAAACCGTGGTGTGGCATGCTGAACAAATTCTGCATCAACTCCACCAACGCTGGTCCCGGGGATCTGAGCGTGCTCATAGAGAGAGACGAGGAGGAAGGAGACAGCCAAAAGATGCCCGAAGTGAAAGCGCAGACCTCCAAGTTGGAGGACTTCAAGTACGAGGTCTCCTACACGCCAACGGCCCCGGGCTACTACTGGATCACGGTGAAGTGGCACGACACGCACATCTCCGGGAGCCCCTTCAAGACCCTCTGCAGAGTCCCCCTAAGCTCCAGCAACCTCTCTGTAGTGGAACCAGTGGACATCACTCACCTCAACAAGCGAGCAGAGATGGTGGTCAAAGTGGACCAGGTCATCGAAGAAAGTGATAAACTCTCGGTTGTTGTCCATGGAGGTGACGACGGGAGGGGTCACCCTTTACCAGTCCCAGGAGAGGTTGCCAGGAAGAGTGACCAATCGTATGCCATTTCCATCCTCCCCCCAAATCTCGGCAATTTCTCTGTTCATGTCTTGTGGGAGGAGAATCACATCTCTGGGAGTCCATTCGAGATTGCCAACATCCCACCTCCTTCTGCCTCCGAATTTACCATAAAGGCCGTTGAGAAAGAGATGGGAGTGCTATTCACTACTGTCATTGGTCCTAAATACTCTTTCCGTTATGGTGAGCTCACAGCCTCGATTCTGAGCAAAGACATGTCGGCGTCTGATGAAGTAGTAGTGAAGACGTCAACTGTCTCTGATGAGGAATGCACCGTGAGCTTCAAACTCGGACCAGGGAGAAAGTACGAGCTGAACATTTTCTACGACAAGGAGCACATCCAAGGTTCCCCTTTCAGCCTCATCGCTACCGACGCCTTGCAGTGCTACCACAAAGGGAAAGGGCTAGCCACCTCTCATGTCAACCAACCCAGCTCCTTTACTGTCTTCACTGAGAATGCAGGTCCCGGAGAACTCAAGGTTGACATCGACGCTGTCCTAGAAAATGAAGAGAGCGTATCACTGTCTTCGGAAATCACAGCCAGAAGCAGCGGCACTGCTTATGATGTCACCTACACTCCAAATTTCACTGGGTTGTACAAGATGTCAGTTTACTGGGACGCTCACCACATCCCGGGAAGTCCGTTCGACATGGTTTGCTGTGACCCCGCTCGCTACAGCATTGCCACGCCCCCCAAGGAAGGCTGCTTGGGAAAGCCGATCAAGATTGGAGTCAAGGAGGCCACACTGAGTCCGAGCTACGAAAAACTCGAGATCTACGCTCGTGGCAAGGACCAGGTGCACCTCAACGGAGCCATCTCAAGTGGCGACGATGGAAACTACTTCTGCACCGTCCAGCCTCCGGAGTTGGGAAAATATGTCGTCCACGTTCGCTGCAATGGCTACGACATTACCGGCAGCCCTTTCAAGATCAAGAACATGCCTGCTCCCGTTCCAGAGAAGGTCGTTGTGTCTGGCCCTGGGATAGAGGACGGGCACCTCGGAGAAAAGGGTTCCTTCTTGATCGACGTCTCTGAAGCAGGGCATGGGTACGTCCACCTGAAGATTCAGGGTCCGAAGAGAAGCTTCAACACGTATCTGACCGAAAGCAAGGAGAAGCACAAGCTTCTGGCTGAGTATAACCCCACACACGCTGGGAAGTATAGCATCAGTGTTCTGTGGTCAGGTGTGCATGTTCCCAACAGTCCCTTCTCTGTCAACATCGACGAGAACAACACAGGACGTCCTCGACTTACTGAGCCAGGTCCCGTCACAATGAAATCCGTGATGTGAGTGAAATATAGCATCAGCCATGGTACAGTAAACCCTCCAAATTGGGTTCTCAACCTTTGACCAAATTGATGTCCCTTTGTGGTGTTAATCTATGTATGCAAGAGGCTGTAGACATGATCCCATGTATCCTTTCATTCAGAGTTTACCACTGACAGAGATTTTAACCTTTTTACACTTCTTTTTCCAGAGACACAGAATGAAACGCTATAGCTAAACGTATGCTGATGGACAATCTGTAATAGTTTTTTTACTCCTTCTATATTATAATCATACATATCAAAATTTGAAAGCTTAGTTTTATAACAGAATCATGATTTTTTTAATTTCTGATGCCGTTTTGTTTCTGACATTTCCATTTGAGAAGTTTCACATCGTCAAGAATGATTGTATATATCTAAGCAACAAATACTAAGCACGCATGTGTAAGAGTCTGCGCATGATTGAAAGCATGCACAGATATATTATTATGTGCTCATAGCAAGCAGCCAAAGTGTTTTAATTTAAATTACACTAGCTATTCTTGCAGTAAATTGGAATGCCTATAATTCTTCAGGTTACAGGACGTATCTCCTGTTCAGTACCAGTGTCTTCAGCATGGGATGACTGGTGGTGTTTTTGGTGTTGAGCATGAAATAGAGAGAGTAATTCTTCAGTTTCAGTGCAATGTTCTGTCCATTTGCCACCTGCTCAGGGCTAGTGTTACAGAACACGTCATTTAGTGGAACCCCCAGCTTTTTTGCAGCCCCCCAGGGGGTGTATGTCTCCACTTCGAGGACCTGGGTCGGCCGGACATAGGTCAGGGCTCGAACCATCCTCTGGGGGTAGATGTAGGCCACCATGGCAAAGACAGTGCCGGCTCCCAGGGAGAGGAGGGAGAGAGAGAGACGCCATTTTGACGACATGAACCATTTGAACAAATTGGAGGATTTGTCCTTCCCCTCAGTCTCTTTGCTGTTCTCTTTAGCTTCTTCTTTGGCATCACCCTCCAATCCAGCAGACCGCTCATTGCCTTCTCTATCCACGAAAGCCTCAGGAACAATCTTAGACTCAACAGATGAATCACTCCCTCCAGTTTCTACCTCTTCCTTTGTTCCTTCTCTGGAACCAGTTTTAATATCAGGATTCAGTGGGTTCAATTCAGTCAGTGCAAAGTAGGACAGGTAGCACCATAGACACAGCTGAATACCTGATATGACTGTGGTGACACGGAAGAGATTTGGGTTCAGTGAGGTGTTCTCAAAGATTTTGACGGTTGGAGGGATGTCGAACTTTGCCTTGCGTACACTCTTCCCCTTGCAGTAAGATCGAATGCTAGGTACTAACCTCCTGAAGAATTAAAGAACTCATATTGCTAATCGTATAAACAATGTATTTAGATGATTTAGCTAGATATGAATTGTAGGGCCTTGCAGCTACTTTTGGGAGAGAGCGAGTCCTTTACAAGGAAGTCATACCTACCAATTCTGTCTGGATAATTTGGTGATGTTTCTGCTCAGAGGGGAGCAGCTGCACAAAGCCTGCAGGCTCTGTTTTAGGTGTACCCACTGTAGCATCATGGTCCTGCTCTGTGCACAGAGGTCAAAGTGCAAGTTGCAAGATCTGCACACTCAGCAATCAGGAATCAAGAAAGTGTTGGGAAGGTTGTTGACTCCTGTGTTCTCTGATGACTGAAATCTTGGTCCAGTCACTCGAGGAGGAAGGCGGCGTGGTCCGTCCCAGCCAGCTAGACATCCAGTTCAGCTCCTCCATCCAAATGCAAGGCTTTGCTGCAGCAGATGGCCCCTCCACCACCAGCGACCACGCTCTAGCTGAGAGCAGGGATCGGCGTGATAGAGCCAGCTCCAGGAACTCTGTGCCTGCCAGCTTGAAGAGCGAGCCTGACGTGGACACCATCATGCCCCTTCCTCCCTCCAGTTTCTACCCCAGGGGGCAGGGAGGAGGAGGGTACCTGAGGGCGAGGGGAGAGGGATCTGACAGTGAGGATGACAGGGAAGGAGGACCTTACAGTCCCACCATGGCCAGCTTCACTGCTGTGGAGGTAAGGGAGTGTGAGAGTGAATGCCAGCTATGTTTATGTTTTTATTTGCACTAATTGTTATCATCATCAAGTCAAGGTGTGTTGATCAAACAGGGATTTCCCCCACCATTACTAATTGTTGGCAGTGCTTTTAGTTTGGTGCTTTGGCCTTGTTCACTGATTGGCTGGAATTAAAATTGGCATTAACAGCTAATGAGACAATGAGACAACAGCATTTGTGTATCTGAACACAAACAAACACTGGACATACATAGGCAGGTGTGCACGAAACAAAATATCAGGAGATTGAAACTGGCATAGCTAACTAAGCTAACCACTTTCATTATACACTGTGGCTAGAGTCCCAGTACAGTAGAACCTCGGTTATCCGGACCTCGATTATCCAGCACCTCGATTATCCGGCATGGCAATTTAATGATATTCATGATGTGCGTTAAATAGAACTGTGCATATAGTTTGCTAGCTCTGTCATTGAAAATGTACTATTTCACTTATCCGGACTTCTTCACTTATCCAGACTGTCTAGAGAGGTGGAGTGGACAAAGGTGTCTGGATAATCGAGGTTCTACTGTACCAGGACTTGTTTTCTTGCACACTTCATCGCTACTGTCTAGCCAATCACCAAATTATCCATTAATAAAAAATGCTACACTGTATCTACAGTCGCATCTATGTAGTTTAATTTGACCCATGTGATTCGTCCATTTGGCAAATTCATGGCTAAGTATGAAACTTGTATTTTTTGGAGAGAATTTTATTTTCAGCTATCAATTTTCTTACATCATGCAAGTTTCCATTCTCCCCTCCCCTCCCCTGCCCCACCCCCTTCCTCTTCCTCCTCCCTTCCCCCCTCCCCCACCACCTCACCCCCAGCACCCCATGATGGGGCACAGTGTGTTTGGAGACGACCTCACAGCCAAGGCTCTTGAAACCTGCAAGAAGACTGTTCTCCATCCCTACCTGGTTTTCCTCAAAGTGGTGCGTCCAATCAAATGAGAGATCAAAGCCCATGATCAGTGACCTCTGCATGAACCCTTTGTCCAGGCAGAACTTGAAAAGGACAGTTGAGTTCTTGTGGTACATACCGAAGGTATAATTTAGCCTCGTCCCCAGGCCTTACAGTCTGGTGAAGCAGACCCATACCAACCACAGATTGCATCACCAGCACATGGAAGGAATGCAGTGCATGGTGATGCAATACATCCAGTGCTGGTGATCATGGTATGAGGTCTAGTTCAGACTATCCAGGCCTCCCCCCCCCCCCTAATATAATGCGGGAGGGAAGAAAATTGACACCCGGCTAATTGTTGGATTTAGTAGCTAAGGACGAAAGTGACAGCTAATCTTGCAGCTAATCTTGCAGACTCGATTCTGCCTGGAGTATAGCCTCTAGCCTCAGTAAGCGTCACATGTTTCTGTGCAGATTGGCTGGCGGAGGTTCCACCCAAAGAGGTACGACCTTGGTCTCCCGCTGTGGTTAAATGCCGTCAACGTGATCTGGCCCACGGTCGTGTGTGTGCTCCTCTTGCTCTCCTGCATCACGCAGATCTCCACCTGTTTCCGCAGAGACACGGTAAGAGGGTGGGGGTGGGGGGGTGGACAGGAAGTGTGCACCTCTGAATACAGTGGACTCCTTCTAATCCAGTCACCCTTGGGACCAGTGATTAGGATTCCCTCTAATCTGGAACCAGTCAGAGTGTGTCCTGATAAGTACAGTGGACTCCCTCTAATCCAGCCACCCTTGGGACCACAGTCAAAGTGTCCTGATTAAATGGGTGGCCTCATTTCAGGGGTGGATTTGCACTACAGTGGACAGCTACCCTTGGGACCACTCAAAGTGTCCTGCTTAAAGGAATGATGGGTCCAGATTAGAGGGAAATGCACTATATAATGAACTCCGCCCTCTAACTCGTAACTTACTTAGCCTCTCTAAAAATGACTTCAGAGAGCCAAACTTACAACCAACACCTCTTTTGTATGTTGCTGTCAGCATGTGACTCCATTCAGTACAGAATATCTTGTAGAGTGACATGCTGAGGATCAACATCGTGTGGTGTGTGTGCTTAATGCCTGTAGCACTGTGTCCTTAGTAAGCTTCTATAGCTATAGCCTTTTTGTCTCTGGAACACGGCAGCATTCAAGCCAAGCAGATTCACGTTTGTATGCTCTGTAGATTTAGAAGATGTTCTGGAAATTAGTTTTGTGACAAATGGGTGTAATGCGCTTTGTTCCAAGGGTTGCTGAGTCTAATGTAGTTTTCAGCCACAAAAATCCTCCAAAATATTCCTGCTCATAGCTACTGTGATCATACCTGACCACACCCATGATCAGAACATTCTCTGTCTGTCTGTCTGTCCGTCCATCTGTCCACCACATCTGTATGTCCTTCAGGTGGCCCTCGTCCCCAATTGTGACAGTAAAAATGTCTCCTCCAACGTGACCTGCTACGAGGTAAGGTGCGACCAGCACATCCTCACCACCTTCATCATCCCCGACATCTTGCTCATCACCTCCTTTGCCTATGGCCTCTACATATTCCGCTGGATTCAGACGGAGCAGCTAGCCACTCTGACAGAAGCGGTAAGGGGAAGTTGTGCCAAGTAGTGTATGTACATGATGATGAGCTCCATAGATGCTTGAAATGAAACCCACACAACTGAAACGCTTCCTACACCAGTGATCTATTGTTAATGAGCATGTATTGAGCTCATTCAACTTCTAGAGAACACACAAAAATACCCATAGCAACAATTGATGGTCATTCACTTCCTGTTATTAGGTGTTTCTTGGTCACATCAACCGTCACGGAAAGTATACTCACAAAAGACTTACCAGGAGCTTACAGTAAGTATAGTGGTATTCTTTGGAGTGTGGCATATTGCTTCCTCTCCCTCTGTCCCCCAGGCTGCTGATGTTGCTAGGTGTTTGCTGGATAGTGTTCTCATTGGTTGCTAGCGTGGGCAGGGCGTACACCCTTCACCTGGTGGAGAGGAACACAAAGATCCAGTGGCTGTCCACCGCATCAGAGTGAGTCCACAGGGTAGAGAACAGTGGCTAGTGTATGAGCACAAATGATAAGGTAAAGGGTAGTCAAAGTAGTGTAGTCATTCTACATCCACAATACACTGTACTTTTCTTCGTATTGACCCTTTACCTACTATATATGTGTCTCTCTCTCTCTCTCTCTCTCTCTCTAGGGGTGACTATGCCCTTCGGTGGGTGTTTGTGACCATCACCATCGTGGGGTTTGTGCTGTTAGACATAGCATACACAGCTGTGGTCGTCAACTACTCCATTCAGTGCCAGCTCATCATTTACCTTGTGCGGAGCATCAGCGAGAGGACCAAAGTAAAGGAGTGGGACATTGATAAGGCCATCAAAGTGAGTGTGTATAATGCAGTGGAACCTCTGAATAAAGGACACATTAGTATTGTCCCTTATAGGGAGGTTGACCTCATCTCGGAGGTCTTGATCCAATTAGGTTGTATTTTAGTTGTCCTTTGTACAGAGGTTGTTCTTATTTAGGAGGGTCCTTTTCAGATGGTCATTAGGGCAGGTTACACTGTAATAACCATGAATTCTGCATTCAGATTGTGAGATTGTGATGTTGATCATTTCTGTAGGAAATTCGGAATAGTCGTGAGTTTTTGACGCAATTGAACAGTCATCTCTCCCGAGCAATATCACTCCTGCTCTTCATCTTCCTCACTGCTTCTATAAATGGTACATGTTGTAACTGTATCTGCATCTCCTACATTTAATCATGTCTCTCCCTTCCCTTTCTCTTCTACTTCCTCTCCTCCACCTTCACCTCTCTCCTCTATGTGCCCTCCTCCCCTCTCTCTCCTCTACATGCCCTCCTCCCCCCTCTCTCCTCTCCCCCCTCTCTCCTCTACATGCCCTCCTCCCCCCTCTCTCCTCTCTCCCTTTCTCCTCTATGTTCCCTCCTTCCCCCACCTCCTCACCCCCTTTCTCCCCCATCCTGCGTGTGTAGCTATTTATGGTCTGCAGTTGGACTATGATTCAGACAGCATCTCCTCACACCTGGTGTCCTTGCTGGGTGTCTTGGCTGCCATACAGTGGCTGGCCATACTGGCACTGCCACTCATTCAGGTGGAGAACCTCTAGACAGAAAGCTACAATGATTTGCAAGCTTACTTGTAGTTGGGTATGCATTCACATGCTCTTTATGGTGAGGTCACTTGCAGTGAAGGCAAAGGCAGAAAACTCCAAAGTTGCAAACTGTTGTTTGCATATTCCATCCCTGCTCTCAGTTACTGAGCTTTTCTATCTCTGGCAAAAGAGTCAATTCTCATCTTTATCAGCTCTTATTTTATTGTCGTAGGCTGCTAGAGTGACTCAGTCTTGCTCGTATTTGAAGAAGACGGCCACTGAGATCAGATCTCGCCCCTACAGCTACAAGGACACCTCTCAGCTTGACCTGGACTCAGTCGTCATCTTCACCTCAGGACTCAACATGAGTGTAAGCCTCTCTCGCATGTACCAACATTTAGAGCTCCCTGAATAAGTTTTAAGGATTATAGTAGCACCCTTGCTATAAAGCACTCTGAATAAGGATTTTAGCTTTGATTGAAGTGTAGAGCTACCGATTACAGTAATAGCTACCCTTGTTCCATGTGTGGGTTATTCAAAAAGTGGTCTGGCTTGCCTCCCCCGCTCCTCCTGAATCTGAGGAGTAAAGGCAAGTCGGACTAATTCAGAGGACCACTCTATACCACTATGTGTTTGTATTCCTCCACTGCAGGCCAAGCTGATCAGTATTCCCATGAGTCCTGGTTTGATAGCCGGAACATTCTTTGTGACTGGACTGGTCATTTTCCTGGTATTTCAGTATCGTACCTACACATGGGCACAGTGGCTGTAGCCACACCCCCACCCCACCCACCTACTTACACATGGGCACAGTGGCCGTAACCACACCCTCACCCCACCCACCCACCACGCCTTTGCCATTCCCACCACACTGTTACAGTAACCTTATTCATATAATGAGTTGATATTTTGCTTTTGTATACATACACTTTGTGTGTTAAGTTTCTCCACCAAGTTTGTGTGTAAATACAGTAGCTGGCAAGATCTACATAAAATCTATTCTCAATGGTAGATTCATGTCAGGTATTGTAATTACTTCAGCATTGGATGAATAATAACAATGACATAGACTCATGCCACTTCTTTCATTTTTGAAGCAAGGCCACCTTTTTAAATCTAATAGCTACATTGTTGATTGGATCTCTAGCTGGATTGGTTTACATGCTGTTGAATTGAGGCATGATAAATTCTTCTTGCAAACTTTGGGGAAACTTCTTGTTGTGTTGACACCATTGGTGCTCATTCAGCAAAATAACTGATTATTCAATAGTACATCATAGCTAATCATAGTGAAGATGATACTCAAATAGGCGTTCATTTTGGACAGTCAGTTTTTTGGATGAGGTAGGCGTGGAAGTGGGTGCTGGCACTGTCTCCAAACGGGCAACACAGGTTCCTTCGGGTTGGAATGAAGACTCTGATCCACCCTCCTTCACAGATTCGAAAAATGTCACTGATGTGAGTAGAGGTCCTCAAAAACTGTCTCTCAAACTGGCTGGAGTAGGAGTAGATATAGTAAGAAAAATTGGGGGACTCGCAGTTCGGCTGCACTTCGATTCCATGGTAAGCAGAAGTGTTCTGGCTAGGTTCGTTGTTTTGAGTGGAGTACTGGAAGAGAACCTGACTGGAGATTGAGTAGTAGCCACAAGTAGGGAAGTACAAGCGCTTGTCTTCCTGGCTGAAGTTCATGCCACCTTTTACAAAGGCACCACCGCCATATGGTACGCACGACCACCTTTCTTGATAGTGACTAAGTCGAATATCTAGTGTATGTGTGTGTGTGTGGATGAGAGAGAAGGAAATGGTACAATGAACTCCCTCTAATCTGGACCCCTGAATTGAGGCCACTCTGTATATTGATGCCACTCAAAATGTCTTGGTAATCCACCCCTGAAAATGAGTCCACCCCTCTTAATCAGGACACCCCAAGGGTGGCCGGATTAGAGGGAGTCCACTGTATACTCTACTCTTGTTTCCTTACTTCCAGACTCAATAGATGCTGGTACAACTCTACTCCATCGGATACTTCCCCTTGCAGCAACTTTTGCCATTGGAATACTCTGCATGGCATACACACATGGTGAGCCAGTGACAAGAAATATCACAAACTTACATCATTTGAAACATTCGAGTAGCAGCTTCCACGAAGAGTCTCAATGAAAGGAACTGTCAGACTCTGCCTCTTCTTAACGATATCTTTTTCTACCTCTGCAGCCTGTTGTAGCTATGTATAATCAAAGTGAGTTCAGATAGAGTGTAGTTATTATTATAAAGGAAAGCTTTGAGAATTACTAGTTTAGGCATAAAACTGGCCAGAGAAACTTAACTCAATTGAGACATACAGAGAAACCTCTGAAAGAGGACAGACCTCCCAACACAAAGGACAAAAGCTCGGTCCCAAACGTGGCGGTTCCACAGATTATGTACATGGGTACTCACTCACCACTGAATGAAGCGTCTCCTCTGCAGTCTCCTCTGCAGTCTCCTCAATTTCACGCAGGCTAGAACCTGACTCCTTTGCAAAGAGATATGCAACCGCCACAACTGCAGCACATGCTGCAGCGATGGCTAGCAGAGATAGAATCAAGTTTGTAGCCAGAAGAATCTTTGAATTTGTGCTTAAAGATTGGCTCTTGGCTTTCTTGTTTGGAAGTAGAACAAATTTGCTATCCATGTCGGTTAGTAAATGAAGAGTAAGCTACACATGTGAATGTCTCTATAAGCTTCTGAAGCTTCTACTGGGTCAGAAAACTTGAAGCCTCTTATATACTGACAGCTACTTCAAGGATCTGTTCAGGATTGTTTCTGTGCAGGTTTGATTGTCAGCAGTCGTGTTCCACGGTTGTGACTTGGGTATGAATAGTGAGTGTCTCTTTCCTGTATAAATATAGCTAGATAGTCCTTAAGAAGGTTTAAAAAGAGAAGCCAGGCATGACAAATATTGAAGTAGCTAAAGCAGTCACAATGGAGAATCTATTATAGCCTACATGGTCAATATAAATTTCTGTTAGCTACATTCTGAAGTTGGATGGGAGTGGTTTCTGGACCCAGGAATTCAGTATTACAGCCCACACACACATATGGAAGTCATTGTTAGGTACACAGTTTAATTGGGACCAAGGAGTTCACAGTATCAGTGCACACAAAGACTGTGGAATTCATATTAGTTAACTAGCTAGCTATAATACATAGCTAATTAAAATTGTTACAGTTTAATTGTTGGCTAGGTAGCTAACCACATTCTTGTGAAACTAAGATGATTGAAGGCCTTGGTCTTGATGTAGGTTAGCTAGTCTTGTCCCCAGGCCTTCTGCGATCTTGCTAGCGCAATGTTGAGTGAGAGAGCTCCATAAGAACTAATGGCAGAATACCAGGCACAGAAAACATAGAAACCCCTGGGTTCAAAGACCACCTTGTAATGCACCGATGGTTTGAACCTTTTTGTTTTACCCCTTCATTAAGAGACCACCTGACCACTTTCTGCCGTCCCAAGGGGGGTGGTCTTATAATCCAGGGTCCACTGTAATCAGAATGGCACACATGGACCACTGTAGTTCAGCCTAGGACCAGGCGCGCATGTGTACAGTATAATTTTAATAAAGAAATCTACACAGCAGAGAAATCTACACAGCAGTCAATTACATTGAGAAATCTACACAGCAGTCCATTACATTACATAGCAGTCAATTACATTGAGATTGTTACTCTTGCTTGCATCCTGGTGGCGAGTATGTTCCAAACATTCTGTCCCAAATAGTGAACAAAAACCCGTAGTTTGTCTTCACCTTGACGTGGTGGACATCGTGGGGAACAGCTCCACCAAATATGGCTGGGATCAAGTGCCAAGGAGACCACCACACGTCATGATTAGAATGCTCTTCAAGTAGCAGGGCAATAAAAATAAACTCGTAAATCCATAACGTTAGAGGATGTACGGGGCAGAGCAGAGCTGGATACACAATCATGCACAGCATAAAGACGGTCAGCTCAAACGGATGCACCCACCCAGCACACCAAGAGAACAAGTCCTTCTTGTAGCGATGATGAACAGAGTGGACATTTTTATACAGGAAAAAGATTTTGTGATGAGCGATGTGTTCCACGTAAACTAAAAAATCTCCAATTAGTAAAGATACACTTAGGTCGCGGAAAAGCTCGTAGAGTGATGGAGCAGTGAGTGGTAGCTCAACATGATGCGGAAAGGTAGTCCACAGTACTACATTGATTACTGCATAGACTCCCAGCTGAACTCCTGCAACCCAGAGTATTTCTTTAGCCTGAGGCCAGCATTCTTGGTTGATACGGGTGGTAGTGCTTCTCCATGGACCAATATCTTTCAACGTGAAGTAAACACCAACTATAGTATAGGCAATGTAGCCAATAATAGATGGGAAAAACCAGTGTGATACAATATCACCCCATTGGTGGAGAATGAAGTTCCAAATTGGCTGCAATGCTGTCATTTTAGACTAACAACTAGCTAACAACTAACAGATGCTATTAAAAAAGTGGTCTTTTAAAGTGAAAGCTACGAAGACATGTAACGTCATTTTTAATGACCCCTTTAACCTTGAAGGATGTAGTGGTTAGAGGGTCAATTAAACAGTGGTTAGAGGGCTACGCAGTGCACAGGTGGGGGGTGATAGCTGTGTAGAGTAAGCAGGGGGTTCTCCAGATGTGGGAAATGTGTCTGGTGCCAGCATGATGATGTGGCTATACCGTAATCAGTTGGCCAGGTATCGAAGATCATTATTACAGCAAACCGGACAAGCTCTCTCAAAGGACAAAAAGGCTGGGCCCTAAGTGTGTCCAATATGCACCTAGCTATCAATGCAACCCCCCCACCTGATGGGGCATATGGGACTATTAGTGCGACCATTCCCCTATTGTGCTTCTAGGGAGTTATAGCAGGTTGATGGGCCCCATGAGATCAATAAGTGCGTTATTTAGAGGTTCCACTGTAGCTAACGGCTAGGGTGGGTATCCTTGTGTTGCTATTTTAATGCTTCAGCTTGACCTATAAACCAGAAGAACACTTTAGTGTGACTGGAAGTGAAAATGCACCCTCTTTGCACTGAAGAAGTGAAAATTATTTGGGTGTGTTCATTATTTGGGAGTTATTCTTGCTGGCATTCTGGTGGCAAGTATGTTCCAAACATTCAGGCCAACATGCCATTGGGTGCCATGCCCCAGAACCCCCACTAATGCATGGCATGCTTTGAGACTCTGCAGTGGTATGGCATGGTGAAGCCCTGAGTGTGTGGTCTAAGCTGCTTCTTCACCCCTGTTTACAAGACATCTTGACCTACTAGCTTGGATGACTGAGCAGCTTCAGTGTTATGTCTCTGAACTTACTAGGTACAGTAAAACCTGTCTATAGCGACCACCTCTGGGCTGCAAAATCTTAATAGGGAGGTGGTCTCTTGTCTTTACAGAGGTCAAAATCAATTGTACAAGCACTATTGGGACCCGACCAAGTGGTCTCTATAGAGAGGTGGTCTCTGGATACAGTGGAACCTCTCTTAGTGTACCTCTCTATATCAGGACACAATACAAAAGACCTCTCCATTAAGGACACATTTCAAGGAACGAAATACACACTTTGCCATAGTGCTAATGCATTTTGACCTCTCAACAGTGGAAACCTCTCTATAAGGACAAAAATAGCTGGTCCCAAAGTGTCCACACTATAGCTAGAGGTTCCACTGTACCTGAGTAGCTATACACAAAGTAGTCCCAATCGGAGAAGGAAGCTATTTCAAAAAGGGCGGAGTAATAGCTTCCTTGTTTTTTTCCCTCTCCATGCACAGGTTGAAAGAGTGCATGCAGAAGCACTCCCAGTTTCCTTTAGCGGAGTGTTAACCCCACCTAGGAGAAGGCTCAAAATAAGCTAGACTAAT